>Ga0222716_10003402_pt1 | contig 12718 bp, 20 predicted proteins | sample C33_13DmetaG_FD_165044 | JGI IMG/M metagenome (GOLD analysis project Ga0222716, IMG submission 165044) | Estuarine water microbial communities from San Francisco Bay, California, United States - C33_13D | ecosystem: Environmental > Aquatic > Marine > Unclassified | place: USA: California... | reverse complement strand
AATATTACATCCTGTATGGTTAAAATGGTTTACTGCTTGTTCTAAACTTAATAAAAATTCTTTTACATTTATTCCTGAAAACCTATGATCTCCTGGATTTAAAAATAGATGCTCAAAAGTTTTAAATCCTAACTCTCTTAAAAACTCATGATTGCGTCTGTGTCCAATTATTAAGAAGGGCAAATGATTTAATATAGGCCATAATATTTTTTCTGACAAAATACTTAAATCTTTATCAAAAATATTCATATCATGTGTTTCAGCAACTAACTCGTAATAAACTTCTTTACGAGCTTGATTTATTATATGATTTACTCTTTGATTTTCCTCCTCGTCATTAGGTAATTTATAAGGAAAATTTCTTAAAAAGGCAGAAATTTTATCTTTTTCTTCAGGTACATTATTAATATCACAAATTAGTTCGAATCTTTCCTTTACTTCTGATGCTGTTAATTGATTTCCTGGTTCTATTCCTAAAAATGTAAATATACTATTATCAAGATACGGTGTTAATTTTAATGCTGACAAACATCTTATATCTCTTAAAAGCCTATTTAACAATATGAAAGTTTTTGATTTTATGTCTTTATTTTCTACATGATCTTCAAATGTACACAATGAGTTATGATGTGATTGATCCTGGTCTAAAAAAAATTTTCCCTGATTTAAAAATTCTGTACTAAAAATGTCAAATATTTTTCTCTGATTTAAATCATAAATATTTCTATGAACTTTTGATATGCCGTGTATAGCAATATTATTAGTATGTAATCCTCTAGACGATAGTAAATTGTCTAGTGACATTATCTTACGATCTAATCTATTCAGGTTATCTCGCCCGGTATCTATATAGTCATGTGTATGCTCTAATGGTTGGCTTAGTAAAATTGGAATATTATTTTGTTTTAAAATATTTACTGTATCTTGTGATAAAAATCTTGCCCATGTTGTATTGAATCTGTCTATGGTATTTGGCATAGTAACCAAATAATATGCTGGCTGTGTGGGATCGTACTCGTCTATTGATATATTTTTATAGTGTTCGGTTTTAAATCTTTTGTTCCAGGCGGTATGATTTCTATCTCTCCATTCTATATTATAATTTCCTGAATGCTGGATCGCTAGGTCTTGCACGACATCATTGATACATAGGAAGTCATCAGGTACTTTCTTTTCAGTAATTATTTGTATCATCCTTATATTTATAACCAGATAAATAGTAGTGGTAGTTTAAAAGGAGTAACAACTATGGCAGAAAACACAGATAAAAAAGAATTTCATCCTGCTGATACGAACGGTGATGGAAAAGTAAGTAAAGCCGAAGAGGCGATGTATTTAGAATTTAAGAGAAAAGAACTTGAAGATTTAGACGCAATGCGTGATGCACAAAGAAGTATGGCTTGGTTTGCACTAAGTGGTATGCTTTTATATCCGTTTGCTGTTGTAATTGCAGTATTGGCTGGGTTAAATCAGGCGAGTGAAATACTAGGCGATATGGCCGCTACATACTTTGTAGCAGTTGCTGGTATTGTTGCCGCATTCTTTGGTGCTCAGGCATTTAGTAAAGGTAAGTAATAGTATGTTCATCAAACACTATGTAAGAATGTTGACACGAGAAGAACTCACTGATGAGGAAGTTATTGTGTATTATGATATAGTCCAAAGTATTGTAGAAACAAAATTGCTTACAGCATACGATGAAAAGAAGTCTAAAGTAGGTGTAGAAGTAATGGCTTATACATCTGAAGATCATGATGGGGATATGTGGATATACGAAATTGTATTACAAGAACATATAGACCCAGATGAAGGAGACGCTATTTCAGAAATGTTATTTGATGAGTTTGATGATATACAATTTACATTTGAAGCATCAGTAGAAATTTAATGATCCTAGAGGTACATTATCTAGGCAACGAATTTGTTGTTTACGATAAACAAGCCAACAGAATTACAGATAGAAATATTTTAAACGAGTTGGCTTTTATTCAGCCTCCTGGTTATAAAAGTGTCTTTAATATAGAAGTTAAAAATTATACACCTCAACTTCCTGATCAAAATCCCCTCGATATAAAAATAAATCTTAACAAACCATAAACCCTGCTATAATTGTTTTTTATTATAAAGGTTGACATAGCCAGAATTTCTGTTATACTAATATTCAGTCAATTAAATAATATTATATAAAGGAATAAATATGTCGTTCAACAAAGTATTCAATCAAGAAGAAGTCGCAAGACTTAAAAAATTAATCCAGGAAGGAGATCAAGTCCTTCATGAAGTCGACGCTCTTAGTACAGGACTAAGAGAAACGGTTAAAGCAATAGCAGAAGAAATGGATATTAAACCGTCTATTCTAATGAAAGCAGTTAAAGTAGCACACAAGGCCAAGTTTACAGATGAGCGTGATAACTTTGATGAGCTAGAAACAATTTTGGAAGTTGTTGGTAAAACACTTTAGTTGTTGACTAAGTATTGAAAATCAGTTATAATAAAATTTTACAGGTAAGTTATCTATGAGTTATGTAGACGCATTTTATGAGCAGTCTAAAGACATTGTAACTGTTATTGAACGAGTTAACGGTGAGCGTATAATTAAAGAACTTAAACCTTTACATAATTTTTATTATAAAGATCCAAAAGGAAAGGCTAAAAGTTTATATGGTGATCCTATAACTGAAGTACGTTGTGCTAATATTAAAGACTTTAAACGTAATGTTGGTATAAACAAACATAATGGCTTATATGAGAGTGATATAAGGCCTCTTAATAAAACTCTAGCACTAAATTATACAAATAGCCAAGCACCTAAACTACAAACTGCATTTTTAGATATTGAAACAGACTTTGATCCATCTAGAGGATACAGTAGCCCACAAGATCCATATTCTATTATTACAGCAATAGGTGTATATTTAGACTGGATGGATAGTATGATATGTTTGGCTGTCCCTCCAAGAAGAATATCATTCGAGCAGGCAAAAGAAATGACAAAGCATATGCCTGAAGTTATTTTGTACAAAACAGAAAAAGAAATGCTAGATGCATTTTTAACAGTTATTGATGATGCAGATATTTTAAGTGGTTGGAATAGTGAGGGATATGATATTCCTTATATTGTAAATCGGATTATAAGAGTGATGGGTAAAGCAGAAACTAGAAGGCTTTGCTTGTTAAAAAAATTACCAAAAGAAAGAAAGTTTGAACAATACGGTAAAGAAATTACCAGTTTCGACCTAGTTGGTCGGGTTCATCTAGACTATCTTAACCTATATAGAAAATATAATTATGAGGAACGACATAGTTATAGGCTAGACTATATAGGGGAGATGGAAATAGGGGAGAAAAAAGTCCCTTATGAAGGTAGTCTAGATAGACTTTATAACCATGACTTTGAAAAGTTCTTAGAATATAATATACAAGACGTTATGCTGTTGGCTAAGATGGATAAGAAGTTACAGTTTATAGATTTAGCAAATATTATTGCACATGAAAACACAATACTATTGCCCCAAACAATGGGTGCTGTGGCAACTACAGAACAAGCAATTATCAATGAAACACACAGACGTGACATGGTTGTACCTGACCGACCTAAAGCATCTGATAGAGACCAGGCGGCAGGTGCCTATGTGGCAACTCCTAAGAAAGGTTATCATGAATGGGTAGGCAGTATGGACTTAAACAGTCTATATCCTAGTGTGATTAGAGCCTTAAACATGGGAGGCGAAACTATTGTAGGGCAGTTACGTTTAGATTATACAGAAGAATCTATAAGTAATGCCATGCGATTAGAGAAGAAATCCTTTAGTGATGCCTGGCACGGCAAGTTTGGTACTGATGAATTTGAGTTTGTTCGTAACAAAGACGTAGATCATATTATGCATTTAGACATGGAAGATGGTGCTAGTGTTGAAGTAACTGGTGCTGATGTCCATAATTTAGTATTTAATAGCGGTCAACCTTGGAACATAAGTGCTAATGGCACATTGTTTAGAACAGATTTCCAAGGAATTGTGCCTGGATTACTTGAACGTTGGTATTCAGAAAGACAGGAGATGCAGAAGAAGAAAAAGGAGGCAACCAATCCTGAGGAGATAGCATTTTGGGATAAAAGGCAGTTAGTTAAAAAGATTCAATTAAACAGTTTATATGGAGCAATATTGAATCCTGGATGTAGATTTTATGATAAACGTATTGGCCAAAGTACAACACTTACAGGCAGAAGTATCACAAGACATATGGGTGCTCAAACTAATCTAATGTTTACTGGAGAATACGATCATGAAGGAGACACTATAATCTACGGAGACACAGATTCTGTATATTTTACAGCCGTCCCAGCCTTACCAGAAGGAGAAGAGTTAGATATGGATAGTGCTATTAAATTATATGATCATGTATCTAATAAGGTAAGTGACACATTCCCACAGTATTTAAAAGATACATTTAATGTTCCTTTAGAGACAGGTCAGGTTATGAAAGCAGGTCGTGAAGTAGTTGGCCGTTCTGGATTATTTTTAACAAAGAAAAGATATGCAATATTATGTTTAGACATTGAAGGATACCAGCCTGAAGGTGGAAAACTAAAGGCAATGGGTTTAGAAATAAAACGTAGTGATACTCCTGAATTTATACAAGACTTTTTAGAAGATACCTTAGTAGACTGTTTAAATGGATTTGGTGAAGAACATGCAATACAAAAGATTAAAGAATTTAAAGAAGGATTTAAACGTTTAGATCCATGGAAGAAGGGTATGCCTAAACGTGCTAATAATGTTACTATGTATACTGCGAAGCTCATGCAAAAGGCAAAAGTGCCTGAAAATTACAGATTACATAAACTAGAATCTGTTAAAAATGAAGGACAAAATAACATGGTTCCGGGACATGTAAGAGCAAGTATAAACTGGAATAACTTAAGACAAGCAAACAGCGACAACTATAGTCTGCCTATAACTGATGGTATGAAAGTAGTTGTGTGTAAATTAAAAAACAATCCTATGGGATATACAAGTGTTGCATATCCTACAGATGAACTAAACTTGCCACAGTGGTTTAAGGAGTTGCCTTTTGATGAAGATGCAATGGAAGAAAGTGTTGTGGATAAAAAAGTAGAAAATGTTTTAGGACCGTTAGGTTATGATTTAAGTAGGACTACAGAAAGTGAAACACTATCTGCATTTTTTGAATTTTGACCTAAAAAAACTGGTAAAAATATGTTGACAGACCTAAATAATAGTGTATAATATGATGATATTCTTGGAGATAAAATATGGCGATTAAAGATGTATTTAAAGATGTACTAAAACATACTCATGGTTTAGGTATCTTTGAAATGGTTAAAATTACAGGTTCATTAGATAAAACAGAAATTGAAACTGTTGATGAACATAAAACTGTAATTTTTAAAGGTGAGATGTTAAACCCGGTAACAGAGTTTGTTGACTCTACAGTTGGTTTAAGCAGAATGCAAGTGTTACAAGGTTATTTACAATATCCTGGCTTTGATGATGAAAATGCAAAGCAAGAAGTAATTATGCAGGAACGTAATGGCGAAAATGTTCCGGTAGAAATTAAATTTACAGCTCAAGATGGTAATGACGCCCATTATAGATTTATGTTAGCAGATGTAATTAATCAACAATTAAAAGCAATTAAATTTAAAGGTGCAGATTTTGATGTAAATGTTGTTCCCTCAACAAAAAATTTAAAAGACCTAGGATACTTTAATAGTGTGTTAGGCGGATTTGAAGCAAACTTTAGTCCTAAAACTGATGGTACTAACTTATGGTTCCATATTGGTGATGGCGTTAGTGATAGAACAAAAATTTTAATTAGCAATACTATTGAAGGAAGTATTACTAAAGACTGGAGATGGCCTTTAGATATAGTACTTAAGATTTTAAGATTAAGTGATTCAGGTAATTGTGTTATGAGTATTAATGATCAAGGTTTATTGCAGATTATAGTAGATAGTGGCATTGGTACTTACACATACTTACTACCAGCAAGAAGTTAAATGGAAGAAAACAAAATAGAAAAATATTATAAGTTAAGTATTGCGACTATACTAGTTGCATTCTTTTTACTTATAGCATTTCCTGTACAAGCAACAGGTAGTGCTAAACTTGGTGGTACTTTTGTTAATAGTGAGTCTGCTTCTATAAATAGCAGTTTAGATTATCAGTGGGAAGATGGCAAATGGCAACAAACATTTGAAACTGATTATCAATATAAAAAAGAGGATAATACTGAAGTAATGCACGAATTATTCTTAAACACAAAAGCAAATTATACATTGTCTCCAAGATATTATCTATTTGGTGTAGCACAATATGACTACGATAAATTTAGAACCGATGGTGACAGAAAAGTTTTAGGTCTAGGATACGGTATGAAACTTTTAAGAACAGAAAGATTAAAAGCAAGTAATGAATCCTCAATAGCACAATTAAATACAGACACAATAAGTGAAGTAATTTTCAGAAATAGTTTATGGTTTTCCTATAAAGTAACAGATAATGTAAACTTTACTAATAAGTTTCTATATGAAGAAGGCAGTAATAGTGGTGTTTTTATAAGAAACGAAACTGCCTTAAATTATAATTTCAGCAACGGACTTGTTTTAAGTCTTAATAATACATACACAGAAGATCCTATAGATAATAATGTGCTAAGTTTTTCAATAGGTAAAAAATGGTAAAATCAGTAGAATCAGAAATAGAAAATGTTTTGACTGACGAACAGAGAAAAGCATGGTTAGATAATAAAGCCAGACCAGATGGGTTTATTTTTAATGAAAGGAAACTAGAAGAAACTAATAAAAAGGAAAGTAACAAAGATGTATGATTTAGGAAAAACACAAAAAGACTATGCAATTTATTTGCCTGCTATTAGTAGTTTCTATGTAAAGCAATTAGAAAAGTTACAACAAGAAGGAGCACCAAGAGTTCCAGAAGGATTAGAATTAGGACATGAGGGAATGGATTTTCTCAAAGACCAAGATGTTTATTGGCATTATCCTTGGGGATTGTATTCGGCCGGTCATGCTCAGTTAGACTTAACAAAGTTAGATGGCGAACCTATGATTACTGATAGAGATAGAAGTAAAACATTAATATTGGGAGACTCAGGTGGATTTCAGATTGCTACAGGTGTTATTAAAATGAACTGGGCTAATGCAATTAATCCAGATGATCCAGAAAGACAAAAACTTGTAGAAAAAATTCTTAAATGGGAAGAAGAGCAATGTGATTGGGCGATGACATTAGACGTTCCTCCATTTGCCGCTTTTCCTCCTTTTAATAAGAAAACAGGATTAGAAACATTTGAACAGACTATGCAGATTAGTTTATACAATTTAGACTATTATATGAAAAATAGAACGCCAGGTAAGTGTAAGTTTCTAAATGTAATGAGTGGAGTAGATGAACCTACTTGTGAAGAGTGGTATGAAAAAGTAAAACACTTTAGTGATCCTAAATTTTGCCAGGAAGCATATGGCAATAGTGAACTTGCATTAGAAGGATATGCATTTGCTGATTTACAAAAACGTAATATGAGAATGGCACTAAGACGTATCCTTAAATTAAGAGAAGATGGCTTATTAGAAGGTAAAGGTTGGATACACTTCTTGGGTACAGGTAAATTAGATTGGGCATGTTACTTAACTAGTATACAAAGAATGTTAAGAAAGCATGATAGTCCAGAAATATGTTTGAGTATGGATGCCGCAAGTCCGTTTGTTAATAGTGCATATGGTAGTACATATACACATAACAGTTTCCATCCTAAGAAGTTTAGTTACTTAATGGATAGAGCAATAGACAATCAACAATTAAAAGGCTCTGACTTGCCTATGCCTTTTGCACATTCTCCTATTATGAGCAGGCTAACTGCTGGAGATATTTGTGCGATGGCTGAAGGTGATCTAGATAGAAACGGCAAAGCAAAAGGCCCAGATAGTACAAGTTGGGACACACAGAGTTATTTGTATTACATGGCTCATAGTGTGTATAACCATATTACTGCGGTACAAGAAGCAAACAGACTTGCAGATGTAGAAAAATATAGAACTAACGTAGACTATAGAGATTACATAAATGACAAAAAATCAGGCAAGAGTAACGAGTTTAGTCCTTATGTTCCTGCAAAGGCTTTATATTTTGATAGTTTTTGTCAGGAAGTATTAGACCCTAAACTATCTATTGATGAAGCATATGAATTAATTGAAGAAAATAGTAAGTTATTAGATGAAATGAGTTTTGGTGCCAAAACTAATGCAGGATTTGGTGCATTTTTTGAAGAAGAAGAGTTTGATGCTGATGATGATGTGAATGCAATGGCACACGAAATTATGTCAGGAGATTTTGAGGCATGATATTTTCTGTAGGCAAAGAAGTAGACAATACTATATGTAAAGGTAAAAATACTTTATTTGTCTCTGGCTGGCAACCTAAAGAAGAAATTTTAGCAAGAGCATTAAATCAAAATACAAATTTTATACATTTTACAGACTTTTCGCCTAAACTAGGAAAACAATTTAATTTATGGGAAAAACTTTTAAAAGATTTATTAAAAGTAAAAGATTTATTTTTAACATTAGAATTTGAACCAAGATACTGTAGAGATATAATTAATATGGAACTTAATAAAAAAGATAATTTTGTTCCTATATTGATATTTAATATTCCTGATGTGCATGAGTTTAATAGTAATTCAGTGTTTAAAATAACTGATAAATGGTTTGCCGGCAGTAATGCAGGTATGTGGACAGCATCCTTAAAAACAATTTTTAAAAAAACCTATTTAACTGGATGGAACAAATATTTAGAAAGGCAGGAAATATTATGAAAATAGAGTTGACAGGAACCGATGAACATAATATAATATCTAAACTTGAGATTGATGTTGACTTAACAGTACAGGAAGATTTAGAGTATGCATTATTAAAATATTTACTATTTTTAGAAAAAAATGGTGCTGAATTTCCAGAGGAATTTCAGGAATTTGTAGATGAATTAAATGAAAGATAAAACAGAAAAAAATAAATTTGTAAAAGACCTTTTAAAAGGTACCACAGTAAATGAAGATGGTGAAAAAGTACAGGAAGAAATACCTGAAAATTTTGAATCATATGACGAGGCTGTTACATATGTATTAGACAAAGCAAAAAATTTTAAACCTAAAACAGATGGAAATAATTAAAGAACATAGTCCAATTGGACATGTAGTTTTGAAGGAAGTACCTTTAGAATTTAACAACGAAGGTAAGACTTCACAATAGAGAGAAAGAAAGAATGGCAACAGGAAAAGTAAAATGGTTTGATTCCACTAAAGGATTTGGATTTATAACACCAGACGATGGCGGTAAAGATGTGTTTGCACATCATACAGCAATTCAAGGTGACGGTTATAAATCACTTGATGAAAACCAAGAAGTTACTTATGATGTTACTGAGGGTCAAAAAGGACCACAAGCAACAAACATAGTATAAGGAGAATTGTATGAGAAGTATTTGGGTAACATTTAGTAAAGAAGGTATACATAAGTATCCTGCGGCATTAGAAGATCCTAAACTGGCAACTGGTGACGAATACGACGTGTCCTTTTTAGGATACCCTCACAGACATATTTTTCACTTTAAGGTATGGATAGAAATATATCATGCTGATAGAGAAATAGAATTTATACAGTTTAAAAGATGGTTGGAAAAATTATATGGCGAAGATATAATCCAACTAGATTTTAAATCGTGTGAAATGATTGCTGATGACTTGGCTGAGCAAATACAAGCAAAATATCCAGGTCGTTGGCTTAAAATATCCGTAGCCGAAGATAATGAAAACGGTTGCGAAATGGAATATTCAATTAAAGGAGAATAAAATGGAAAATCATTTAAAACTAAAAGCACTATTTGAAGAATATCAAATGGAACAAGATAAGTTTGAAAATAAAGGCGTAAAAGCAAGTGCCACAAGAGCAAGAAAGGCTCTTATGGAAATTACTAAACTAGCAAAAGTTAGAAGAGTTGAAATCCAAGACAAAAAGAACTCAATGTAATTATGACTGACGAAAAGAAAAAACCTTTAGTAAGAATTAGTAAAGAAGAAGCAGATAAAAATAATGACTATGCCCAAAGTCTTGACGATGAGATTACTCATGTTGTGGATTACGGTGGAGTCAATGGTTTAGGAGAGGAAGACAAAGACGATGAGTAAAATAATTTATGTACCTTTAGAACATATTGATGGTAGATATACTGTTCATATGGATAGAGATATTGAAAAATATCTCAACAATCAATCTATAGATTATGTAAAAATTATGCCTACTTACGAAACTCCTCCTCTTCCTGAAGGTCAATTTTTAAATGCCGCCTTTACTAGTAAATTTAAATCTTTACAGATGGCAGAAATATCTGCTATGTTTGAAAGAGGCGAAATTGCTAATGGCGACAGATTCTTTTTTAGTGATATTTGGTTTCCTGGTATTGAAAATATTGCCTATATGAAATACTTCAATAAAATTGATGTAAAGATTACAGGTATTATTCATGCAGGAAGTTTTACAGACACAGATTTTGTTCGCGATATGGAACGTTGGGCAAAGAATTTTGAAGATATTATATTCGATATAAGTGACACTATTTTTTGTGCAAGTGAATTTATCAGACAAGATATTATTAAAAAACGTATTGTGAGCCCTGACAAGTTGGTTGTCACAGGATTACCTGTAGACTACACAGGGCTTGATTTACACAAAGGACAACAAAAAGAAAACATTGTTATCTTTAATGGTAGAATTTGTGATGAGAAACAGCCTTGGTTGTTTGATGAATTAGCAAAACAAGTTTCTGAAAGAGTAGATGTTCCTGTAAGATTTGTGAAAACACAGGAAGAAAACTTATCCAAGGAAGAGTATTATGCTCTGCTTGGTAAAAGTAAGGCTATAGTAAGTTATGCCTTGCAAGAAAACTTCGGTTTCGGTGTTGCTGAAGCCGTATATTTAGGTTGTGCACCTGTACTACCTAACAGGTTAGTATACCCTGAGTTATATCCTGACTTTAAACTGTTTGACAGATTTGAAGAAAGTGTAGATATAACTGTCGAGGCTATTACTAACTTTAATTTTAATGGAGTTACCGCTTGTGATTCACAGCAAGTATTGGACTCCTGGTTTAGTGAGAAAAAATGAATAATGAAGATAAAACTATATTAGTAACCGGCGGAAGTGGGTTTATAGGTAGTGTTACTTGTAAACTACTAGTAGAGTCAGGTTTTAATGTAATAAATATTGACAGAGTAAAACGTCAATTAGACGGTGTTACTCAGTATCCTTTTGATATTGATAATCATCAATTAAAAGGTGTAATAGAACTTACACAACCTGATGCTGTTATTCATTTGGCGGCTGACCATAGTGTACCTGAGAGTTTGGTAAATCCAGCATCTACATATAATAATAATGTTGCAAATACCATTTCTCTTTTAGATCATTCTATTAATGCAGGAGTAAAACATTTTGTATTTAGTAGTTCAAGTTCTGTTTATGGAGACTCAGAGAGTCTTCTTAACACAGAAAGTGACGAGACTAATCCTAAAACTCCTTATGGTAGAAGTAAATTAATGATTGAAAATGTATTAAAAGATTTTTCACAAGCATACGATTTTAATTTTGCTAGTTTAAGATATTTTAATGCGGCAGGTAGTTATGAAGGTTTAGGGTACCAATTAAAACCTAAACAGCATTTAGTTCCAATTTTAGTAGAAAAAACTCTTAATGGAGAAACATTTACTATAAATGGAGACGATTATGATACGCCAGATGGAACTTGCATTAGAGACTACACCCATGTTTTTGATATAGCAGTTGCACATATTTCAGCATTACATTATTTAATGGATGGTGGATTAAGCAATGTATTCAATATTGGTGGTGGATCTGGTTCTAGTATTAAACAGGTTATTGCAGAAGTAGAAAAGCAAACTGATAAGACAGTAAATGTTGAAGTTGGTCCTAAAAGAGAAGGCGATGCTGAAAGAACAGACGCCAACATAGCCAAAGCATATGAAATGACTGGTTGGGAACCACAATATACATTAGAAGATATTGTTCGAGACGAAATTGCTTTTCAAAATAAAAAATAATTTGACAAATACTAAAAATTTGTTATACTACACTTATGGAAAAACTTTATTACTCTAACAAAGATCTAAACAAAGATTTAAGCGAAATAACAAGGCAAATTCATGTAAGTGGTTTTAAACCTGACGTTGTAATTGGGCCTGGCAGAGGTGCCTATGTAATGGGCGTAATGCTAAGTCATTACTTTGAAGTTCCTTTCCATGGCTTTGAATGGCAAACAAGAGATCATGACATGATCAAGGAATCCACTAGGTTGGAGACTATTTTGTCTAAATACAGTAGTGAAGATATTTTACTTGTAGATGACATTAATGATTCAGGACATACTTTAAACGGTATTAAAGGCGTTGTGGATAAATGGGATTCAGAAGAAAATAATAACCTATTGGCATTGCATGAAGGCTTAAAGTATGCTACACTATTCGATAAAGAAAGTAGTGCATTTGCTGATGTAAGTTTTACAGGTAATAGTGTGACGCCAGAAGAAGAAAAATGGATTGTATTTCCTTATGAGGATTGGTGGAAGTGAGTACGGTACAAAGTCTAACAAATCATTTAAAACATTTG
>Ga0222716_10003401_pt1 | contig 12718 bp, 12 predicted proteins | sample C33_13DmetaG_FD_165044 | JGI IMG/M metagenome (GOLD analysis project Ga0222716, IMG submission 165044) | Estuarine water microbial communities from San Francisco Bay, California, United States - C33_13D | ecosystem: Environmental > Aquatic > Marine > Unclassified | place: USA: California... | reverse complement strand
ATGCTATGGAGTTCTAGAAAAAAACTCTAACTTTTTAGTATTATGCTCTAATGAAGAAGATGACTTTGAATGGTTAAGTAGAGACCCTGATAAGTTAAGAAATTGGGATGATATTGTAGATCATCTCAAAGGTAAAGGCTTAGAGGTTGTAGAAATCTCTACGCTATAAGGTTACGGAGGGGACGTTGGTACGTTAGTCTTTACTGGGACAATACAGTAAAGAGCCTAATTGTCTAGGTGTAGTGGGTTCAATTCCCATCCCCTTTGTATGTCATGTTTATACGCTCGACATATGTATTGGAAACTTGTCTTGAGTGCTTTTATAAGTAGGTTTGTAGGTTCGAATCCTACCCGTGTAAACAAATTAAAGAGAAATATGGAGAAAGATATGTCAGTAATAGTAACGTGGACGACTACTTGGGATAATGATGAAAGCAAAAGAGTTTTTCCAGAAAACAGTATAACTCAAGTTTTCGAAGATTTTCCACATTGGGAAGAAATGAAATGGTATTTTATGTATTTACACCGTAGTGAACCTGATAGTGTGGTTGTACTTGACCCAAGGGGATTCTATTTGAAACAATATGAAATGGAGTTAACTACTCAAAGGGTATAAGGAGACTCAAATGAAATTAAAACGATGTGTATCTTGTGGAGGACCATCTAAAGAAGATTTTTGTGAGTTCTGTATCAATGAAGAATAAACAAAACCCTATGGCTAAAGACTTAAGAACACCTAAGTATAAGCCCCAAGTGATTCCTAATAAAAAGAAATCACAAAAGATTAAACACAAAACCTCTCTTAAGAGACTCTCTCAGAGCATACTATAGCTGTCCTAACGGATGGTTGTAGTATGTTCTGAGGGGGTCTTTTATTTTTTTTTTTTTATAGAAAGTGAATTTATGAAGTGTTGGCATTGTAAAACAGAATTAATATGGGGCGGTGATGAGGATTATGAAGATGAGGACTATTCTATGGTCACTAACTTAACCTGTCCCAAATGTATTAGCTTTATTTTGGTGTATTATCTCAAAGAATTTAATACCTGACGTTTAAGAATAACTTTGCTAAAGCTCTGCCAAAGTGATATCTTGGTCTCCTCTACTGGTACTTGAAAGAGGAAGTCTGTATGCCCCCCGATAGTACCCTTTCTACACTCCCTTGTGTATACAATACGGGGGGTTATAAGATATCACTTTGGTATCTTTAGTGTAAGTAATATTTCAATTGTTTTCAATAGTTTAATGTTTTATTATTATAAATTATTGAAAATAATTAAAAAATTTAAAAGAGTTTTTATATCACAATTAATAAGGAGTCTATAATGGCAAACCCTTCTCCGACAGTTAAGAAGATTGCTCCAGGTCCAGGACGCCCTAAAGGCTCTAAGAACATTAACTCAATGGCCTCTGTTAGGAAGCTTGAAGAGCTTGGTTTCGATCCTATTGAATATATGGTTAAAAAATATCATGAAATTCAAAAACAGTTAGATCACTTAGAATCTTTAAACAAGTCTACTACAGGAGCCTACGCGCAGTTAACAGCTACGCAGGGCCAACTAATAAATAATTTAATGGCTTATGGCTATAAGAAAATCCCTGATAAAATTGAGCAAGAGGTTACTGAAAAGAAACCTATCTCTATTCTACTCACTGATAATAATAAGGAAAAAAATGATGAGTAATTCAGATGATTGGCACTTGTCTAAAAGTGTACCCGTAACTTTTATACTAGCCATTATAGCACAAACAATTGCCCTTGTATGGTATGTATCTTCACTAGATAATGATGTTGAGAATAATACCAGAGATCTTCTAAGACATGAAGTAAGGCTAGAGGCACTAGAGAAAATAGTTCAGAGTCAAGCCTTAACCCTTGCTCGTATGGATGAAAATATAAAGGCTATCCGTTTCTCTGTGGAAAAGATGGCCGCACAGGATACGGAGCAGTAAAATAAACAAGTATAAGAAATATCCCTGATAGCAACAATAACAGCTAGGGGGAAGAAATGATAGACCCAATAACTGCCATTGCAGGAGCCTCTGCTGCGTTTAACGCTATTAAAAAAGGCATACAGGTAGGCAAAGATTTACAAGACATGGGAGGGCAACTTTCCCAGTGGGCGGGGGCTATGGCTGATATAGACTTCGCTAAACAACAGACGGAAAATCCACCTTGGTATAAAGCCTTAGGTGGTGGTGTTGAAGCACAAGCAATGGAAGTCTTTGCCGCCCAGAAGAAAAAAGATGCCATGCGGAAAGAACTAAAAGATTTTATTTGTGTAGCTTACGGCCCTTCTCATTGGGAAGAACTCTTATCCATAGAAGCAGAGATGAGAAAGAGTAAGAGAGAAACCGAGTTTCGTAAAATGGAGCTTAAGCAAAGCATAATAGAATGGACTGCAGGGTTTATTTTGTTTTTAATAGCAGTTTCTTGCTTGGCAGGTATAATATGGTTAACCACACTATAAAAGTAATTAAGTCAAAGAATAAATATCATTACTATGATGAACATGGTAAAATTATAATTGTAACTAGATACAAAAACATAGGAGACGCTTATGCCCAAAGGGAAAGGCACTTATGGAAAAAAGGTAGGGAGACCCCCGAAGCCTAAGAAAAAGGGTAAGTAAATGGATAAAATAAAAAACATGTGGAATAAGCTAGATACTAAGACTAAGATAGCAGCTGCTATTGTTATAGTTGTTGTGATTGTCGGTATTTTGGGGTAAGTGGCTCAGATTGTAAAGGTGAGTATACTCTCTATAATGTTATGTAAACAAGTTGTAGGGGGGTTGCCTACCGACAGTATGCCGCCTCCTTTAGAGGAGAACGAACCTCTATTAAGCAATAATAGATTAATAGGAAGGAGACGATAATGACATTAATATCTCATTTCCCCTTGCCCAAGATGCCGTTCGAGACTCATGTGAATACTGTGTTTCACGATCTAGAGGCGAGGAATCCTAAAGTAGAAGCAACTGAAAAAGCGATAGATAAAAAAGTAGAGAAGTATAAATATACAGACGCTTACATTTATCATCCTCAGAATATGAATAAAGTTTACCCACAAAGACAAGGTGAGCATGTAAACTTTATTATAGCGTAAGAGTATAGTATGATAAAGTTACATGAAAAGCAGTCAGAAGTTATTAGAGATTTATTCGTAGATAACATTTGCAGATATAGTGTTGTTAACGCTAGTCGTGGATTCGGCAAGTCTTATTTAGCCGCCACAGCTGCTATTATCGCAGTACAAGAATTATTAGAATTAGATGAGGACGTTCCAAATAAGAACGTAGCACTCATTGCACCTACTTATAGCCAAGCAGTGGATATTTATTATCCCCTGATAGCTTGGCAGTTGGGTATGGAAGACTACGCCGACAAAGCTTCTAGGGCCGCGGGACAATTTTGGTTTCCCAAAAATGTTCACTTAAAACTGTGGTCTTACGAAGCTTCCCAACGTATGCGTGGAACAGGTCAGTACTTTGTTGTAGCTGATGAGGTTACATCATGGAAAGGTGCAGGAATGAACCTTAAAGAATCATGGGAATCAATTATACAACCTTGCGTTGCTACTCGTTGGTCGCCTATGAACGCTAAGAAATTCAATGCTAACTCTGGTCGAGCGCTTATCATTAGTACTCCCAGAGGTTATGACTATTTTTATGAAATGTATAACAGAGGGGATTATGATCCTCATTGGAAAAGTTATACATATACATATCAAGATTCTCCTCTTTTAGATGAAGAGGAGATTGAAAGGGTAAAGTTAACCTTGGACCCCTTGAAGTTCGCTAGAGAATACGTAGCAAGCTTCGAAGATTCAGGTAACAATGTGTTCTATACATTTAATCGTAAAGATCATATTGACAACAACCTCCAACAATTTGAGGATAATGAAGACGTTCATGTTGCTATCGACTTTAACGTTGGAATTATGGCCTCAATTATCTTTGCTATTCGGGGAAACCAAATACACATCTTAGATGAGATGCAAGGTCATCCCGATACTGAAACCCTAGCAAGGTCGCTTAAGGAAAAGTATAATAATCATCGAATTATTTCTTATCCTGATCCTTCTGGGAGGGCGCGGAAAACTTCAGCTGCCGTAGGTGTTACTGATTTCAGGATCCTAGAGACACACGGTATTATCACCAGAGCACACACCAAAGCTCCACCTATTATAGACTCAGTAGCAGCTGTAAATAAAAAGTTTAAAAACGCCAATGGTGATATTGATATGCTTATACATCCTAAGTGTGTCAATACGGTTAAGTCTTTAGAGCGTACACAGTGGATAGAGTCTAATCCAGATAGTGCTACGATTGATAAAAAGGAAGGTGTTGAGCACTGGACAGATGCCTTGCGCTATGCAGTAGAATATCTGTATCCAGTCAGAGCAGGAACTTCAGTCATTAAGCGTGGCTTTGGTTTCTAAAAAAAATCCATGCAAAGAAAAGGAAAATAACATGGCAAAAGGACGTAAAAAGTCACTATTCGGTCGCACTATTGGTCGCGGCGTTGGAAAAGTAAAAACAGCAATTCATCGTCGTAAAACAAAGAATGAAGGCGTAACAGAAATGCGTGCGCGTATGACTAAAAGCCGCACAAAAGCTGTGGCAAAAGGCAAACGCCGCGCAGCTATTAGGGGTGCTGTTTCTAGAGCAACTGGTTTGAAAGTTTCAACAATTGGTCGTGGTACAAGCGCAAGTAATCTTGGTCGGCGGGCCGCCTACAAATTCACTTCAGCACGTAAGTCAGCACTTCAAAAGGCTCAACGAGCCTCTGCTCGTGTTCGGGCGATGCGCTCTAAAAACACTTCAGGCCCAGCAAGTCGGGGTGGAAAACAGGCAGCAATGCGCAAACGGCGCTTTTCTGGTCGGTAGGACTATCATTGTCATAAGGGAGTCCCTTAGGGGGCTTCCTATATTTAGTATTGAGAACAGTTATAAACAAAACAAAAAGTCCATCTGAGGATCGACAGAAAGGAAATAAAATGCCACGTTCAAAAATAACGTCTCAATCTAAAGACATTATCACTGATGACGGCTCTGTTTTAGTTTCTCTTATAAAAGGAGAACAAACACGGCTTGAAGTAACGCTAAACTGGCTTACTAACTTAGCAGGATATACGATCTTATCAAAAATAATAGAGGCAGACAATGTGCAGAGTTCAGGTACTATTCCTGCAACTGCAGCTAGTTCGCCTACAGTAACCACTCTGACAATAATTGACAGTACTCCTACGGACAATAAATTTGAAATTGTCTTTCCACAAACCTTGATTGATAACTGGGATACTTATCCTATCCCTGATAAACCTGTTTATGGTTTTATTGATCTCGAAGTTACTGACACAGGCGTTGGTACTAACCAACAAATTTGGAAGCCTCTTAGAGGTGTAGTCGAAGTACGTTATTCACCAACGGAGATTTCGTAATGTCTTATAAAGTTAGTTTAAATAACAATAAGTTAGCGGTAAGCCTATCTAGAACAGGTGGACAAGGCTCTAAAGGCGATTCTGTTAGTAGCGCGTCTATAGATAGTAATGGTGATTTTCATATTATAATTACAGACGCTGCAGGTAATCAAGTATCAGATACAAATTTAGGTGGTGCTAATATAGTTGCCTCTGCGACTACAGCAGCAACAAACGCTCAAACAGCATTAGACACTTTTGATGATAGATTCTTAGGTGCTAAATCCAGTGCGCCAACATTAGACAATGATGGTGACGCTCTTATAACAGGTGCTTTGTTTTTCAATACTGCTACGTCTCAATTAGGCGTTTATAATGGAACGGCATGGGAATATCCTGCTTTAGAAGCTCAAACAAGTGCAACAGCGTCTGCTGCAAGCGCTACCAGTGCGGCTAGTAGTTTATCTCAAATTGGTACGAGTGTAAGCGATGCAGCTAATTCTGCTAGTTCTGCCGCAGCTTCCGCAACAAGTGCTACATCTAGTGCTACAAGTGCTTCAAATACTTTAGCATCTATTCAAACAGTGTTTGATAATTTTGATGATAGATTTTTAGGAACTAAAAGCAGTGATCCAAGCGTAGACAATGACGGCAATACCTTATTAGAAGGTGCTATGTACTATAATAGTTCTACTAATGATATCAAATTTTATAATGGAACTTCTTGGGAAGCACCTTCTGTATCAGCAGCAAACTCAGCTACTGCTGCGGCTACTAGTGCTTCTTCTGCGTCTACAAGCGCTACTAGTGCTGCATCCAGTGCTACTAGTGCAGCGAATAATGCTTCTACTGTAGCATCTAATCTTTCATCTGTTGAATCTTTATTTGATACTTTTGATGATAGGTTTTTAGGTGCTAAGTCTAGTAATCCAAGCACAGATAATGATGGAAATGCCTTATTAGAAGGCACTATGTATTTTGATACAACTAATAATGTCATAAAGTTTTATAATGGAACATCGTGGGTTGCTCCTACTACAGATGCAAATAACTCAGCCACTGCTGCCGCATCTAGCGCTACCGCCGCTGCGTCTAGCGCAACTGCTGCTGCTGCTAGTGCAACTGCCGCTGCTGCTTCTGCCGACACTTTTGATGATACTTATTTAGGATCTAAATCTTCAGATCCTTCTGTTGATAATGATGGGAACGCATTACAAACAGGTGCTTTGTATTTTAACACTAGTACTGATACTATAAGAGTATATACTGGTTCTGCTTGGTCAAATACACTTAAAGATCTTGTAGATGACGCTACTCCGCAGCTAGGTGGCAACTTAGATTTAAATGGTAATGACATAATTACCACTTCAAACGGAAATATTGATCTTGATCCTAATGGATCAGGGAAAGTTGTTTTTAAAGGGAATGCTACTAAGGGTTCTGGACAATTTGTATTAAATTGTGAAAACAATTCACATGGTATTACTGTAAAAGGCCCACCTCACTCAGCAGGTGCATCTTATACACTTACTTTGCCAAATACAAGCGGCTCGACAGGGCAATTCTTAAAGACAGATGGTTCAGGTAATTTATCTTTTGATACTGTATCAACTGATCTTGTAGCAGACACTACACCGCAACTTGGTGGTAATCTTGACACTAATAGCAACAATATTACTTTTAGTGATAGTTCAAGAGCTATTTTCGGGGCTGGTTCTGACATTCAAATATACCATGACGGTACGGACAGCCATATAGATTACTCTAAAAAATTGTCTTTTACTCCTAGTGGAGGTGCTGATCTTAGCTTTAATGGTACTAGCTATGATACAGACTGGATGGCGTTAGGTCATTGGCATTTTAAAGACGGTACACAAGCACGTTTTGGTAATAGTGATGATCTTAAAATCTATAGCGATGGATCGAATAGTATTATTCAAGGTACAGGAACTACTTATTTTAGAGGTAGCACTGTAATAATCGGAGCAAACGGCGGGAGTGGTGGTTTCGAAACTGGCATTAGGGTCAATGAAGTAAGTTCAGAAACATCAAATGTTGAACTTTATTACGACAATTCTAAGGTATTTGAAACTACATCATCAGGCGTCCAAACAACAGGTACAGTAAACGTTAATGGTGCTTACACCCTTCCTACCTCAGATGGTACAACAAATCAAGTACTAACTACAGATGGTTCTGGGGCAGTTACTTTTGCTGATGCAGGTGGGGGTGCTGACCTTTATGCGGCTAACCCTTCAAGTGCTACTGATCCAACGGCGACAGGTACAAATGCTGTAGGTGTTGGTAATGATGCTGTAGCAAGTGGTAATAATTCTATTGCATTAGGAGACAATGCAACTTCTGCAGGTGTAAGATCAGCCGCACTCATGTATTCTCATGCAGGTGGAACAGATAGCTTTGCAGCAGGTATCGCCAATAGTTCAAGTAGTCGTGGAGCACAAGCAGCTAATGCAGTAGCAATTGGTAGTAATGCTTATGTTCAAGGAACTGAAGCTATAGGGTTAGGTTATTATGCTACCATTGGTTCAAGTGGCACAAGGGCTGTGGCGTTAGGTCATTCTTACGCAAATGGCACAGATAGCTTCGCTGCACAAATTGGAAGCAACTCAAGCAGCTACGGTGCAACGGGTAATAATGCTACCGCAGTTGGCATACTTACAAAAGCCACAGGCTTAGACTTTGTATTTGGCAGAAGCAGTATAGCTTCAGGTGGGTCTGGTTCTTTAAGTTTAGGAATGGACAATACAAGTTCTGGTGGTGGAGCAGTTACTTTAGGTAAAGGAAATACTGCTAGTCATACTGATGCAGTTGTGATTGGTCAGGGGGCATCTTCGTCCGCAGCAGATCAAATCACATTAGGACACACAGACCAGACTGTAAGAATTTCTAGTGCATACACCCTACCTGCCGCTGACGGAAGTGCCAATCAGGTGCTTACCACAAATGGTTCAGGTGCTGTTACTTTCGGGGTTGCTCCTAATCCTGTTCTTTATTCTGCAAACGAAAGTACACCACAAGGAGCAGTTACTGTATCTAATACTAGTTCTGCACCAAATTCTATAGCTTTTGATACTGATAATTCTAAGATATGTGTAGCTCATCCAAAAAGTACAGGCGCTGCAAACGGTGCATCATTAACAATTGGTACTATTAGCAATAACAGCGTTACCTATGGGTCTGCTGTTGATATATATACTTCTACAAGTAGTCAGCTTTCTGAACCTCAAGTTGTGTATATTGGGTCTGGAAAATTTGTAGTTTCATATTTAAAGTATGATTCAGCAGACGGAAGCAGAACATATGGGTTTAAAGTTGTTACTGTTTCAGGTACTACTGCAACAATTGGCAGTGAAACAGCGCTAAGTTTTCCAACAGGACAATCACCTAGCTATGGAAGCAATAATAATAGAATGGCAGCCGATCCTGCAAATACAGGTAATTTTGTATTTACTTGGTCAGGTTATAATGGTGGGAATAGTACTAGCAACAGGTCACAGTCGTGGGCAGTTGCAGGTAGCATAAGCGGCTCAACAATTACACTGGGTTCGAATGTACAGTTAACTAACGCATCTGGTGATTCTTTTACTACAAGTTCTGGTAATTATGGTGGTCAAGGTATACTAGGTTTGTCTTATGATGCTACAAGACAAAAGTTTTTAGTTGCTTACCAACAAATAGGAAGTAGCATTTCAAACGCTAGAGTAATATTTAAAACCCTTACTCTTGGAGGAACAGGTAATAGAACTATTACAGCGGGTTCACAAACTAATGTAGGTGGTACTGATACTTATAATACTCCTTTTCACAATGGATTAACGGCTGCTTTAGCTTATAACTCTACTGTAGGGCGGCATCTTTTACACTTTTTTAGTACTGGTGATTACACTAGACCTAGTTTTCAAATAGTTGATATAGCAGCTAACGGAACTATTTCATCTCCAACAAGCACACCTAACAGGCTTCTTTTTGCAAGTAGTGAAACTGAAATAGATAATTACAGCACTAATACTAGGCGTGCTTTTTGGTCAGACGGATCTAAATCTTATTTGTTTACTAAAGCAGGTTCAAGTGGTGATTTAACACAAAACTTTGGTATTATTTATCCAATAACAGTACCAAGTTCTGGTAGTACTTTAACTAAAGGAACTTATATTGATCCAGAAACAGGATTGCATAGCGCTCCAGGAGCTGCAGCTTATTTGGGTTCTGGCTCTTTTGCACTTGGCTATCTTAACAATTCTGCTGGTACTAGTGACACTAAGATAATTGCAGCGTCTACTGCTAACACAGTAACTGGTGACAATGCAGTAGCTATTGGATCAATTAATACAGCATCTCATGCTACAAGTATTGTAATTGGTGAAGGCGCTTCTTCGTCAGCTTCAGATCAAATTACACTAGGTAATACAAGTCAAAGCGTTCGAATATCGTCTGCATATACTTTACCGTCCAGTGATGGAACAAACGGACAAGTACTAACTACAGATGGTAGTGGTGCTGTTACCTTCGCAGATGCAGGTGGTGGTGCAGACCTTTATGCTGCTAATCCAGTAAGTGCTACTGATCCAACGGCACAGGGTGACAACTCTATAGCTATTGGTAGCGGTGCAAATGATGGTAACTCTGGTTACGATGATGCGATTGCTATTGGTACTTCGGCACTTGCTGAAGCACAGAGGTCTGTTTCTATCGGTAAAAGTACTAACTCTGGCACAGGTAGTGTTGCAATAGGTAGTAGCGCACATGGCGGCGGAAATACTGCAACGGCGGTGGGTGGAAATACAGACGCAAGAAGTGTTTATGCTACGGCAATAGGAGCCTATGCGCAAGCGTGGACAGGTTGGGGTGCTACAGCTATTGCTAAATCATACGCCTCTGGAACTGACAGTTTTGCAGCAGTTATAACCAATAACAGCTCAAGCTATGGTTCAACTGGATCTTATAGCGTAGCGATTGGTTATCAAGCTAAAGCATCTGGATCGTATTCTTTTGCAGCAGGAGGAGAGGGCAACCTTGCTTCTGGTTATGGTGCAATTGCGATGGGCAGAAATTCTACTGCTTCAGGAGATAGAGGAATTGCTATTGGTGATGGCTGTACTGCAGGTGCTACTGTTTCTTCTCGTCCAAATATAGCTATAGGGCATGGAGCTACCGCTACAGGGGGTTCCGCTATTGCTATTGGGGATAGAGCAAATACTAATGGCATTTACGGAAAAATGTCTCATTCTTCTGGATATGCTGCAGGAACAGGTACAGCCCAATCAGGTTCGATTGTTTTATATGGTGCTACTACTGATGCTACGCCTAAGGCTATTTGTTCAGGAGCAGGAGCTAATAACACTGCAGATGCTACCAACCAAGTAGTCCTTCCTAACAACTCAGCTTACTTCTTCAGCGGCACAATCATTGCCCGTGAGCAGGCATCTGCTGGCACTGACGTAGGTGCTTGGGAGATTAAGGGGGCTATCAGGCGTGAGGCTAACGCAGCTTCCACAGTTCTAATCAAATCAACAATAGACGACTTCAACGTACCTACAGGGTGGGTTGTTGCACTTACGGCTGACACAACCAATGGTGGTCTAGCCATCACAGTCACAGGCGCAGCAGCCACTAACATACGATGGGTAGCAACCGTCAATACAAGCGAGGTAACGTACTAATGGGCGCTATTAATATAAAACACACAGGCTCAGGAGCAGCCATTGCTCTGTCGTCTGATGGAACGAGTTTATTACTAGACGGTACAGCAGTTGGCGGCGGTGCGGATCTTTACGCTGCTAATGAAAGTTCACCTACAGCGCAGCCCAGTGCAACAGGTGCAAATGCAATAGCGATAGGCGATAGTGCTGTAGCTTCAGGGCCAAATGCTTTAGTTGGTCCTTTTAGTAAGGGATCGGGTGACTTTTCTTTTTCTGCAGCAGGTGGAAATTCTCAAGCATGGGGAGCTACAGGTTATGGTGCTGTGGCTATTGGTGCGGGTACTAATGCTAGAGCGAGTAGCTCTGTAGCCTTAGGTCAAAGCGCTTACACAGAAACAGGCACACAATCTGTAGCAATAGGTGACAGTTATGCTTCTGGGTCACACAGTCTTTCTGCAGCTATTAGTACTAACAACAGTAGCTATGGTGCTACTGGTGCTAATAGTATTGCGATAGGCTATCAGTCAAGAGCTACAGGATCAAAAGCCTTTTCTCATAATGGTGGCCTTGCTTCTGGTACAAATTCTGCTGCGTTGTTTGACAGCAGAGCAGAGGCTGTAGGGGATTATTGTATTGCATTAGGAAACGCTGATGCAAGGGGCAGTTCTTCTGTTTCTATAAACAGCTCAAATTCAGGTTTTGCTTCTGGTAATTCCTGTTTTTCTTTTGGGTCAGGTGCACAAGCGGGTAGCACTTCTTATTTATCTTATAGTTCTTGTATAGCTATGGGGTACGAGGCACGGGCTATTAGTGGGGATCACGCCATAGCTTTAGGTTTTAGAGCCAGAGCGCGCAGAACTAATGCAGTTGCTATTGGAGAAAGAGCATTATCTGATCAAGATGGTAAGAATAGTTATTCTTCAGGAGCTTTTGGTAGTATTTACGGATCTGCACAATCAGCAAAATACGTATTAAGATCAGATACTGGTGACGCAACTGCAGAAGCCCTTACAACAAACAATAGTACAGCAGGGGCTTACAACCAAATAGTCCTACCTAACAATTCCGTTTATGGCTTTACAGGTACAGTTATTGCTCGTGAAGATAGTTCAAGCACTAATGACTTTGCTGTTTGGGAAGTTAAAGGCGGTGCAGTTAGAGCAGGAAGTGCTTCTACAACCGCCCTTGGGTCTTATAACATTAACAAAATCAGTGAAAGTACAGGTGCTGCAAATTGGAGTATTGCTCTTTCAGCAGATACAACAAACGGTGCTGTAGCAATTACAGTAACAGGAGAAGCTTCTCACAACATACGTTGGGTAGCTACAATTAATACAACGGAGGTAATTTACTAATGGGATCAATTAACTTTGATAACACGGGATCTGGTAGCGATATTACGCTTACTAGTGACGGTACAAGCCTCCTTCTTGATGGCACAGCTATTGGCGGCGGTGGTGGCGGTGGGGGCGCTGACCTATACGCTGCTAACGAAAGTTCACCTGCTGCACAACCAAGTGCTACTGGGGCGAATGCAGTGGCCATAGGCGACAGCGCAATTAGTAGTGGTGAAGATGCAATCTCATTAGGGGTTTCAAGAGCCACAGGAAATCACAGTTTTGCTGCCGCTATC
>Ga0222716_10003399_pt1 | contig 12719 bp, 6 predicted proteins | sample C33_13DmetaG_FD_165044 | JGI IMG/M metagenome (GOLD analysis project Ga0222716, IMG submission 165044) | Estuarine water microbial communities from San Francisco Bay, California, United States - C33_13D | ecosystem: Environmental > Aquatic > Marine > Unclassified | place: USA: California... | reverse complement strand
ACACCAACCTCAGTTATTGTTCTAGGTCCTGCATTTGAAACTGTTCCATCATTCTTTCTATATGTTATTGTCAAGGTTGTTCCTTGGGGTGAGATGCCAAGCTTATCAGTACCCATCAACTTAGTAGGATCAATAGCTCGAGTAGTTACATAATTCTTTGCATGCATCTGGATTGCCACTTGGGAAGGATCGGCCAAGCCTGCATCGTCATCGTCATCTGATCCGAATCCAAACTGGAGGAATGTGCCTGTATTGTCTTGCTCCACAATAAATCTTCTAGCTGTGACAAACGGCTTCATTATTGAGCGGACCCCGTCTGATAAAGCGTTTGGATTTGTCGTTTCTAGAAATACCGTCTCTTGTGAAAGAAAATCAACTTCATAGAAAGTGTTTCCATTAGAATCTCTAACATTTATTATTTCAGAAACAGTACTATCTCCTATTCTTACTCTACGAAACTTAGAAAAAGTAGCTTGAGTTAAATCTATTATAGATGTAAAAGACTTGCCAGAAGACACTTGTCCAAAAGATCTTATTGCGTAATGTGTGGCTTGCCCAGTCACTGTATTGAATTTCACAGCAATTACATCATTTTCTATTTTTTCAAATCGCACATCTTCGAGCAAGGTGTAGGTTGTACCGTTTGATCCCAAAAACTCTGCACCTTTCTTTAGAACTGGTATGTAAGATGTATCGGGACCGTTTCCATCAGAATTTGAAGGAACTTCAATAAATAAAGCAACTGTACCGAATGCAACAGGAATTCCTGCAAAATTGTATCCAAGATTCTTTGCATGTCTTCTTACGTTCGAGAACTCGATTGCTGTATCTAAGAAAGATTCGTTAACTGAATAGTCTAGATAATATGATAACACGTCTCCAACATAGGAAACCGTATCTAACATTAAAGACCCAAACGAGGCTTCTGAAAAATCGTTGTAATTGTCCGGATAGTATCTTTTTGCATGTTCAATCAAGTCCTGCTTAATTGAATTAAAGTCACGGCTAGTATATTTAATTGGTATATTCTTGTTTTTTGGCATCTGTCAATCCTCTGCTAATAAATAGGATTACTAGAATAATTTTTACAATTCATCCACTGAAAGAGATAACTCGAAATAATCTATGATTTCAGGATTATTCAATTTGTATTTTATTACGACAGAAAGGCTGTGTACATCACCAAGGACTTGTATGTTGACATTGGTTAGCCATGGCATGTAAATACTTATCTGTGACTGGATAGATGCTTGAATGTTTGAGTATAAAGATTCAGTAGATTGTTCAAATAAATAATTTTTAATTCCCACGCCGAACCTAGTATCCATCCTTTCTCCTGGATGTGTCAAAAGTATTGACTTTAAATTAAATTTTATTACTTCTGATATTTCTTCTTCATTTAATGTTTCATAACCAGAATTGCTAGAATTAATATCTAACGGTATTTTTACCGTGATGTCTCTCAATCCGGATTGTCCAAAATAATTGTCTTTCACTGGCATTGTCTATCCTCTATAAATTTCTTGTAATGTTTCTTGTTCTTTCAATTTCACCACTGTCTACTCTGTCATCTTCATCAAACAATTCATTATCATAATTAGGAATAGTGAATTGATTATTTTCATTTTGTTCCAAGAAAGTTTCTTGTAATTCTTTATCTGCTTTTTGCGGAGTTGGGTCTATTTCTTTTATTGCCATGATTTATCCTCTATTTAAAATCCATTGGGACCACCGATATCTTCAAAGCCATCACCATCTTCATCTTCTTGTTCTATTAGATCACTGTCCTCTAGTTCTTCCATTTCTTCAGCTATTTCTTCAGATTGTGGGATTGCATCCAGTAAGATTCTCTGTGAGAATGTAAACGTTGAGGTAGAAGAATCTGTTTGCATTTCGTCTTCATCAATGTTTTCTACTGGGATTGTGAAGGCATTGTTTTCGTTCTGCTCTAAAAAGGTTGCTTGCTGCTCTTCTGATGCTTCTGATGGAGTTGGATCAATTTCCCTAGGTGTTTCCAAAGTTGAAGAAGTATAGTCATTTCTATCTGTTCTTGGAGGTTTGGACTCGTTTTGATCAAAAGCTGCTAGTGCTCCATCGGCACATTCCCTTCCTTCCTCATCATAAGGTCTTTCATAAAACCTTCTTCGTTGCCACCATCTAATATTTGTTTTCAAATTTAAATTTAGCGATGGAGAACTCAAGCTTCTTAAAGAATCAGAATGTGTCGGATCTGTTGCTTCCTGTTTGTTGAATTCCTGAACGTCGTAATACTTTTTGAACAATCGATAACATTTTGTCTTTGTTTTGTTCATTATCTTAGGAACCCACTTCTTGTTTGCAGCTCTAGAAGGGTTTGGTCTTTCTTCTGAAGATTCTCCAACTGAATCGGGGAAACCATAATAGCTGTAAATGGATGCCATGGTAGAGAAAGACTTGACGTTGAAAACATAATTCATTAAAAACTTGTATTCTTGCATTTCTGCTAGTTTATCAATGTAGCACTTTAACAAGTTATCCGGACTGAATGCATTCACATTTTTTATCTTTACATCAGTTATATCCTCTTCGAAGTGCATCAGAGGTATTGGGAATTTGAACGAATCTGAATCAAAACCTTCAGGAACTTTTTTATAATAAAACTGGCCTCGACGTGTTGTAACAGCGGCTAACGCATCTAGAGGGGTGGACTCATTAGTGTTAAGTCCGCTACTTTGTTCTACTGAGGGATTGAAGCCTTCTGGTGGGAGATAACTTAGCCTAACACCAAACTTGATTCCAATTGAACCTTCGTATGTTTCACCATCTGGGTCTCTAACTGCATTTCCAAACAAATCAGAAACAAACAACTCACCTGTATTTGAAAACCGTGTTTGTTGTTGAAATTTTACAAATATTTCTCTAAATTTTTCAGTCGAAATGGGTTTTCCATCTATTTCCAACAATTGATCTTGAAAGCTTTGATTTGAAAATAGCACTTCTGGTTTTGAGGTAACAACAACATACTTCTCCAAATAAAAAGCCCCATTCACTTTGAGAGACTTTTTTTGTAGGTCATCCATATATTGAGATAATTTATCCAACGGATGATCATTCTCAGGATCATCTGTTACAGAGATGACATCACCATATAACTCTTTTGGGATTGAGTCTTCTCTTTCGCCATCAATTGTTCCAACACTTATCGGAGGACCGATTGTTAATCCTGATTTTGGATTTAATATAAACTTGTTTAAATCTTGTATATATGGTTCTTCTGGGAGATATTTTTGTATCTTATATTGGTAGGCATTGAATTCACCAAGAACCAAACGAGAGGAAATCAAAGTTGCCAAATTTTCACTACGGTAAATGTCATAGATTTTGGTGTACATTCTGAGTTCTTTTAGTTTTATCTTTCTTGCTTTAAAATTAAACTCAGTAACACCTTTTAGCACTTCTCTAAAACTTGGACCGAAACCATTAAAAGAAATTGCGTCAATAAACCCAGACAACTTAGAAAACAGAGGATCTCCCTCTCTTAGAGTTGTCACTGTTCCTTGACCGTAATTGTACAAAATATAATCAACTGTTCCATTATTATTCCAAGACACTTTTGTTATTCTTTTTAGTATCTTTCTGTCTTTCTTTGTTGGATAATAATATCTTGCTCTAACTTCTAATATTTGTTGAAACAATGAATCAAGTTCTTCATCTTTTTGTATTTCTCCAGTTATTATCCTTCTTTCAACAGTTTGAACCATCTGTTCCAGAAACAAGTACCAATACCTTAGTTTAGAGATAAAACCTGAATTTCTTTTCTTTGGAAAATCTTTCATTTCTTCTTTCATTCTATTGATTAAAAATAGTCCCATTCCAGTGTCGTAGTTTTGGGAATTAAATCTAACGCTCGACAAAGTTGGCATAGTTCTAAGAATTGTCTCTACAATATAAGTTCTTATTGTTGAGACAACAATCCCATCAAGATAAGCATGCGTAGAAGAATCAGCTATCAAGTCGTATGGAGCTTTTTTGACGCAATTTGGATCATATTCTAATCTTTTATCTTTTTTCAGAGAATTCTCCAATTTGTTTACTCTTTCTGACACTTCTGACAAAAACAACCAGCCTGATTTCTTTGGAGAACACCCGTCTATTTCTGGATTAAAAGACTGCATTATTCCAAGCCAACCTTTGTAAGGGTGAGGGTGTATATAGATTTTTGGTTTCCTGTAAGAGCCACCATAAATTTCAGGATCTAAAAACACAACCCTAGGGTTTTCTGTTGCAGATTTTCCCATCACCTTGTCTTCTTCTTTAAAAGAATACTTCCAAGTTGCAGAATTCGAAGGATCAGCAGTTGGATTTACATATAAAAGATCTTGATAGTTTACCTCAGAATCCTTAGTGTATCCAAATAGAAAAGAATTTGATTCTCCAGATTTGGAGGCGGAATACATTCCGGAAATAAGCTTTTTGGCAAATAGATCCTTCATCTTTCCGTAAAGTCTATTTGGTAGTGATTTTGCTCCGTCAGTACCACCAGCTGGTGTGAAACTAGCTTCTGGTAGTGTTGTCTTTAGACCGTAGTTTTCAGTGAACTGTTGTCCAGACTGCATTATTACTTTTACTTCTGGGTTGTTTAGCAAAAAGTTTCGAAATGCTTCTTCTTGATGACTACTCCTGCCTGGTGAAGATTCTTTGTAGATTTTGACATTGTTTCTCTGTCCTCTGTTTTTTTCGTAAACATCTTGAAAATCAGAAAGGTTGATTGGAACCTTTATTCTTAAAAGCAACTCTTCGTCAATTTCAAACCCATCTTGAACAGGAGCTGGGAGGAGTTTTAATAAAGCCTCTTTGAAACTAGATGGCGGTGCTGTTGTAACATACTCTATCAACTCTATTTCATAAGATGGATCATTGATCGTATCATACAAGGCATTTCCGTCGGCGCTTTCTTCTAGATAGACAGAATTGTAATTCAAGTCAAAGCCCCATGTGAAACCAAGCCCTTCACCTCCATTATTGTCTCGATAAGGAAGAGTTAGGTCTGTTTTTTGTTTAAACCTTTTTGTCGATTTTATTCTATTAGATGTGAACCCAAGTCTTCTCCACTCTTTTTTAGACGTTATTGAAACTGTTTCTTCTTCCAAATAAATTCTTGTTTTAAAATTAGCAGTGGTACCAAACTGTTGTGTTTGAAATTGAAGCCACCGGCCAACGGTTTGAGGAAATAAGTTTGTTGGTGTTGGGTAATCTCCGTCTTTTTTACTAACGCTGATTCCGTCGTCTTTGAAATCGAATAGGTGCATTATTCTTCTCAGTAGGTTCCTAGCATTATCATACTTGTCTTTATGATCTTCAATTGTATTTGAGGCATTTGGAAACAAGATGGTCCTTTCAACTCTGTTTTCATGAGACGAAACGGATCCTCGAACTAAAGGTATGTTATCCTGATCAGCTAAAACATTATTGAAGAAAGAATGTTTGTTTTCGATTGTATCAGATATGTAAGCTGATTCTAAGTCTGCAAAAACAGAATCAGACAATGCTTTTTGAAACTCTCTCAATTCAGGTGGTATTTGTGGCGTTATTCCTTTAGTTCCTTTTATCTCAACAGGATCATCAGGGTCATTCAGGTCTTGACAAAATGGATCCCCTCCTGGATCTAAGGAAATTTCATCCAAAATATCTTGGAAATCTTCTTCGGGCCCGTTTAGAAAAGAATCAAAAATATCTTCTAGATCGGCTTTTAGACCATCAGGGTCTTCGCCATCATTGAATCCAGTTTTAACTTCCAAACAAAAGTACTTTTTACAAAATTCTGCATAATTTAATTCTCCATCTTCAGACGCATCAAACTCTTGATATTGATTTTCCAAAAGACCCAAGATGTCTCCTCTTTGAGTATCTGTCAAATAAGACGAAATTAGATTTAACAATTCTTGTAAGTCGTCTTCTGATTTTAAAATTTCTGACATTTGGGTTTCTTTTGTTGCTTCCCAAATTGTCGCAAATAATGGATCGGACTGATCAACGCCTTGTACAAAGATGTTTAAAAATTGATAAGAGTTTATGTTCTCACTTACGGCTGTTGCCCATTCGATCGTGGGATCTTTGTCAAGAGTCTTCATACTGTATCTGTATACAAAATCATTTAACGTATTTATTGCATCATCTTTTATTCCAGCATCTTCTTGAGTTTCTCCAAAAGGTGTAAACCTGTCTGGATTACAAAATGCATCTGCTACGGCGTCTAAAATACCAGTATCATCTTTTCCTAAAAGACTTCTTCCCAACCCAGACAAGATATCACAAACACGAGATAACAATTTTTGAAGAAGTTTCAAAAGATATTTTGTGAGTGCGGCGAAGATTCTGGTTACTATTTCTTCGACAAATTTTAAAAGCATAAACTTCAGTACCTCTAACCAAGAAAAACCAGACAATTCAGGTATTTCCGGAAAATACCAACCATTTTTTCCCATACAAGGATTCAATTCTATCCCGCCGATAACGTCATCTAGATATTTATCTAATTTGGATGAAGTTGGGCAGGAAGCAGTTGCTAGAATTGTCGCAAAGATTTCCGATCCCGGTATTGAATCAATCAGTTTTCGTAACTCTTCTATTTCGAAAGAATTTATTAAAGCTTGAGTATAGGCTTCCAAGAGAGATTTCAATACATTTTGAACTGCTTTTTCATAAGCGTTGACATCATTTCGAAATCTATCATCTTCAAGATTGGCTATCGCGTCTCCAGTGTACTTTGCTTTACCAGCGCGACCTTCAACAATTGCAGCTTCCAAAGTAGTGATATTGTTCTCTAGATTGCCATAAGCTGCTAAAATAGCATTATAATCATTGCCGCTAGGTGGTAGCGACAAGTTACCAAAGAACTCTTCGTTTGTGGTTTCCAAAATAGAAATATACTCTTTTTCATTAAATACTCTTTGCTCCTGAGGCACATCATCATTCATACTGTTGTTGAAAAGTTCATCGACAATGGGCTTGGAGTTGTTAAGAGCAGCATTCAAGTCTTCCAATTGGGATTCCATTTGCAACAGTTCATCATCATAGTCAGATAAATTATTCATTAATTGTGAATTTTCCGCTTGTGTCAGGTCTCCAGGGTTTTGAGGTGGTTGTCTTTGGGCTTCGTAGTCATTTATCTTTACAACACCTTTCGCTGTTTGTGTTTTTTTGAATTCCCACGGAGTTGGAAGGTTTCCAAAATTGGTTTTTATTTCATCCTTAATTTTGATTTGTTGTTCCGGCGTTAGTCCAATAAATATCTTTTCCCAATCTTCAGGATTTTGTGAATTTAAGAGGCTTTTTGCAGCTGTTTGTAGGGCTTCAGCCTCGTTCAAACCTTTCAATAGACACCTTATTATATCAAATGTGATAGCTTCCCAGTTACACGGGTTTATTTTATCTAACACTTCTCCTACAAATTCTTTTCTTGATTCTTTGTTTTTTAAATTTGCCATAGCTTCTTCGATGGTTTTACCAGATAGTCTTTCAAAAAAAGTCTTTTCTTTGTTTGGCTTTTGCAGTTTTTTGTAAAACTTTGCAACGGCAGAGTTTGGATCAGTCATAGATGTATAGTAATCATCGTATTGTTGCAAAGCTTTGTTGTAAGCTTTTTGTTCGTCCTGAGCAAAGTTGGAGATTGCCGGACTTAAACTTCCATTCTTCAAACCTCCCATTACTTTTCTATATACTTCTGGATCGTACTCTGAAAAGTCTCGACAGTTCAAAGAGTTGAACATATACTCTGCTGCTTTTGTAAAAGACAATTGTGCATCTAAAAGAAGGTCACTCAATATATTCTCTTGATCATCCAAACAACTTTCTGCATCTGGGTTACCATCTGGGTCTCCGCTTACAAAAGTAAGTTCCGGAGAGGTGTAATCAACAGCAAAATCTCTCCATGGAGGAATTTGCTTTGAGTTTTCTATGTCATACATCATGTCATTTGATTTTGAAACATACGCCATCAATGTTGCCCTTTTGTTGTACTTTTCAATAAAATCTCTCAAACCTGCTCCGCATCGATAGAAAGGGCAACCTTCATACTTTGCTTTTACAGACGCTATTTTGAAAGGATTGTTCGGGTCTGATTTGTCAAATAGTATCTTGACCTCTACGGCTTCTCTAAACTTTTGTCCTGATGCCGCTAGTTTCTGAGTTAAACCTCCTATGTACTTGGAATTTGATTTGAAAGAGGAGCTACTGCCATATTCGTCTGAATAAAGCTTGTAACCATTGTCACTAAGTAACTGTTTCAAATCTGAATGAAACTGTTTGAATTGTTTTTTGTATTTTATAAAATAAAAAACTTTAGACTCTGGAGTCTCAGGATCAAAGTCTGTGGCGATTCTAACATGCCCACCTTCAACATTTTTGTAAAATGCTTGATACTCTGAATAGCTTTCAAACAATTGGGGTAGTACTTTTTTAAAAGATCTTTTGATTTTTGGACCTTCTAGTATAACTTCTTCTACATCTTGTAGGTCTTCTTGTGCTTCTTCTGATTCTTGTGCTAGTAAATCCTCTGGTATTAAATCTATTAAATTTGCAGGTACTGTTATTTTTATATAAGATTTGCTACCTTCAGACACGACTCCGGGAGCATTAAAAGAAACAGGACGAAAGTCTGTTGCTTTTGCAAATAATTCTAGAGCTATTGGGTTTCTTATTTGATAGTCATCGAAAATCCTAGGGTTCATCCTATACACAGTGAACGTTGCACCATCATTCTCACCAGTTGGGACTTCGTAGATTTCAATGTATTGGTTTATAATGTTTTGAGAAATTCTAGGAGCACATTCTTCACTAGCGTTTTCCGGAGGATTCCAACAAATGTCTTGATCTATAACCTGTTTATTCAAGTATGACAAAATACCAGTTATCCCTTTTCTAATATATCTTTCTTTTATTTTGGGATTGTTTTTTATCAATGAATGTGGTTCTTCTGATTTTAATCTAACTGTGTAATTGCAAGTTTTTTCATTTAACCAAACACCAGGCTCTTCGTGCCATGTCAAAGGTTTATGAGATGGGTTTGGGATACAAGTTGGACAGATTCTCTTTAAATCTGGATTTGAAAAGGATCCAAATTCATCCTCAACTGGTTCTTTGATGCAGATATCTTTTTGTAAATTAGCAAAAGTTGATGAAACTCCATCAGGGTCTTCAACACCTTCAGTACCTTCAGTACTAACAGTATAATAGGAAGGGTCAACCGTAGAGGTAGTTTCCTCAGCTATTTCATGGGTTTCGATCTTGAAATCATTGGTGAACATTGGATCGCCATTATCAACACTTTTGTATGGCACCAAAGCTGTATTGTCTCCAAAAGTTTCACATTCTAATTTAAAATAATATTCTGAAAAGTTGTTAGCCCAATATTCTTCTATTTTGTATGCCAGGTCAAAGTAAGTATGTCGGGCTTTTCCACCTTGAAAGCTAACAAGTAAGGTTCTAGTGTCTCCTGTGTTGTTTTTTGAATTTAAATCATCATCTATATCAAAATTGTTACTCCTTGATTTGATAAACCTAATATTAAAATAATGTGGTTGACCTTGTGGATGTGAAGCTCCACCTACTCCATCAATCAGCCCATCACCATCTTCATCAGCAAAGTAGCTTGTCACTCCTGTTCCGTTGTTTGGTTTAAGATATATCCTAATAAACGTCTCTGGGCTTCCGGAGCTTTTTCCAATATCTACGTATTGCGCTTCCGGTGTCACTGTTGTTGATGGTAATCCTTGTCCTGCCATTGTATTTCCTTATGATGAATGCACTGTTCTACTAAGTATGTTTTTTCTTGTTTTTAACCTTATTGCTGGGTTGTCGGGGTCACCAATACCAAGATAATTAAATTTTAATATTTCAAAATTTAATGCTTTAGATATGTTATCTGTTATTTTTAACAAATCTTTTGGAAGATCACTAAGGGCTACTGTTGCCAGTATTGGATCAGGCCCAACAACAACAGCGCCGGCGCCACCACCAACATGAAAATGAGTAGATAATACTGTCTTGAGTTTGGCCATGTTTGCATTTTGCAATAAAAATGCTTGCTGCAATGAAGAAAGTTGTTTCATTATTTCATCTAGAAAGAACACTAAGTTATTTCCTCTTACGATTGGTTGAATATCTTCAGTGTTTCCTGCTATCAATTCTATCCTAGGATCTATCAAGCGGTCACCGTTTGAATCAAGCTCACCTTTAAAACCAAGATTTTCAAATTGAGAACCACCAGCAAAGATTTTAACAGAATTTCTTCCAATAACTCTAACATTGTCTGATTTTATTCCTATTCCTGCTTCTCCCTTGGGTCTTCCGAACTTTCCTTCAGGTAATCCGAAATAGTGATCAATGTCACACTTTTGAGAGATATAGATTCTTGAAGCATCGAGAGCAAAATTGTTACCCACAACAGTATCTCTATTGACAGTTTCTATGTACTTCCTAACAACACCTTTCTTTTGATTCGCACCGCTCATTCTACCAGCTACTATGTCAATTGAAGCACAGGGTCCGCCGGCTGTTTTGCCATAACCAGACAGTAGATGAGAAGGTCTATCTCTCCCTATTACTATATTGGCATTTATTTTTCTATCTCCGCCACCTTTTACGCCATAATTCAGGTCTGGGTAGATAAATTCACAACCTGCTTCTTCAAAAGTTGGCATTTGTTCATTGTAAGCATTATGTAAGATTCCGGGTCTTTCCGAACCTTCCATTATTTCTTTTTTAAATAATTCTATTGTTTTATTATATAACAGTGCCATTTGTCCTTCCTTTTATTGACTTTTATAATCTGATGGTATGTCTATGTGTATATGTTCATTGTGACAAGGAGTCTTTGAACCATTGCCTCCGGCCTTTGCTCCTTGGATTCTTTCGGTTGTTGTTACGTTTCTTCCTGCATTTGTCCAACAACCTTTCATGTTTTCCAACAGCGGGTTTCCACCAAGACTTCTTATCACCTCCAAAACAGTTGTTATTTGCTCGTTAGTGTATTTTTTAGACCTTATATCTATTGCAGCACCACCTAGGTGACCACTAGAACCAGAAGCTAGTTTTCTTAATTCAGAATCATTTCCATCCTCTATTGCTTTGTTCATCTTGGCTCCTTTGTTTTTCCCGTACGTCGCTGTTACTTCGCCAGGTCCGTTTTTGTAATACTTGTTTCTTATTCTTTCCATTTGTTGATCAACCGTTCTGGTTCTGTCTGTTACATGAAATGGTAGACCTAAAGCCTCGATAGCTTTTTTCAAATCTCGTTCAAAATTGTCTACTAACTTTGAACTAGGATTGTTAGAGGTAAACCCTCCGTTTTCAAAAAGCGCTGGTAACGCTCCGAAACCATCAGCTCCTAAGTTCTTAATAAGATCTCTCCCGTACTTCTCAGATTCAGGATCGTTTAGGACTTTAATAATTTTCATTCCTCTCTGAAGGCCTTTGTTTCCGGGGTTATTGTCAAAGGTGCATAATACCAAGTCTCCCAGTTTTATTGTTGTTCCTTCAGCTTCGGGTGCCACAACTGCTACTGGGTGGGCTAGAATAATATCTATTATCACTTTGGAACTTTTGTTTTTGACTTTTGCTGGATCAGGAAGGAAATATTCATCTATATCCATTGTCCTTACATATGCAGCATTCTCGATTGACAGGTCATTACCAGATGTTGCTGATGAGAAGGAAGATTTCTCATCTATCCTCGGTATACCAATAACTCTAGCCCGGAATTCAGTCTTTTCGGCAAATTTATTAATTTCTTTTTTTATCTGCGTTTCGACATTCTGGTCGTTTCTGTGCTTGTTTCTAGTCTTTGGTTTACCCAAAAAGGTAGAAATTCTATCGTATGTTTTAGCCATCGTCTTTCCCGTCTGCTATTGCAGAGAACAGGTTTTCCATTTCTTCTTGCGAAATACCATCTTCTTTTTTTTCTTCTTTTTGAATAAGAGTAGCAACTTTCACTATTTGCTCATTTGAGCGTTGAAGAGTTTCAACGTATTTGGCCAAAGTCATACCAATTTCTCTATGACGATGTTCATCTTTCGCAAGATATTCAACAGCATCGTCTAATAGATCACGAGTGATAAGACGGTCCGACTCAATATTGGCAAGAGCTTTTTCTATAATTTCATCTAATTTTTTTGACATACAATAATTAGTCTTTATTAAATTTTACCTTCATCCCAATTTCTTTTGAAACTACGATACTTCTTTCTCATCTTATTAAGTTGAGACACTATTTGCTTTGTAGTGAGTCCTGTCAACTCTCTGAGGTATAGATAAATTGCTTTTTTATTAAAAATCTCTATCTGTTCTTTAGAGTCTAAAAGCACCATAACAGCATTAAAAACTTTCTTTTCATTGTCTACCATATTTTGGTGTTCCCAAGTTTTTATCTCTACTAACAAGTTCTCCCAAAATTCTTTTTCTATCTCATCTTCTATGAATGTGTTCTCTGATGTCATTCTTGACTTTTGCAATTCAGCATCCGCAGAGTCATAGTCTACTTCTCGCTTGGCTCTCTTTGAGTTCTTCTTTACTTGGGCAATGAACCAATTCTTTGTTATAACAGAGAAGTAAGAAAAGGCTTTTGATCCTCTGTTTGGGTCATATTTGGCTAATATAGTTGTAAGCCAAACTTTGCAATCGTCGCGAAGTTCATCTATATTAGGAAGACTTGTGAATCTATAAGTAAATACAATCTTATCAAC
>Ga0222716_10003394_pt1 | contig 12728 bp, 3 predicted proteins | sample C33_13DmetaG_FD_165044 | JGI IMG/M metagenome (GOLD analysis project Ga0222716, IMG submission 165044) | Estuarine water microbial communities from San Francisco Bay, California, United States - C33_13D | ecosystem: Environmental > Aquatic > Marine > Unclassified | place: USA: California... | reverse complement strand
ACGAACACGGTGGGTGGGGTTGGGTACTCGTGCGTGACGTACAGCGAGAAGCAGGCCAAGCGTCGGTCGAAGTTGAAGAACAGCGATTTGGACCTGCCTTCTGTGGGGTCGGGGAAGTAGGATTATTAGCGGTATAGATTTCGTAATTCGCATTTCCGAATTTCGGGCGTATGAGCTAATGACGGATTCAGAGTTCAGGTTTTAGGGTCTCGAGTGTGCCGTCACACAAAACGTCGCGTCCGATGGAGGCGAGAGCGCGCACGGCGAGCCGGTCGCTCGCCGAGCGCCGGCTGGCGTGGGCCGACATATGCGGGAAGGTCCAGTACGACGGCCTGGCCGATACGGCGGCGTCCCAGGACCTCTGCCGCGTCGTCTTCGCCACCCTTCGCGACTACCACGACAAGCCCAGCCAGCGGGCGGTGGAGCGCGCGATCGCGGTGGCGCTGTCCACCTCCGGCGACTTCCTCAAGGCGTTCGCCGGGCTGGTGGTCAAGGGCGGTGATCGGGCCGACACGCTGGGCGCGTCGCAGAGGCTGGTGCTGACCAGGTGGTCGTGCCTGCTCATGGACCACCTCGACGCGACGGAACACGCCGGCGCGTTCGCGAGGATCGCGCAGACGCAGGGTGCCCTCGTCGCGGCATCCGCCCTCGCGACGTGCTCCGAGACGCCGCCGCCGTGCTCCCCGTTCCAGCAGCTCCTCAGACGCAAGCCGTCCCTCGTGGACGCCTACCTGGCGCAGCTGGGCGAGGGCAGCAAGGCCATGGCGGCCACCGCGCCCGTCGCGGCGTGCGGCCTCGCCACCGAACTGCTGCATCACGCGACGGCCGCATCATCATCACCGGATGAGGTCGCCGCGAAGGTCAGAGCCGTCGCGATGGACGCGTACACGCGCGTGCCCCTCGGCGGCGATGCCAAGGCGAAGCTCCCGCCCCACATCGCATCCCTGTTCCACGGGCTGGTACGCACGATGAGTTCGGCGGAGTTTGCGCAGACGGCGGTGGCGCAGGCGACGAAGCAGCTCCGACGGTCGCCCGAGGCGGTCCTACCTTCCGTCGCTCGCATGCTCGCATCCGCGTCCGTCGCCAACCTCGACGGCGCGGATGTAGGCGCCATGGAGGCGCTGCGGGACTGCGTGTTGGCGCAGGTGAAGCACGCGGACGAGCGGCGAAGGGCGGCGGCGGTGGGGTGCGTCGGCGCAGTCGCCGCCGCCGGCGCGGGGATCGCCGCCAAGTCTTACTTTGACGCGATCGTATCGGAGCTCGAGAAGAAGCCCAAGGAGTGGCAGGCGCGCGCGGGGCTGTGCGCCGCGCTCGGCGCGCTCGCGAAACTGCGGACGGACTCGGAGAAGGCGATCGGGTCGATGGCGGTTGACGCGTGCGCGCAGCTGGCGGCGTCGCTGAGGTCGGAGGCTCAGCGGGACGCGAAGGAGTCCGCGACGGATGCGCTCGGTGACTGGCTCGCGCACCTCCCCGGCCCTTTACCTAAGGACGTCGCGGACGTGTGCGGCGCCGGGATCAAGGATGGCAAGGACGGCCACGGTAAGCGGGTGTTGCGCGTGCTCGTCTCCGCGTTATCCGCGAACCGTGGTTTAGCCGAGGGCGCCGGCGCCGCGTCGCTGGTGAAGGTCGTATCCGCCGCCGCCAAGAATGGCGCGGCGAAGCCCTCGCAGCGCGCGGAGGGCGCGATGTCGCTGTTCATCATCGCCGCCGTCGCCGCGGTGGACGACGCCGGCGCGAGCGACGCTGCGAAGGAAGGGACGTGGACCGATGCGATTGAACCAAACGCCGCGTACTTTGACCCGAAGGCGGTGGCCAAGCTCGGATCCGACGACTCGGAGGTGCTCGCGCTCACGATCGCCACTTTGCTCACACACCACGGCGCGCACCTCGCCAAGGAGAAGGCTAAGGTGGCGGCGCATCGGACGTGCGCGCTGCTGCTGCTGCATCCAACGAGCGCGGTGCGCTTCGCGGCGAGACGAGGGATTCGCGCGGCGATTGAAAACGGCGACGATCCCGCCGAGCTTCTCGACGCGCTCCGTCACTGGATGGCCCAGGCGGAGACCCCGGGGGGATTCCCCGCGCTCTCCACGCGGGAAGGTGACGCGAGCGACGCATCGGTGGGGTTCGCGGCTGCGAGGTGCGGGGAATTCCCGTCGCGGCTCGCGGGCGCGGCTCTCGGCGCCTTTTGCGGCGTCGAGTTGATAGGGGAGCCGACGCCGGCGGATGAGTCGCAATGCCCGTCGGTGCCCGAGTCCATCGCGGGGCTCCTGTTGCTCACGGCGCATCACCCGCTGTGCGCCGCGCCCGACGGGAGGCGCGCGGGCGCGTGGGAGGCGCTGATGGCTCGCCTCGACGCCGCGGCGGAGAAGGTCGGCGGGCCGGATCCGCGGGATTCGCTTCGCGATTCCGTGGATGAAATCTGCGCCGTCGTCGCGGGGACGAAGGGATTGAGGTCGGGTCGTGCGTCGGATCGTGACGCGGCGGTGCGCGCGGCGTTCGCGGCGGCGCGGCTCGCACCCGCCGTCGCGCTGGATGCCCTGCTGCCCGTCGCGAAGGAGATTTGCGACGCGAAAGACCACGAAGCGCTCACGCCCGACGAGGTTAAAGTCTTCAACACGCAAATCGGCAAGTTGTCCACCGACGCGGTGGACGTGTTCAAAACGGAAGTTCGCGTCAACACTAACGGCCCGCGGAAGGCACGGGGCAAGTCCCGGATGGACTACGGCTCGGACTCGGACGACGACGCGCCGGTGGCGGTGTCGCTGCGCCCGAGCCAGATGACCGGGGCGAAGAAAAAGGGCCCCGGCGGCGGCGGCGGCGGCGGCGCCCCGAAGGAGATGACCAAGGAGGAACTGGCGCGCCAGGCGCAGATGAAGGAGGAAGCCGCGGTCCGCGCCAGGGTGCGGGCGCTCGTGGACCGCCTCACGCTTCGCCTGCGACTCACCGCCAGCCTGATGCGGGGCGGGACCCGCCGCGGCGCCGCCGCCGCTCGAGTCCCGGACATCGCCGCCGAGACCCTCCCGCTCCTCGACTCCCCCGTCTTGCCCCAGGGCCCCGGCGGCGAGTGCGCCGCCGCGATGGTCGTCGCCGCCGCGGGTGTCCCCGGGAACGCGGCGATGGGCCTCGGATTCGGCGGCGTCCCCGAGATTATCGCCGCCGCGCTTCGGCTCTCGGCGTCGTCTTTAAGCGGCTCGGCTCCGCCCCTTCCGCTGGACGCCCGCGGCGAGCCGATCGCGCCGTCCCCAACGCGGGTCACCGCGGAGGCTGCGACGCTGCAGAAGGCGCTCGAGGCTGCCGCGGAGGCTGTTGAGATGAACGACGAGGAGCCGCTACCCGCGGCGGCGCTCTCTCTTTTATTCCCGATTTGCGCCAAGGCGTTACTCCTCCCGGACTCGGCGCCCGCGTCCGTTCGCAAGCTCGCGCTGGACGTCCTCGCGCCGCACGCCGCGCCCGGCGTCGAGGGCCTACCCCGCGCACCCGCAACGAGGCTCGCGCTCACCGTGATGGAGACTGGCGCGCCCGCGCAGGCGGCGGCGGCGCGGCCCCTCCTCCTTGAAATCGCCGCCGGCGCCGCGGACGACGACGACGGCGGAGCCGCGGTGGCGTCCGCGCTCCGCCGCGGGGTGGAGTCGCAGTTTCGCGCGGTTCGCGCGGCGGCGCTCGCGGGGCTCCTCGCGGCGCCCGCCATCCTCGACGACGGTCCAGCGGCGCAAACGCTATTCCTCGCACTCCACGACCCGGATGACGACAACCGGTTAACCGCCGAACAGGTATGGACCGCGTACGGCCTTGCCGACTCCAACCTCGGGGATCTGGGCGTGACGCCGGTGGACATGCTGGCGTACCTCACGCACGGCGCCGCGGCGGTGCGCGACGCCGCGGTGGAGGCTTTCGCGAAGGCTGTCTCCGCGAGCGACGCGGGCGTGGCGCCGGCGCTGGCCAAACTCTTCGCCACGTTTTCGCAAAATTCGCCAAAGGAGGCGGAGGTGAATTCCGACGATCCGTTCGCCGCGATGGACAGGAAGCGACAGATGGCGGTGTTCCCCGGAGAGGAGGCTGCGGTCCGCGGCGGTGACCCGCAGGCTCGGTCGGCGATTATGCGAGCGCTCGGCGCGGTGGCGCCGTCGCTGACCCCGCGAGATTTACCGCTGGTCAGCACGTTCCTGACCAAGGTGCTGGGTGACGACGATGAGCTCGTGCGGGATGCGGCGATGACCGCGGGGCGTGCCATGATCGAGCTGCACGGCGCCGAGCAGGTCCAGGCGCTGCTCCCGGTTTACGAAAAGTACTTTGACAAGCAAGCGGCGCAAGGAGGCGCCGACGACGAGGCCAAGAGCGACAACGTCCGCCAGGGCGTGGTCGTCTTCCTCGGAGCCCTGGCGTGCCACCTGGACGCCGCCGATCCCAAGATCCGGCAGATCCTCGCGCGGTTGGTCTCCGTGCTGTCCACGCCGTCCGAGGCTGTGCAGCGGTCCGTGTCCGACGGCCTCCCGCCGTTGATGAAGTCTTTGAACGACGACGAGAGAAGGGCGCTGATCGAGAGCCTTTTGGCGCAGGTGACCAACGGGGAGGGATACGCGGACAGGCGCGGCGCCGCGTTCGGACTCGCGGGCGCGGTCAAGGGGTGTGGGATATCGTCGTTAAAGGCGTACGGGGTCATGGAAGCGGTCAAAGCCGCGGTGGAGGATAAGAAGAACCCCGACGCCAGGGAAGGCGCGCTGATGGCGTTTGAACTCCTCAACCTTCGACTCGGCCGATTGTTCGAGCCGTACGTCATCCACGTCCTCCCCATGCTCCTCGTGTGCTTCGGCGATCAGTCGGAGCACGTGCGGGAGGCGACGATCAGCGCCGCGCGCGCGGTCATGGGCCAGCTCTCGGCGCAGGGCGTCAAGCTCGTGTTGCCGGCGCTGATGAAGGGCCTCGAGGACAACGCGTGGCGAACGAAGCAGGGATCCGTGCAGCTCATGGGCGCGATGGCGGCGTGCGCGCCGAAGCAGCTGAGCGCGTGCCTGCCCCAGATCGTCCCGAGGCTCAGCGAGACGCTCATCGATACCCACCCGAAGGTTGTCGACGCCGCCAACGCCGCGCTCAAGGCTATCGGCGAGGTTATCAAAAACCCGGAGATTGAGGCGCTCTCCGATTACCTCCTCGGAGCCATCGCCAAGCCCGCGGAGCTCACGCAGCCGTGCCTCGACGTCCTCCTGGAGATGACCTTCGTGAACGTGGTCGACGCGCCGTCGCTAGCGCTCATCGTCCCGGTCCTGTCCAGGGGTTTGCGGGACAGACGCGCGGATCTCAAGAAAAAGGCGGCTAAAATCGCGGGTAACATGTGCGCTCTGGTCGCCGACCCGAAGGACATGAGCCCTTACGTTCCCCTCTTACTCCCCGACATCCAAAAGTCCCTCATCGATCCCATTCCGGAGGTTAGGGCCACGGCGGCGTCCGCGCTGGCATCGTTGATCCGGGGTATGGGCGGCGTTGACGAACACTTTTCCGATTTGATCCCTTGGCTCACCGAGACGCTGCAGAGCGACGGGCCGATGACGGAGCGAAGCGGCGCGGCGCAGGGACTCGCCGAGTGCCTCGCCGTGCTCGGCTCGGAGCACTTCGAGGCGATGCTGCCGGAGATCTTGGCCGGGTGCCACCACGTCGCGCCGCACGTGCGCGAGGGCCACCTCACGCTGCTTCGGTTCCTGCCCCTCGCGCTCGGCCACCTCTTCGAGCCGCACCTGCAGGAGGCGTTGGCGGAGGTGCTCACGGGCCTCGCGGACCAGGTGGAGTCCGTCCGCGACGCGGCGCTCGCCGCCGGACGCGTCTTCGTGGAGGAGTTTTCGCACAGCGCGCAGTCCCTCGACCTCCTCCTGCCGTCCATCGAGGATGGAATCACCGCGACGAACTGGCGCATCAGGCAGAGCGCGACGGAGCTCATGGGCTCGATGATGTTCCGCATCGCCGGCACCAGCGGCAAGGTGCTCAACCTCGAGGGTGGATCCGACGACGAGGGAATCAGCACCGAGGCGCAGGGCAGGGCGCTCACGTCAACCTTGGGCGAGCAGAGGCACCACGACCTCTTGGCAGCCGTGTATTCGCTTCGAAGCGATCCGGTGTTGGCCGTGCGAAACGCCGCTGTTCACATCTGGAAAACCGTCGTGGCCAACACGCCGCGGACGCTGCGAGTGGTCCTCCCGCGGCTCATGCAGAGGCTCATCACCGGTCTCAGCGCGGACGACGATGACAGGCGGCAGACCGCGAGCAGGTGCCTGGGCGAGCTCGTGCGCAAGCTCGGGGAGCGCGTGCTCGGCGAAGTGTTTCCCATCTTCAGCGAAGGGCTGGAGAACTCCGACGCGGCGACGCGCGAGGGCGTGTGCCTCGGCCTCGCCGAGGTGCTCGGCGCCGCGAGGAAGGAGGACTTGGAGCAGTACATCGCGGATGTCGTTCCGGTCATCCGGGACGCCCTCTGCGACGAAACGGAGGGCGTGAGGAACGCCGCGGGGTCCGCCTTTGACGCCATGTTTCGACACGGCGGCGCCGACGTCGCGGCGGATATCGTCCCCGCGCTGCTCTCCAAGCTGGAGACCGACCCGGTCGCGTTGGAAGGCCTGAAGCAGGTGCTCAGGGCCCAGCCCAAGATCTTGGGCTCGGTCCTTCCCAAGCTGGCGTCGCCTCCGATCGACGCCGCGCGGGCGGCTACGCTGGGTTCCCTCGCGGAAGTCGCTGGGCCCGCGCTTCCCCCGCACCTCGAGGTGCTCTTCCCCCCGCTCCTCGCGGCGATGGGCAGCGAGAACGTCGACGAATCCGAGGCTGCCACGGGCGCCGCGGCGGCTGTCCTCCGCGCGGTTCCCGACGAGGCGCACTATTTACTCCTACCCGAGGTTGTCAACGGGTTGGAGGATGAACTCCCGCGGGTTCGAGCCGCCGCCGCGAAACTCTGCGGCGTCTTCGCCGTCGAGGCGCCGTGCTTCGACGAGGAAGACGACGTCCCGCAGCTCATCAAGGGCCTGTTCGAGCTACTCATCGACGAGGATGAGGACGTGGTGCTCGCGGCGTGGACCGCGCTCGGCGTCGTCACGGGCGTCGTCGCGAAGGAGGACCAGGCGCGGTACCTCCGGGACGTGCGGGGCGCCATCGAGACGGCGCGGGAAAAGATTCGCCGAAGGAACCGCGGAACGGGGGTTAAGGACCTGCTCATCCCCGGCCTGTGCCTGCCCAAGGGCCTCGCGCCCATCGTGCAGGTGTACCTGCAGGGTGTTTTGGTGGGGAAGAACTCGGAGGTTCGTGAGGAGGCGGCGGAGGGTTTGAGGGAGGCGGTGATGTCGACGACGACGGCGGCGATCAAGCCGCACGTGATTCCAATCACCGGTCCCTTAATTCGCATCTTGGGTGATAAGTACCCCGGGTCGGTGAAGTCCGCGATACTGGGCGCGCTCGCGGTGATGATCGAGAAGGGCGGCCTGGCGCTTAAGCCGTTCGTGCCCCAGTTACAGACGACGTTCGTGAAGTGCCTCAGCGACGCTAACCGGTCGGTGCGGCAGCGCGCGGCGGCGGCGCTGGGGCGGCTCATGACTTTGCAACCCCGCGTCGACCCACTCGTCGGCGACCTCGTCACCTCGCTGACGAACGTGACGGACAGGGGCGTCCGCGAGGCTATGCTACGCGCCATCGCGGGGGTATTCGCGCACGCGGGCAAGGGCGTGCAGCCCGCCACGGTGGATCGCGCCAAGGATGAGATTTTTGTAATCGCCGGCGGCGCCGCGGACGACGGCACGCGGAACGCCGCGGCGCTCGCGCTCGCGCACGTCGCCGCGTGGCTCCCCGACGATACCCGCGCGGCGCTCATCGAGCAGCTCGGCGAGCTCTCCCCGGACGCCGGCGTGGACGCGGAGGAGCGGGAGGCGAGGTCGCTCACGCTGTCGGCGCTCGCGAGGACGCGACCCGAGCTCGTGCTCGCGACGCACGCGTCCGTTACTTTAAACGGTTTAGTTCGCGCGTCCAAGGACGACGGGATCAACTCGCGCGTCGCGGCGGCGCGTGGGTTGGCGCGCATCGCGTGCGCGTCCGCGCTTCAATCCGGCGCGTCGTGCGCGTACCTTCCCAAGCTCCTCCCCGTGCTCGGCAAGTTGCTCAAAGACGAAACCGCGGACGTCCGAGCCGCCGCGGCTGGCGCCACGCACAGGCTGTGTATGGAGCACGTGGACGCGGTGGGGCCGCACTTGGGCGCGTTCGTCACGCAGCTCGCTGACGTGGCGTGCGGTGATAGGTCCAAGGATGCCAGGTACTACGCTGACAGGGCTCTCCGGAGCGCGTTGCGGATCTTTGACGTTCCCGACGGTTTGACTTACGCTCAGGCGGCACTCAAGGCGGGCGGGGTCGCGAACGGCGCGCGTGCGAAGCTGACGGACGTGGTGTTGCGCAGGTTGCAGGGCTTGCCGGATGACGAGGAGGAGGAGGCGAACAGGGCGGCGTTGGGGAGCCTCGGCGCGGACGAGGAGGACGACGACGAGGCGGTGCTGGGAGACTGAGGGTTGAAATCAGAGTTGAAGAAGAGTCGAATCATTGCAATTTCACCGATCTGCGCCGCGCTCTTCGGTGAGCCGCCATTGGGGGCGTTCGTAATCCGAAATAGTTTAGACTGTTTGCATGTGCCGAACCATTCTCAAAACTCGGTCGAACCCAGGAAATGAAGAAACTTCATCTCAGCCGTGCTTTTCCCGATCCGCTTTTGCAGCTTTTCGGCCGTTTTTTAGACTGGCTCGCTGTGTTCCCAATCTGTGGCACGTGCGGCGCGACCCTCAGCCGTAAAGCCGACAGAACAAACATCCGAAGGGGCGCGACCCTTCGAACAACCTTCGTCTCGCGGACCTTCTCACGTTCGCACGGCGAAGATGAGCGCGAAGAGAGGGAGCCTCGACCGCGGCTCGCGTCGACTGTCCGACGGCGGAGCCGACGACGCGGACGAGGAGCAGTACGAGGAGCACGGCCACACCTTGTCCGCAATGCAGGGCCGGGGCATGCGTCGGGAGCTGTCGCGGCACACGTTCTTGGGGCTCGAGGGCTTCGAGGGCGAGCCCGTGGTGAACGCGGACGAGACGATGTCCGCGGGGTCACCCACGCTCTCGCCGCTCTCCACCCCGTCGCACACGCTGACCGGCGCGGAGTCATCCAGCCTCTCGCGGGAAGTCGAGGCGGCCAAGCCGAAGGTGATTACCGCGTCGGACCGCCGCCCTTCCATGCCAGCGTCCGCGGGACACGCGAGGCTCGACGACCTCTTCCCGGTCCCGGAGAAGAAACCCGCGCACGCGCCGCAGCGAACGTCCGTCGAGTCCAACGACGAGGACGAGGTCACCCTCTCGTTCGCGGAGGTTGACAACCAAAGCCAAAGCCAAATCGACGCGGAATCGAAAAGCGCCCTGGAGCAGATGATCGACGCGGAGGCGCAGGCACGGGCGAACGCCAAGCTCAACAGGCCGAACAACAGACGGCAGTCCATCGACGTCGTCAACCGAACCTCTTCCTTCGGCTTAGCGGGCAAGAAGGGAGCCACGGGAGGGAACGGGGCGTCCAAGCCCAAGCCTCGCAAGAGCGTGGGTTCGGCGACGTCGTCATCCTTCGACCGCCGCGAGGCGCTTCGCGCGGTGGCTCGCGACGTCGAGTCCCTCATGCTCATCTCCGAGGCGCTCTCCGCCAAGGAGATGCCGGTGCTGTCCAGGCGGCTGAGGCACGGGCTGAACAGGATCCAGGACAACGCCAGGGTGGGGTACAAAGACGAGGGTCTCCACGCGAGGAAGACGGCGGCGCTGCACAGAGTCAACCGATGGGAGATATTCAAGGAGGCTGCGCACGAGATGACGCTGGACAAGGAGGGCAGGCGCAGACTGAGCATGGCGGGCCAGGGGATCCTCGGGAAGATCCCGTCCAGTGTTCTCGAGGACCTCGACTCATCCGTGCGCGGCGGCGAAGGGCACCACCACCACGGGCACGGGCGAGGCGATACCCTCACGCTCAAGCAGCACGTCGTGCGCGCGACCGTCGTCGGAATCACCCTCCTCATCCTCTGCTGTGTACCCCACATCGTCCACCAGTACACCCCAGACGCAGGGCTCATGGCGTCCACCGGGTCCTTCTCCCTCGGCGCCGAACCCGTGGACCTGCCGCTGTCGCACAAATCCAACGGACTCTACGAAATCACGGTGGGCGCCGGCGTCTGCGAGTACCAAATGCCGGCCGCCGACTCCATACACACCAACAACACGTACTACCACGCGAAGATCGAGCTGATGCAGGACGGGACGACGCTCTTGTGGGACAAGCTCAAGCTCCACGACATGGGCATCCCGTCTGGGCGAAGGAAAATGCTCGGCGTGGGCGGCGGCGGCGGCCCGACTGGCGCGGACGTCTACGATCACTTCTACTTCGACGTCAAGCCGAACCAGGACGGCTCGAACGTACACATCAGGGCCAGCAGCGACTGTCCAGCCCCGGTCGCCGTGTCCATCGAGGCGATCACGCTCGGCCCGATCGGCTCGGTGCAGCATTGGATCGCGCTCGCGCTTCTCATCGCCGTTTTCGCTTTGATCATCACCGAGGTTGTTCACCGCACGCTGATCGCGTTCATGGGCGCGGCGTGCGTGCTGTTCATCCTCGCGCTGGAGCACAGGCTGCCGAGCGTGTACACGATCATGGGCTGGATGGACCACAGCACGCTGGCGCTGCTGTGGGGCATGATGGTGATCGTCGCGCTTCTGGCAAGGAGCGGCATCTTCGAGTTTTGCAGCGTGCGGCTCATCGAGTTTAGCAAAGGGGACATGTGGCGGCTCACGCTGCTGCTCATGCTCTTCGATTGCATCCTGAGCGCTTTCCTGGACAACGTGTCCACCATGCTTCTGATGGGCCCGGTGATCATATCGCTGTGCAAGGCGATCGACATGGACCCGCGGCCGATGCTCATCCCCATGGCTCTCTTCGGCAACATCGGCGGCACGGCGACGATGATCGGCGACCCGCCCAACCTCATCATCGGCAACGCGTTCAAAGAAGAGCTCGGGTTCGTGGACTTCATGCGGGTGCTCGCGCCCGGCGTGATCCTCGTCCTCTTCCCGACCCTCGCCTTCCTGAAGTATTACTACGGCAAAGCGGTTTACGGGCGGAAGATCGACGTGGACATGCAGATGCTCCGGGACAAGTACCCCATCCGCGACCACGCCTTGCTCGCGAAGTGCGGCATAATCCTCGGTTTCGTCCTCATGCTCTTCTTCCTCCACCCGGTGGTTCACTTCGAACCGGCGTACGCCGCGCTCTTCGGCGCCATCGCCATCCTGCTCATGGGCTCGACTGAAGACTTTGAGCACGCGCTCGAGAAGGTCGAGTGGGACTCGCTGCTCTTCTTCGCCGGTCTCTTCGTGTTCACCGAGGGTATCGCCGAGCTCGGGCTCCTGCGCATCATCGCCGACCAGCTCAGCGGGGTCATCGAGGGGGTGCCCGTGGCTGATCGAGCCATAGTGTCGTCGGTGTTGATCCAAATCGTAGCCGCCGTCGCCTCTGCGTTTGTGGATAACATCCCGTTCACCACGACGATGATCCCGGTGATTCGGCGGATGGCGGCGAACGTGGAGGGGCTGGAGATTCAGCCCCTCGCGTGGGCGCTGTGCTTCGGCGCGGACATGGGAGGGATGGGTACGCTCATCGGCGCCAGCGCGAACGTGGTGATGGCGGGTATCGCGGCGGAGGCTGGGTATCCGATTAGCTTCATGAGCTTCTTCAGGATCGGCTGGCCGATGATGTGGATCGCCATGTGTGTCACCGTGCCGTACCTGGTTCTCATGATCCACGTGGGATACGTGTAAAGGTACCTTTCAAGACTAGCTAGACTGTTGCAAACTTCAATAGACTCTGGCGAGGGGGGGGGTCCAATTTTTTTATATCATTTTAAAACGGATGGCTCCAACACCGGAGGCGTAACTCTTAGTGCTAGGTGCTACTTTTCAACGCCTTCTCCGTCGCTTCAGTGAGGAGGTCGATCAGGTCCTGGTCTTTCGAGTACTTCTTGGCAAGTTTCAGCGGTGCCTTTCCCCCTTTATTGGTCAGAAGGGGGTCGGCTCCATACTCCAGCAGAAGCTTGCCGATTTTTACCGCCTCGCCAACGTGCAGACCTACGTTGTGTAACGGCGTGTCGCCAAAAAGTGTATCCTGATCGTTCGGGTCTGCGCCTGCATCCAGTAACATCTTCACGACCTCCGCGCGGGCATGAATATCGTTGGTGTAATAGCCCAAAACGGTGTCTAGTCCAAATCCATCCTCATTGTCTAAAGCCACTTTCAAGCTTACGTCCGCGCCCGCCTCCAAGAGCAAGGATACAAGTTTTAGCGAAGCACTCCCGGCGAGACTGACAGCGAAGCCCATGGGCGTAACACCGCCGTTGGGCTTCGGTAGCTGCGCCCTTGCGTTCACATCAGCACCAGCCTCTAACAATAGCTTCGCGGCTTCAAGATTTGAATACTGCGCGGCCACGTGAAGGGCAGTAATAAGTCCGTGTCGGCTGGGCTCTGCTCTCTCTCTCGACCCTTCCTCGAGGTCCGCACCCGAGCTTATGAGTGCCTTGATCGCCTTCACGTTGTTTGTAGCCGAACAAGCATGAAGCGGTCGCCAGGCCGATGTCACGCTATGGAGCTTCGCGAAGTCTTCCGCCTTCTCATCCAGCGACCTCACGGCCTCCACGCTCCACACCGCCGCGT
>Ga0222716_10003391_pt1 | contig 12732 bp, 14 predicted proteins | sample C33_13DmetaG_FD_165044 | JGI IMG/M metagenome (GOLD analysis project Ga0222716, IMG submission 165044) | Estuarine water microbial communities from San Francisco Bay, California, United States - C33_13D | ecosystem: Environmental > Aquatic > Marine > Unclassified | place: USA: California... | reverse complement strand
AATATGGCTAGGTGCTCAGGGTTCGGTTGCCGCGTCGGTGGGGTCGACCTCATCCGTTGGACCTGGAACAGAAGTAGTTACTTTTATAGATCATATTGAAAACACCTGTTTAAAAGTACCTCCAGTGCAATTTCATAATATTGCTGGACATAATGGACTTGGTACTATAACACTCAATGATTATTACGGAGCAAAAGTACCGTTTGTTAGACGAGATGATGAGGTTGCCTTTCCGACTGGTGTTGACTATCCAGATAATTTTCATGTCGGTAGATCAATTGGTGAGATAAAACAGTTCCCTTTTCTGACTAATCAAGACGACGACGGAGAATTTTATGGGGGTAACTTTTATGGCAGTGTCGCTGCTAGTGAAACATTTACACCACCACAAACCGGAGTCTCTGTTCTATTACCAAGTGGTAGGATTGGTCCACCATTTGCTGTAGGAACAGGAAACGGACATCCTTACGGTTTTTTTGCTACAAGTGGTGGACCAGAGATAAATTCTGTTGGATTTCCACCAGTTAAGAATACGGCTGGAGAAGAATGGCAGTACGGATCTGACCCCACAGGGGTACATTATCCCGCTATTAGGGCAAGTGGTATGTCAGGGATTTATGACGGCAATCCTCATTCAGGAATAGTGGGTTACTGCTGGCCTCCAGAGTCTGGTTTTTATGCAACTGGAAGAAAATTTGAATTATGTAATGAAGTTCCAAGGTATTTATGCGTCGATAATGCTGTTGATTCTAATGGTCCTAGTAGAAACAGGGAGTTTGTTTTTGACACAGGTTATTATCCAAGATTTAGATGGGAGTATCATCCAGCTTATCCTGGAGTAGAAAAATTTACAATCGGCACCGTACTTTGTCGTTGGGTGCATGAACCCTTAGCTTATGAAAGAACATACTCCGTTAAATCAAATGGAGGGGTGACAGTTTGGCATAACCCACTTCAAGATAAACACAAAAAACACATTTATTTATATGAAACTTTTATTGATAATGTAGCGGAATTTAGTGGAGATATGATGGCGGTTTACCAAAGTGGTGTTCCTAAACGTTTGTTACTACCAGCATTTCAATTAGACCCATTAGAAGGAGATGATCAGAATAGTCAAGCCGGTGATGGGGTAGCTGGAGAATATGCTAGTCCTGACCATTCCATGAGTGCTTATGCATTTACCCACACTGGATTACCCACTTGGCCTGACGGATATGATCATTGGGCGCAAAGAGGAATTGGGCCAGCTTATCATGGTCACTCCGGAATAGATGGGCATCATATAGCTTTAAAACCCCAGAATGAAGTATTCTATTGGAATTCTGGAAATCTAAGAGTTTCAGATGGAACAGACTGGTATCTTGATCCAAACTCCCACCGTCAGACTCCTTGGTTGGATGGTACACAACACGGCACAGATCGAAAATATGGCGACGGAATTGGAGGATGTCACTGTGACATGTCCGTATTGGCTTCACGTTATCTAGGCGCAGGCTTAACTCCTAACGAAGTAGACAGAATGAAAATTTATTCTGGCAGATGTGGCTGTTGGAGTTATTATTGCAGCGATCAATGCAGATGTGTACCAGAAAGATTATGCTACTTTACTTTTGAGTTTGATTCAGTAGGTAATTTTGACATTAATCAAGGGACTTTAGTTTGGAATTATGACCGGCTCACTTGGGAGGGTGGAAATGGAATTGATCTAGCATTAAGAAGATCACATAATGGATTGGGAGGGGGTAAAGAATCTTATACTCCAGCATGTACCGCACCAACTTTTGCAGCCGAGTCCGGTTTTTATGTTGATAAAGGTTTCTATATGGAGCAACAGACAGAGTCTCGCATAGAGTGTGACAGTAACGGTATGAGTTTCGAATTTAGCGACTCTCTTCTAGACTCAGAGGGTGTGGGTCAAACTGGAATTGTAGCAGTGGCCTATCCTTCATATGCAGATTGTGATCTGAAAGTTCCCGGTTGTGATGCGTCTCCGTGTGAAACTGGTTGTAATTCACACCCCGAAAATATAAATATAAATTTAAGAGCTTATTCTGTATCAGGCGAAGATGAATGTGACCCCGATGATGGCGGGGTCTGCTGCACTCATTCGGTAGATATACAATTATCTTATGTACAAAATTATCATTATCTAGACGGATCACCTCCTTTTTTAGAACCAGAATGCTGGTATGAGGGAACATATCAGTGTCCAAACGACACGGATTCTGCCGGATTCTATAAAGTAGTATGGCAGGGCCAGGGGCCGGGGTGTGGTTTGTCAACTACTTACTACAGTGATACTTCAAATGTGGGTTTTGGGATAGAGACGGTAGCTGATAATGAAACGTTATGCGGGAGTTTAGTTTATCCGTATGAAGAAGACGATGACGGTGAACCAGAGGTCTTGCTTCAAACTTGTGACCCATATTATGCTTCAGGGACTTATAGAGATGGTGGAACTTCGTTTGACGTTTGGTTTTTTTGTCCACCACGCGACGGTGATGAAGCCTGTGAATTCGCTAGAATCGATCTAGTATTAACCGAAATATAAGGAAATAAGAATGGGAGAATGCAGTCATTTATCTGGTCATATGTACAATATATGTACTGGAAATACTAATATGGAGAGGTGGAAGATAGACCACTATAGAAAAATCTGGGGTTTGGAACCTCTGTATGATGAATCAAAACCATTGCCCAGTCCAAATATTGAACCAGTAGTTATTAACAAGTTAAATGTTCATGACTTTCAGCATATGGTTCATGGGGATTACGAACACATTATACCCGGACCAGGAACTCAATTATTAAAACTATATAAAGATAGTGGGGTGCCACCGTGTAATGCGTGTTTTGAATTAGCCCTGAAAATGAATGGTTGGGGTCCGGATGGTTGTAAAGAAAATATGGATGCTATTATTTTAGATATATTCCCAAGAGCCTTATCCTGGATAAAGGAAAATAAATCTTGGGTTCATAAACTGCTACCCTGTGCTGTCGAAGAGACCGCTATCAAAATGAAAATTACTTCTGATGTTAATAAAGCTATTAATACAGCTAGAGAAGAATTAAAAGATTATAAACCAAAAAAAGTAGCACCTAAACGAATGAATCCACCTGTTAGAAAAGGTGGATGTTCTTGTGGTAAACGAAAATAGGGGCCGGGAAACCCCGACCCCTACAAGAAAATGACTACGAGTGCTTTTCGGCTACACTTCTTTTCCAGCTTCTCTATCCCACTTGACCCAACCGTTGTCAGGAAGCCAATTCCCATCGGCATCCTTACGTTTGGGGAACAAACCTCCACCCTTCTTCATGCAACCAAAAGCAAGTTTAGCACGGCAGTCCTTACATCGAATTTCGTAGTATTCATTATCTTCATGACGACGAACAGCGAATTCGACATTTGTTGATCCGCACTTGCCACAGGTAGTTTCATCAAACACTTCCTGAAAAGCTGCAAGTTGCCCAAAAAGATCTCTCTGGGTTTCCCCTTCGAGTTCTACTGACATTTTACCTGTGTTGTAAATAACTTTCATCTAATTTCTCCAGTTTTCTTGATAACCTAAAACTTCTTGTGGCATTTTTGTCTCGCCGCGAGTTGCGCGGTTTAACGTGTCAATAAATGTAGACCCTTGTTTCTTCGTTAATTTATCTATGTTTTCATGTCTCTCTCCATTGGAACTCACTAACTTCATAATATCTACATCCAATTGTTTGCACCGGCTGTTCATAAACTTGATTTGATTTTCCGTTATGGAATCGTCTACAGATAATGAACCAGTGTTCGATGCTTTATTATTAACCTTTACTTTATCAGAAATTTCTTCAGCAGTGCAGATTTTCAGTTTCAAAGCTTTTCGTAAAGCGCGACCTTCGGCTCTAGTAGAAGCTGTTGCTAAGGCATATACGATAAAATCATCGTTAATATTGCCATACTGCCCGTCGTTGAAAACATCAGCGACATCTGCATAAGTCCTTGTTGAATCGTCCCACCACTTAAATGTGATAGAGTAAGATACGGTAGCTCGCCCAAGACTATTACCATTTACGGGGAAAACTTCAGTGGGTTTACTATCTATTATATCCCCAAGAAGCAACTCACCAACACGCCTTAATCCATCTGCTTTTGGATATCCTTCATTTAGTTCCGTCTCATCTAGTAAAGACATAACGAATGGATGCCAGCTAAGAGAAAGATAGAATGAGCGTTTTTGCGCATTGTCAAATTCAGCAAATTCTTCAAACTTCATAATCAAACCTCAATTTCTATTAACCTGTTTTCTTTACTGGGGAAATCATCGGCAATTTTATTTAACTGTTCGGTAATTGCATCAAGCACAACTCTCATTTTCTTTTGAGATAAACTTTTGGTCATTTGTTTAACTCGGAGTAAAACATACCCCTCATTAATTAATAACCCTGTCTTTACAGTATCTGCCTTTTGGTGTTTTTGAAGACTTTCTTCTCCCCAAATTGGTAAAAAGTGAGACGGTCCATCTACTTCAATGGCTGTTTTTATATCGGAAATGTAAAGGTCAACTTCTAATTTATTATCGGGAATCAGATTCCTCTCATGAAATCTAACAGTCCACCCTTGTTCTGTCAAGCTCTTTCTTAGGAACCTTTCGGTTTTCGAGCCTTCCGTTGCCGCTTCTCTAACCGCTTGTGCGGCTAGACTGCGAAGGTTTTGCTTATCTTCCTCTGACATAGCTAACCAGTTGTCTTTGCTTATCTGAGACAGTCTCTCGCGTTCCTCGTCGGATGTTTCAGACCATGCCTTAGCTCGTCCCTCGCTAACCTTAAATTTATGGTCTTCTGTGAGTTTAGACCCCTTCTCGATTGGCGGCTTACTCCTCCCTCTTTTAAGAGCTAGTTTCTGCGCTTCTGAATAATCTCTTTTTTCTGCACCCAGAAACTTTAACGCCCTTAAAATCTTAGTCGAGTAAGTACCAAGGTCTTCCGCTATTTCGTAACTACTACAGCCTTCTTCATGCATTGTCAAGATCTTCTGCTTATTCTCTCTGGCAAATCTCATAAATATTCTCCAAGTTAAAATCCTCATCTATACCGTCTACTTCTACATTGAAGTTATTCTTTATTATATCCGCCTGCAACTGACTGCGAACAATTTTTTTAATATTGGGATTAGATAAGATATTGTGAACACCATAGAAATTGAACGGCTGACCCAACCATTGCATATTCCAAATGTAGAAACATTTCTGTGAGTTTACAGATGTTTTATTCATAGCATCTGCACTCTCCAAAGATGTGGCTACTATTAGACCGTTATTAAAATGCGCTATATCACTAGTATTGCTATAGGCAAAAAATGTATCTATAACTTTATGGCTAATATTTGTTAAAAACCCGCAGATTTCATCATTACTTTTTTCTACAAATTTGTTTATTTTATCCATAAGAGTATAATTTTTATCACTCTTAGTAAAGTCGTCGAATATTACGCCTATCTTCATTCTATTAACCTCGATTAGAAATATAAATCTTTTGCTCTTGCATTTATTACGCTCTTGGTTTTTTGTGATGCTTTTTTTAACCCTAATTTATCAAAAATATTTGACCACTCCACAAAGGGATTGTGCCTCTTAATTGTTTTGTTTCTTATATCCGTGATGTCTGGTGGTTTATTATTTATTAGATGCTCTGCTTTTTCTTCAAAATCTTTTGTGTTATTAAAAACCATTTCTTCAGGAAGTTCGGCATCTTTTATATTAGTTAATGGTGTTCCGCCTGATTCTAAGATTCTATATAATGAGTATTTATCCAGTGCGATATTTACTTTTGAAGAAGCATATAGATTACCGGCAGCATTTTCTGGTATTACACCGCAGTAATTAAACGTATTCACCGATTGTTTTGAAAAAATCTTAAATCTATTTTTTAGACTTATAAACTTAACCACCAATTGTGTCAGATCTGTATTTGGATTGTTTACAGAAATATCACATTCTAGTTCTTCTCTTTTTTGCCCCTTGCCTTGTAGTATACAGCACTCATTTATTTTATATGAAACATTCTTATTTACAAAAGAAATACTAAAATCATCATCCACTTCTTTTGATGGGTCGTTATAGTTTTCAATTTTAATACCGTCTATCTTTGGCACATCTTTTTTAAATTCAATATCGTATATTAGTATATCACACGGCTCAATTTGATTAACAGCTTGAACTTCATGCCCCGCATGGGCTAAAGCAGATGTAAAGCCAATTAGGTCTTCGTTTTTTGATATAACATCTATCTTCATAAAGCGTCTTTCATGGAATGCACTTCTTTTATTTTACCTTTTGGCGACTCATAATATGATATGTCATACTTAGACTTTATCAAATCATTCATAAATTCAAAAGAAGACATGTTCTTATCGGCATTGTTTAACTTTGTTTTTATTTGTTTGAATATGTTTTGCGGAAAGAATACTATCTGGGACCACTTATCTGGTAATCCATAAGAAAAGTTTTTTACACTTGTATCGTTAGTTACAACACCAACGGCGGTTTTATCTAGTTTAGAGTTTTTGTCTATAGGTACGCAGATTGCATTTTCGCTGGGTGGTTTTATAAAGCTTTGTGAGAATATGAGGTCGCCATGAATAAAAAAGACATTACTTTCTAAACAAGAATTGATCCCTATCCGCATACTCTCTACTATATTGGCAGATTCAAAGAATGGGTTCTCGACAACCCTTACCTTATCAACATCCCTTATTACTTTATTAGCCATATGTCCAGTAACAAGGATTATATCAGTACCTGCCCCATAAGCAGATTTAATGGTTTCTACTTGATGGTCAATAATTCTTTTATTACCATAAGGTATTAAGGATTTATTTCCATGATTCTTTGTTCTTCTACCAGTGCCAGCACTTAAAATAATAAATGTATTATTACTTGGTTCTCGTTTAGTGCTTGTGATATATCTAGTTTGTTTTAACATTGTATAGATCTAATGGTATATATTTAACTACGCCCTGACATTTTGATAGGTCGTACAAGTCATCACAATTTTCAATTCTTCTACAGATAACAACCGGCCTATTCTGTATCATCAGCGTGTTATCAATTGTATAATCACAAACTGTTGCGAAGATATTTTGATCTTCCATAGGAGCCGCTAGTTTATTTACTATGTCTTCTTTTGGAAAACTTTCTCTATTAAAGAATATGATAGCCTCGCACTTTTGCTGTACCGCTGTTTTAACGGCGATGCTCAGAGCTTCATTTCTTTCTTCGAAATCTAGCCCAATAAAACTGAAATTACCGTCTGGGTGCTGATCATCTGAATTGTGTGATCCCCTATTAAAGAACAGCGTGACCTTATCAAAGACGCTGCTAGTAGCTTCCATGAATTCATTAATGGTGTCATTTGACGGTTTGTCTTCGCCAAAATCTTTAGATACTAGTACCTTCATTTACATCTTCCCATGAAAAAATCATACTGTCTATTTCTTGTTCTTCCTGCAACTCTACTAATTTATCCTTAAATGATAAATCTTTATTGCCTTTTAACATTTTATAAATTACATTATTTACTACAAAGGGAGAATTTTCAATAAGAGCCAGCCTGTTCATTTTTATATTGACAAACTTATTTATTTTGTCCAGATCTTTTCTTGAGATTGTATCGTCTTCGTGTAGTACAATAGTGTACCCGTTCTTTATCTTTAAGAATGTGTCGTCCATATATTCAAAGGTAGTTTTTTCTTCGTCAAAAGACTGCGTCGTGAAATAGTTTGGTCTGTTGCCGATTTTTAAGCTTACCTGTTTAAAATTTTCTAGGGTTGAGACACAGACGCGGTTCTCTTCTGTTACAAGAGGTTCTATATTGTCTAGTATAGATAATGTCTTATCTAAATTAGTGTCTACAATTATAAAATGAAACTTTGCATATTTCTCTTTTAGGATTTCTTCTTTTGTTTTCTTTTCTAATGTTTTAAATTGACATATTCTATCAAACTGATAGTCACCATCTACAACTTCACATTTTGATGATTTGGTTTTTATGTTATCTAATATACCAAGTTCACAAGAAACCTGTGTTCCATCTTCTTTAATATTAAATGTGCAACCTTCGCAAGACATTCCTATTTTTTTCATAGCCAACCCTCCTGTGGAAATTGAACATTTCCAATTCTGGCATTTTCCCAGAAGTTTTTATTCTTTGCTTTTTCTCTAAACATATTAATCACATCATCGCGTGTTAATGGTCTGTAGGTTTCTCTATTAAAGATGGACATCTCACCATAGAAATACCCACCGGGGTTGTTCTTGAATGTTTGAAAGTTAAAATCTCTTAGTATCTTATTTATGCTATAACTATTTAGTAGCTTAGGTTCATTAACAACATGCATTACTAAGAAATTTATTAGCTGTTTGTTATTTTGTATTTCTGGTATCTCAGCATCTGGTCTTGCGAATTGTGTTGACATATCCCACGAACCGAAATCAAGTTCATCAATACAGTCTTCCCAAATTTTGGCTGTTTTGTCCCAACCGTAATTTTTCTCAAAAGCCGCCCTGGTTTTCTTTCTGTCTTTAACTCTTAGAGCTTCTGGTTTAGGTAGAAGCTTTTCCCACAAATTTATAATATCCTCATGGTCTGGTAGAGCGCGGTAACAACCAGTCTCCATTTCCAGATGTTTAGATCGTAACTTAATGGGATACCCAGCTAGTTTTCTTACTTCACTCTCCATCGCGGAGTAGTCAGTAGCCATAACGGGAACACCGCAAGCCGCCGCTTCTACAATCGGTAAGCCAAACCCCTCAGAGTTTGCTGGTTGTATGTACACATCAAAACAATTATAAATAGCCGCTAGGGTTTTTGTGTCTACACCTTCACCCACATTTGTTAGTTTCGAAGAAAAGTTGCCGCATTTCTTACATGGGATAACAGTATCTGAAAATCTCTGACAAGCCGCTCCCCCGCATGAGGTACACACATATGTAAATAAAACTCTGGAGCTTATTTCATTTTCAAATAAATATTTTGGTAAATCCCACCCATTATCAGGGTATGAAGTATGGCAGTATAGATAGGTGTTTTTATCTTGTGTTTTTTTAAGGTACTTGCCAAATGCCTCAAAGAGTTCCGGAAAGAGTTTACGACGTTGATTTCGCATCACCGTGCCGATAACCTTCCATTCCGGGTTAATACCCATTTTTTCTTTATGAGCACCTTTGTTTGGGATCTCAACAAAATCCTCTGACGCTGATGGCGGTGCTGCACACTTCACATTCATTTTATCAGATTGTGCCTTAAGTACGTCCACAGCCCAATCAGAATATGTTAATACAGTATCAGCATCTGAAAAAGAATCGATCCATTCCTCGTTCTGTGGAGATGCATCGACAGTCGGCATCCAGATCCACTTGAAGCATTTTCTTAGTGGAGAGTGCTGGATAAAAGCATCCATCCACCAGTCACGAATGGTAAGTACAATGTCTGGTTTAAAGTCTATACAAACCCGATCAAACCGCCATTTACCAAATTGATTTATACCGTCTTGACCATAAACTTTGTTTTGTTCTTCGTTCCCTGGTTGCGGCATGTTTGGATAATTTTTCCAAGGAATTGTGCCGCGATCTTTATGATCCTCTGTACCATAAACAGAAAATTCTGCTAATTCATATTTTCCCGTAGCATGAAGTCTTTTTAATACCTCTCTGCTATATGTAGCATATCCAGTATTTAAGTAACTAGCTTCGGATACGAATAATACTTTTTTCTTATTCATTTGCCACTCTTAATTTATTATAAAATGATCTTACTTTAGCTTTATATTCTGGTTTTGACATGTCCAAAATATCTCTAATTTCCATATCTTTATAGTTTGATCTTTTATAGTAAAAGATAGCCTGTTCCTGAACGTCTAAATCATCAGGTAGGATTTCTTCTATATCAGATTTATCATAAGTGGTAATACCACTAAATAATTCGCCAGCCGGTATATCTTTGTTTTTATTATGTTTTTTGACGAATTTAATTAAATCGTTTCTCATACAAAACGTAGCAAATGTAGAAAATACACTCCTTTTAGGGTCGTGCTTCCTATGCGCTTTGAGCATTGACATTAACGCCACTTGCACTATATCCTCAAAGTCATACTTATGACTATGAGAATAAAACTTACGAGCTAACGAAACCGCTAACCCGTAGTTGTCTTGTATAAAATCATTCTCTGTATTCTTCATCTGTGCTCGTTTGTAAATTGTTTACTATTTTAAATTCATTAACCCTAAAAGTAACTTTACCATTTCCGCTGCGCGCAGTGCAGTTTACAACCAAAGAATCGCCTGCTTCACAATGGTCATAAATGGTTTGAGCACCAGTATCCCAAGCCTCGAAGAATAGAAAATTTCGATCTCTAATCTTCTGGCCGTTTTTGTTTTTACGGTACTTGTCGATTGACATCTTGAATCTCAAAACCTTGGTGTTAAATTCTTCTGAGATTTGAAGATCGTCAGCAATACGTCCAAGAAAAACACAATTATTCACAATACTACCTTTTTTTAATTAAAGAACTAAATTTTGAAAATGCTTCATCGTAGTTATGGTATTCCTCAATAACCTCTTTCGATCCTTTATTAGCTTTGTAGATCTGTATTCTAGGTTTTGAGTTGTTGCGATAGCGAGCACGGTAAAAAAAACGTAGATCACACATTTCTACGTCATATTTTTGTATAATACAGCCATCAAGCAAGACCTTCTTGTAGTAGGTCGCTTGGTCTAATAGTTCAGTTTCCCAATGTTCATCCGTCATATCTGATTTATTTCATTTACTATGAAGGAGTTTCGGTCTTTTGCTTTTTGTCCAAACATTAAAACTGTTGCCGTCTCATAGATTATATCCTCATACTCTCGATAAGTGTCAGGAAAAACCACAACATTCTCAATTTCTAGCGAATCGTCTCTAACAGAAAGAAAAGCCATATTGTCTTTATTTTTAGTAGTATATTCTTTCACTTCTGTAATCTCAACAGCTAGGATGCTTTTGCTCTTTTTGCCGTCTAGAATCTCTTTACATGTAGTATTGGCAAAACTCGCATCAGCACAACCATCCACCTTTGAATAAGATATCGGCGCACCAAGTAAGTTTTCTTCACTAATTGAAATTGACATCGGATTATCTTTTAATGATCTACCTGGATTTTTTAACCTGTTGATAATATCCGCAAAAGCTTCTAGTCTTTTTGAAGTGGCAACCGCACCACCGTCTTTTTTTAAATTGTTTAGTTTAATGAGATTATCTTGTAAAGATAGGGAGCGGTCTAGCTTCTCTTGTAGTATTTCAAGTTCTTTCTTGCTCAGGTCTTTTACGCATGAGAACTCGTGGGTCATTTCTGATCTTGATTTTTCCAGTCCCGCGAAGAACCCAACCGCTATGAGATTGTTTACCGCCCTTTTATTTACATTGGGTAAAATGTTTGCTACATATTCTACCCAGGTTTTTGGTTTAAGTTCGTCAAGAAAGTTCTTGATCTTTACAAATTCGTTAACTCCAACATTTTTGACGTTGGTTATACCGAAGAAGATATCTTTACCTTGGATAGAGAAATTAGATTCTGGATGTTCGTGTAGTGGGGTCTTTACATCAATGTGGTCAATTTTGGCGCTCTCGACCAATTCATAAATTTCTTGGTTTGGGTCGATTTTTTCTTTTGCATTTGACAACCAGTGGAGATAAAATTCTAATTTGTTATTGGCTTTTAAGTAAGCGGACCAATACGCCATTACAGCATAAGAGACGGCGTGTGATTTATTGAAAGAATAGCGATTAGATTTTTCGATAATATCAAAGATCCTGTCCGCATCTTCTTGGGTGTGATTTTCTTTTAGACAGCCTTCAATAAACTCGCCTTTGACCTGACGCATCAAGTCGGCTTTTTTCTTGCCAATAGCTTTGCGTAAAGTATCAGCTTGTGATTCTGTGAACCCCGCCATAACTTGGGCAATTTGCATGGCCTGTTCTTGGTAGATGATAATATTGTAAGTTTTGGTAATTACATTGTCAATAGGCTTATATAGACTTCTTGTTTCTTCGGTTCCATGTTTTCTGTCCACATACCTTTGGGTCATGGATTTGCCGTCCTCGATAGCTTTTAACGTACCGGGACGGATGATACTAATAACATCTGCCAGTTCCTCAATATTGCGGGGTTTCGCTTCCTTACACCAGTGCTTACCAAGATGTGTTTCCAACTGAAACACGCCCTTAGTATGCCCCGAACAAATTAAATCCCAAGTTCTTTTATCATTCAGAGGGATTTTGGTAATATCCATCAATACATTCCTATCATTAATTCTGATGCAATAAGTTTATCAATATAGTAAGTTGTTACGGTTTTAACCCCGTATTTTTCAAGACTCTTACCTCGCATAAAATCTCGCCAATATGACTCCTCATCTACGTTATTGGACCAAGATTGCTTTTCGTTTTGGCTTTTTGTACTTTTACCCCTTCGAGCCTGTTCCATAATTGTAATCCAGTTCTGAACTCTAAGTATTCTACAGAGACTGTACAGTCCTTGTAGCTAATATCTTCTTTTTTATTAGGTAGTAAAAACGAGCAGAAATTAATTTTACCTTTATTGTTTTCTATCAACACAGATTTAAAGAAAGCGTGAGGTACGACAACATCATCGCCAATTTTACTAAAAGGTTTTGATACATCAAAGACGGGACCGCTAATAGCGTACACTTCTACTA
>Ga0222716_10003384_pt1 | contig 12742 bp, 12 predicted proteins | sample C33_13DmetaG_FD_165044 | JGI IMG/M metagenome (GOLD analysis project Ga0222716, IMG submission 165044) | Estuarine water microbial communities from San Francisco Bay, California, United States - C33_13D | ecosystem: Environmental > Aquatic > Marine > Unclassified | place: USA: California... | reverse complement strand
TATACGGGACCCCCCAGTTCTTCTAGAGTTATTGTGGCTTTCCACCCGTTTGGTGTAGGCGCGGTATACAATTCTATCAATAAATTTCCCCTAAAAGTTTCAGACGCTCGCCTCTAGAGACTAGCGTTTTCCACTATCTATTTTATTGTTATAGGAAATGCGTGCCTCCATCAACCATGATGTTTTGTCCAGAGACAAATTTGCTGGCATCGCTGGTTAAGTAAAGTACGGTACCCACCAGGTCGTCGGTTTCTAGGTTTCGACGCAAACTCTGTCCTGCCGCGATTGCTTCTTTCGCTCTCTCGAGACGATCTCCCATGAATTCGCTGGTTCCCTCTGTCATAACTGCCGATGGTGATACGGTATTGACTCTGATCCAGTATCGACCGAGCTCACGTGCCAAAGTTCGACTTAGCCCTATTACTGCGGCTTTACTGGTAGCATACGCCGCTCCGTTTATTAGTCCATGCATCGCAGCAAGTGAGGCGATATTCACGATACTGCCTCCTCCACTATCCTTCATTGGCTGGATGACCGCCTTCGCGCAACGCCAGACGCCCGTGACATTAACGTTCATGACTTGCTGCCACTCTTCTTCTTCAAGTTGGTCGGCTCTCGCACTGGTTAAGCCTCCATAGAGCGCGGCATTATTAACGAGAGCATCGATGCGTCCAAATCGATCAAGCGCCGCAGTAGCCATTGCTTCACAAGACCCAGTATCGCTAACGTCTAGGTTAACAGCTAAGCCTTCGCCACCGTCTTTAGTGATCTCCTCGATCGTACCTCCACAATCTCGGACATCACCAGCCACAACCTGTGCGCCCGACTTTGCCAAATTGACTGCATAGGCACGTCCCAGACCCCGGGCCGCACCTGTAACAATGGCAACTTTCCCTTTCATTTCAAGCATAGTAATTCTCCTTCCGCGTGTTTTATGTGATAGAGGTTGCCAGTGCAGTAGCGCACCTTATATTGTTAATGATATGTTGTATCATATTACTAACGATCGCATGTGGTACAAAATGTACCAGTTCCCCATTGATTGGCGTTCCTGCAAACTTATAATCTTATTATGATATAAGATTACTGAATAAATTGGTGGAGGCGGCGGGAGTCGAACCCGCGTCCGCAAGCCCTACATCTTTGGCTCTACATGCTTATCCGAGTCTATTAATTTAATTTGAAGTTACCCGGCCGGCAGGGAAGGCTTCAAACGATTTTAGTAAAGGTTTTAACGGCTCGGTCCTAAAAATACCTTACCGCGATCACATGAGATATGACGCCCGAAACCTGAACGCATGAGCACGGCTTCAGTCGGACGGCACCCTACTGGGTTTTAAGCAGCGAGTGCGTAGTTGTCTTCGTTGGCAACTAAAATGTTTGCAGTTGTATTTACGAGGTAACCTGCACCTCGGCATGCACCTCCGGTTTCATGACCCACGTCGAAGCCGTGACGCCCCCGAAAGAGTATTTTTGTATTATACACAGAATTTTTTCGCTTAAGAACATGTAAACGCTAGATTAACGTGCATTTTTTAGTATTCTAGATTTTTCTCTTTCCCAATCCTTAGCTTTTTCTGACGCTCGCTTATCGTGTCTTTTTTTACCTTGCGCAGTCGCGATTTCTACTTTCACCCTATTATTTTTCCAGTAAAGGCCTAGCGCCACTATAGTCATTCCCCGCCTATCGACAGCCCCGTTTAATTGATCAATCTCTCGACGGTTCAACAATAATTTTCTGGGTCGAAGTGATTCAGGGTTTACGTGACTTGACGCTGATGACAATGGAGTTATATGCGTACCTTGTAAAAAAGCCTCACCTCTATGCATGATGACGTAGGCGTCAGTGAGCTGAATTTTCCCCGCACGTAAACTTTTTACCTCCCAGCCCTCTAACACTATCCCTGCTTCCATCTTTTGGTCTATAAGGTAATCAAATCGGGCTTTCTTATTTTGCGCAATGGAACCGGAACCTGCTTTTTTAGATTGTTTCTTTTCCGCCATTTGAGCTAACCAAACATTAATCGGGGGTTCAATTATAACAATCTAGCACCTAAAATGTTTTATTCACTTGCCGTAGATTCGTAAGTGCACGAGAATACACTAACATATTTTCACGAGTAATTTTCTATGAGTTCTACAAGGGAATCTCTCCACGGTTTGTGGTCCTCCCGTTGGGTCTTTATATTAGCCGCGGCGGGATCGGCTGTTGGTTTAGGAAATATTTGGCGTTTCCCTTACCTAACTGGCGAGAACGGCGGTGGTGCGTTCGTCTTGGTTTACTTAGGCTTCGTTCTATTGATAGGTATTCCTATAATGATTGCCGAAACTATTATTGGGCGAAGAGGACGTCGCAGTCCTGTGAACGCAATTCTGCTAATTGCCGAAGAAGAGAGTCTCTCGAGGCATTGGTCAGCTTTAGGCTTAATGGGGATTATTGCAGGCTTTCTCACCCTATCTTTCTACTCGGTAGTGGCAGGTTGGTCTTTAGCCTATGTTTACTTTGTTTTAACTAGTAGTTTTGCCACTGCGAACTCGTTAAGCTCTGAAGCTATTTTTACGAATTTGATTAGCTCCCCTGTGCAGCTATTATTCTGGCATACCCTTTTTATGGGTTCTGTTATCTGGATAGTGTCTAAAGGTGTAAGTCTTGGTTTAGAACGGGCCGTGAAAATTTTAATGCCGTTACTTTTCGTTATGCTCGTTCTCATGATGATTTATTCTTTATTGGTGGGCGACGCATTAAGTGCAACTAAGTACCTCTTCGCGACAGACTTTTCGTCTTTAACGTCTGATGTAATCCTACTGGCAGTGGGGCAGGCTTTTTTTAGTTTGAGTCTGGGAATGGGTGCATTGATGATTTATGGTTCTTATTTACCCCATGATGCTTCTATTCCGCGTACATGCCTTATCGTAGGCTGTGTCGATACACTTGTTGCTTTATTGGCTGGCTTTCTTATTTTCCCAATTGTTTTTGCCTACGGCCTAGAGGCGGGTCAAGGGCCTGGATTAGTATTTGTTACTCTGACGGTAGCATTCGCTGATATGCCTTTTGGACAGGTATTTGGTTTCACTTTTTTTCTATTGCTGACAGTGGCGGCTTGGACGTCTGCAATTTCTTTGCTTGAACCCGTCGTCGCTTGGTCAGTAGAATCCAAAGGGTGGTCTAGAAATAGCTCTAGTTGGCTTGCGGGATGCCTAATTTGGCTTATAGGTATATTTTGTCTTTTGTCGTTTAATGAGTTAAAAGACTTTACTCCAGGAGGGAGAAATATTTTTGATTGGTCGGAGTACATAAGCGCAAACGTTTTATTGCCGCTGGGTGGGTTTTTGGTTGCCGTTTTTGTCGGGTGGCGGGTAAGTCGTATGACTATCGCTAGTGAATTTGGTGCCAACAGCGCCAAGCTATTTAATAGTTGGCTTTTTTTGTTGAAATACTGTGCTCCGATAGCCGTGACGATAGTCTTTTTAAACAGTTCTGGTCTAGATTTGCTTTTTCGTTAGCCTGATTGCTTAGGTAGGTTATGACGTCTCTTCAACGCTCACTTTTCGTTCCTTTTTCTGTTAATGAGATGTACTGTTTGGTGAACGACGTTGAGCAATATCCTAAGTTTTTACCCTGGTGCTCTGCTGCAAAAATACTTGCATCAGATACAACGCACATGAAAGCGATGCTTAGTATTAGCAAGGGACGCTTCAAACATGATTTTTCTACGATTAACACTTTAAGAGAAAATGAATACATAACGATCGATTTACTGAACGGCCCTTTTAAAGAGTTTTCAGGTGGTTGGCGATTCACTGCTGTTGATTCGGGCTCCGTGGTAGAGCTTGAGTTAGAGTTTGAGTTCGATGGTTTGATTCTTGGTGCGGCGTTATCCTTAGCATCAGGGGTAGTAGTAGATACCCTTGTAGATGCGTTTAAAAAAAGAGCATATAAAATTTATGAAGGTCGATAGGTTGTCGATAGAAGTCGTGGCTGCTTTCCCTCGACGGAGTTACACTGTGAAGTTAGATGTGCCAGTCGGTACTTCCGTTCGAAATGCTATAGAACGGTCTTGTATCTTAGATAACTTCAAGTTGCCGACTCACATGCTAAGTTATGGTGTTTTTGGAGAACAGTGCGGTTTAGACGCGTTGCTCTCAGACGGCGATAGAGTTGAGATTTATCGACAACTAGAAGTTGACCCAAAAGTTCGCCGCCGGCAGCGCGCTAGTCAAAAATCCGACTAAATAAGGTAGATTTTTTTTCCGAATCGGAGTTAACAGTTTTCTGGTCAGGATTGGTTGCAACGCCCATGCCCGGGCCGGCCTGAATGTCGCGGTAAGGGTCTTTCTCCTCTGCTTTAACTATTTTATCTTCGTGGTACTGAATGTCTTTCTTCGGCTCTACTCCTGCCCCAGGCTCTTCAACATCCAGAAATTTGGTTTTTTCTTTCTCTCCCATAAACGGGATTTTATTGGCTATCCGCTCTCCTAGTGTTCGCTTCCTGAATCTAGGAACACTGATTTTCGTATCGTTATGGATATTGTATTCAAGAGGTTTGGTAGCCGGCGTGATATCACCTTCAATATTATAGAGGACATCATTTTTAAAATTCAAAGTGATCACTCTTTTGTGATAGAACTTTCGCGCATGATTGAAAGTGAAAACATAGTCCCAGCGATGATCATTGAACGTGTCCTTGATAATGGGAGTACCCATTATGAATTGCACTTTCTTTTTATCCATCCCTGGCTTCAGCTTGGCGAGCATATCTTGGGTTATTACATTACCTTGTTGTACGTCTATTTTATGCACGAAACTCAATGTTTCTGGATTTGGCAATTCTGGAAGCGCGCGGTTTGAGCAACCCGTATTTATAGACATCAATGCCACTATTACAGCTGCTTGCTTTAGGATGTTATTTGACATAATTTTTTCGCACTACAGACATTAATTGTTAGGTATGAAGAATAGCCAAGCTTAATTACGACAGCTCATACATATTCTTTTTTATTAAGTTCAGTATAACAGATCTGTTAGGTGAGAAAATGGTATAATAAACATACAAAAACATACAAAAATTAATCGCTAACAAATTAGGATGATAGGTACTGATGGATACAAAAGAGCTCAAAAAAGCTGGTTTGAAAGCTACCCTACCGCGTCTAAGAATTCTAGAAATATTAGAAACTTCTTCGGAGAAGCATATGAGTGCAGAGGATGTCTATCGCGCACTGATAGCGGTTGGGGAAGATGTAGGATTGGCAACCATTTACAGGGTATTAACTCAATTTGAAACTGCCGGGATAGTTCAAAGACACAATTTTGATAGTGGTCATGCAGTTTTTGAGATGGCGAAAGAAGAACATCATGACCATATGGTGAGGGTTGACACAGGTGAGGTGATTGAGTTTTTTGACGACGAAATTGAGCGATTGCAGCGAGAAATCGTCGATCGGCACGGCTACGTGCTCGAAGAGCACAGTTTGGTTTTATACGTGAGACCAAAATAGGGGAGTTGTCAGTGCACGGATCTTTTTAGCAGATCTTTAGCGTGCGCTAAGCTGGACGCGGTTATCGATTTCGCACCCAGCATTCTTGAGATTTCAGCTTCACGTTCAGTAGCATCGAGCAGGCGCGCTCTCGTCACTGTTCGTTTCCCACATAATTCTTTGGTAACAAGTATTTGGTAGTCGCAAAAGCTTGCCACCTGCGGTGAATGTGTAATACATATCAGTTGACAGTATTTGGAGATGGCTAAAAGATTTTGGCCAACAATATTGGCAGTGTCTCCCCCAATTCCTGAGTCAACTTCATCGTAAATAACAGTTGGGACCGCTGTATGTGCTGCAGTATTCGCCTGTATAGCAAGACTAATACGAGATAATTCACCGCCAGAAACAACTTCACTCATGTTATCTAGGGGTAAGTCAGGATTTATACTCACATTAAAGGTAATTTGGTCCAATCCATTGGGTTTTGGGGTGTCGTCTTCGGAGGTATTTAAGTGTACTTTAAACTTCCCATGGGGCATGTCTAATTGCTGCATTGAGGTACTGATACTTTGACTTAGTTTCTTCGCAGATTTCAGTCGAGCAGAAGTGAGTATTCTAGCGGTCTGACCAAATATCGCACGAGTTTCCCGAATTTTTTCTTCGGTTAGAGCCATTTGAGCATCTCTAGTCGTTAAACTTTCTAAGTCATCACATAATGAATGGTATTTTACCAAAAGTTCAGGTATCCGAACTTGGTGCTTCCTAGCCAAATTGTGTAGTTTGCTGAGTCGGTTATCTAAATATTTCAGTCTTTCGGGATCGCTTGTCATCGATTTGGCGATATATCCTACTTCTTGTTGCGCCTCGGAAAGAGACATATCTACTTGCTCTAGCAAGGAGCGTAGATTTCTCACAGCTGGTAGGTCAGGTGGAAGGGTGTCGGCACTTGAACTTAAGTTTTTCAAAAGTTTTGGCAGTTCCGAGTAATCATCTCCAAGAATAGATACCATCTCTCCGCACGTTTTTTGGATCGTATCGGAGTTCGTCAGAAGTTTGTGATCGTTCTCGATATTTTCTATCTCTTCAGGAGAGATGTCAGCGCTCTCAAATTCTTCAATCTGATATCGTATTAGCTCTATTTTTCCGTCATCTGTAAACTGGCGTCGCATTTCATCCAGAGAATTTTGGGCAGTCTTCCAATCTTGGTACAGCTCTCTGATCTTACTTAATGTTTGTGTATATTTGCCGTACGCGTCCAGTATTCCTCTTTGGTACTGTGGATTAAGCATTCTAGAGTTTTGATGTTGGGCGTGAATATCTGTCAGAGCATTCCCGAGTCGTTGCATCGTACCAATCGTAATTGCCATCGAGTTGCAATAAGCCGACGATCTCCCGTTCTCAGAGATAACGCGTCTAAGAATACATTCGTTTTCACCACCTTCATTTTTTTCCTCCAGCGCTAATTCTCGAAGTATAGCCGCTGCTTCCGAATTTTCCTGAACAAGAAATGAGGCGGTGACCGCAGCTCGATTCTCGCCTATTCGAATCATTTTTTTGTCGATTTTTTGCCCCAGCACGGCGCTTAGTGCGTTTATTATAATGGATTTACCCGAACCAGTTTCACCAGTTAGAGCTGTGAGTCCACTTGAGAAATCTATATTGAGATCGTCGACTAGAATAAAATTTTTAATCTGTAAGTTCTTAATCAAGGATCTCGGGCCCAGTTGAGCTTAGCTCTTAAAGTAGCGTAGTGGTCGTGTTTTGCCGGATGGGCAAGATTAATAGACACTTGGTGTCTGAATATTCTAATTTTATCGCCTTGCATTACTTCTTGTACCGAATTGCCGTCGCAAGTTACTCGGGACTGATCATTTCTGTCAGTTGCCACTCTTATTTCGATTGCGGAACTATCGGGAACTACTATAGGCCTGTTGGTAAGCGTATGGGGACAAATTGGCACTAGTGCTAATGCATCTATTCTGGGGTCGAGTATCGGGCCACCACCTGACATGGCGTAAGCCGTAGAGCCGGTTGGAGTGGCGACGATTAATCCATCTCCCCGCTGAGAATGAAGAAACTTTCCATCTACGTAAGTGTTTAGCGTTATAAGACGAGCTGAATTCCATTTTTGCACGATTATGTCATTTAGACCATCACAGGTGCTTATTATTTTTTGATCTCTAATAACTTCACACCCGAGTACGACTCGCTTCTCCATTGCACAATCGCCCTGAATAATCGACTTAAGATCTTTATTTACATTTTTGGCTGATAAATCAGCCAGAAATCCCAATCGACCGAGGTTGACCCCTAAAAGTGCAACTTGGTTCGGAAAAATAAGCTTTGCGCACTGTAATAGAGTACCATCACCCCCAATAGATATTATTAAGTCGCATATCTCCGGTAAGGTTTTTAGGGGGCAGACGTTAAATTCTCCGTCTAGATTAGCTGCTCGTATCCTATCGTCTATGAGAGCTGCAGCGGCGGTTGTGTTGATAGTCTGTATAACTTCCTGAATAGTATCTTCGACAAGCTTGCTGTTTACTGCGGAAACTATTCCAATCTGAGAGAACATAAACGCGAAACCTCTAATATCAATTGGATTAAATTAACATTTTGCCCAATCATTGCGCAATCGCCATTGCGAGATTCGATGACACTGAGTATTGGTTTTTAGTAAGATTTTTGTTAATTTACTTGGGTATTGTAAAATCTTTTTAAAACACAATGTTGATTGAATGTGGATATAAGCCTTAACGACAGGTCGCATCACCTCTTTAAGACACTGGTCGAGAGGTATATTTCTGACGGGCAGCCGGTTGGTTCCCGTACCCTTGCGCGTGATGCTAAGTTGGACATTAGTTCGGCTACGATAAGGAATGTGATGGCAGATCTAGAAGACCTCGGTCTGATTGAATCACCGCACACATCTGCTGGGAGGATACCTACTGAATTAGGATACCGATTTTTTGTTGACCAAGTGGTAACCTATCGAGATTTATCGTCAATGGAAGTTGATCAAATAGGGAAAGATATCGAAAAAGAAGATGATATCGAGAGCTTAATGAATAAAACTTCGCAAATGCTCTCTGAGCTGACTAAGTTGGCTGGCTTAGTAATGGTTCCAGTGAAGAAAAAAAGAGCACTCAGGCAAGTAGAATTTCTATCATTGAACGATAACCGTGTGTTGGTGATCTTAGTCACCAACGATCGCGAAGTAGAGAATCGGATTATTAAAACTAACAGAGTTTACGGTCAATCCGAGCTTACTCAAGCGGCTAATTATTTGAGCTCAGCTTTCGCTGGCAGAGATATTGACGCCGTGAAGAAAAGATTAATCGGAGAAATGGATGCAACTCGCGCCGAACTAGATCAACTCATGGGGTTAGTTGTCGAAATCTCAGAAAAAGCATTTGTTGGATCATCTCTTGGGAATGACTATGTTTTGGCTGGTCAAACAAATTTAATGGAGATTGATGAGCTATCTGATCTAGAACGACTCCGGACCTTGTTTGATGCCTTTACTCAAAAAGGCGACATACTTCATTTGCTCGATCAAGCGGTTAATGCGTCAGGAGTTCAGGTTTTTATTGGTGAAGAGTCTGGATATAAAGCATTTGATCAATGCAGCATAGTTACTTCGACTTATGCCGACGAACACAAGACATTAGGCGTTCTCGGTGTTATCGGGCCTACTCGAATGCAGTACGAGCGAGTTATCCCGATAGTAGATTTAACCGCAAAAATGTTCAGTTCTGCCTTGAATTATAAAAATTAGTCCTTATTTAAGCCAGTAAGTAGTGTGTTTCAATTCTCTGCGGATCCCTCCGCGAATTGTGGCGCATTTGCTGTAGTTTTTACAAAATTTTATGCGGAAGAGTATCAGAAATGAAGAAAGTGGATGAACACAAAGAAGACGTAGTACTCGATAGTGATGGGTCAAAAGAAAATGCTGAAGAACTAGTAGAGGGCAATTTATCCGAGGTTAGTGCAAGTAAGCCTAGTGAAAATGGTCCTTCCGGTGTTGAAATTGATTCAAATGTAACTGAAATAGATTCTCTGAATCTTGAGGTAAAGGCGTTAAAAGAAGAACTATTGCGCAGCAGAGCCGAAATAGATAACACGCGAAAAAGAGCGGAAAAGGACATAGCTGCGGCTCATAAGTATGGCGTAGAGCGTCTTGTGCAGGACATTTTACCAGTCAAGGATAGTATGGATATGGGGCTCGAGATACCGGTAGACTCGGACGTATCCGACCCGTTTAGGGAAGGAATGGAGTTGACATCCAAAATGTTTGGCGACTTCTTCGAGAAACTCAACGTCAAGGCAATCAATCCGGTGGGTGAAATGTTTGATCCGGAATTCCACCAAGCGATGATGACCGAGCCTTCTAGTGATGTGGAGAAAGGAACTGTAACGAAAGTTATGCAAAGGGGATATCTATTAAACGATCGGCTAGTTCGGCCAGCTTTAGTTGTTGTTGCTGAAGAAGAAGTTAGTGGTAAGGATTGAAATTGTAAAATTCGTCCCTATGTATAGAACAAGATATAACGTTTAAAGAGGGTTAACAGAGGTTAATTATGAGCAAAATTATTGGTATTGATTTGGGTACTACAAATTCTTGTGTGGCTGTTTTAGATGGCGGTGAGACTAAGGTGATTGAAAATAGCGAGGGTGGTCGCACGACCCCGTCTATTGTGGCTTTTGCTGATAATGAAGAAGTATTAGTAGGGCAGTCTGCTAAGCGTCAAGCCGTTACTAACCCGGCCGACACATTGTTTGCGGTAAAACGCCTCATAGGAAGGAAGTATGATGACGAGGTAGTTAAACGTGACAAAGATATGGTGCCTTACGCTATCGTGAAAGCAGATAATGGCGATGCTTGGGTCGAAGCCAAAGGCAAAAAAATGGCGCCCCCGGAAGTTTCCGCCAGAGTTTTGATGAAAATGAAGAAAACCGCAGAAGATTATCTAGGCGAAGAAGTAAAGGAAGCTGTGATTACCGTTCCAGCCTATTTTAATGACTCTCAGAGACAAGCGACTAAAGATGCAGGCCGTATCGCCGGACTAGATGTAAAACGTATTATTAACGAGCCAACGGCTGCAGCGCTGGCGTATGGATTAGATAAAAACCAAGGTGATGCGAGAATCGCTGTTTATGATCTGGGCGGTGGCACTTTTGACGTTTCTATTATTGAGGTGGCGGAAGTTGATGGCGAGCATCAATTTGAGGTGCTAGCTACTAATGGCGATACATTTTTAGGTGGTGAAGATTTTGACTTGAGGTTAATCGATTTCTTGTCTGGCGAGTTTCAAAAAGAACAAGGTGTAGATTTGAAAAATGATCCGCTTGCGCTACAAAGGCTTAAAGAGGCTGCTGAAAAGGCAAAAATAGAACTATCCTCGAGCCAACAGACCGATGTTAATTTGCCATACATTACTGCGGATGCAAGCGGGCCAAAACATTTGAACGTTAAGCTGACGAGATCTAAGTTAGAGTCATTAGTGGAAGACCTTCTTGAGAGAACAATTCCTCCCTGTCAGACAGCTTTGTCTGATGCCGGATTGTCTGCGTCTGAGATCGATGACGTGATATTGGTTGGTGGACAAACAAGAATGCCTAAGGTTCAGGAGCAGGTGAAAGCATTTTTTGGGAAAGAGCCCAGAAAAGATGTAAATCCGGATGAATCTGTAGCTTCCGGTGCAGCGATTCAAGCAGGCGTATTGGGTGGCGACGTCACGGATGTGTTGCTACTCGACGTAACACCACTATCTTTGGGTATTGAGACTCTGGGTGGGGTTATGACTAAGTTGATAGAAAAGAACACAACTATTCCTACTAAGGCACAGCAGGTTTTCTCCACTGCTGAAGATAATCAGACTGCGGTTACGGTGCATGTTCTGCAGGGCGAGAGAGAGAGAGCTGATGGTAACAAGTCGCTTGGCCAGTTTAACTTGGCTGATATCCCTCCAGCCCAGAGGGGGATGCCTCAAATTGAGGTTGCTTTTGATATTGATTCAAACGGTATTCTGAATGTTTCTGCCAAGGACAAGGCGACAGGTAAAGAGCAATCTATAGTCATCAAAGCTTCTAGCGGTTTATCTGACGACGATATTGAAAAAATGGTAAAAGATGCGGAACTTCATGCCGAGGAGGATAAGCAATTTCAGGAGCTCGTGAATGCGCGTAATCAGGCTGAGGCTTTGGTTCATAGTGCTAGAAAATCTATGGATGATTTGGGCGACAAGGTTACCGCTGAAGAAAGGGCTCCAATTGAGGCCGCTTGTTCGGAAGTTGAAGAAGCCCTCAAAGAAGGGTCGCTAGAGGCAATTAATACCTCTTCAGAAAAACTTACTGAGCTGGCAAGTTCTCTTGCCCAGAAAGCTTACGAGGCTGCTCAAGCCGAAGGCGCTCAGGGTGACGAGTCGACTAGCAGTGGGGAGCAAGATCCTGCTGAAGATAATGTCGTAGACGCTGACTTTGAGGAAGTGAAAGACGATAAAGATTCTTCTAAAGAGAAGTAGTGTCGCTAATGTCATGCTTTGTAAGAGCCCAGATGAGAATGGTTTTCTCTGGGCTTCTTGCGCTTATGTGATAGGTACCCATTAAATTATTATGTCAAAACGAGATTATTATGAAGTACTAGGCGTGAATCAGGGCAGTGGGAGTGCTGATTTAAAAAAAGCTTACCGGCGACTTGCAATGAAATATCATCCCGATCGGAATCCGGATGATGCGGTAGCAGAGGAAAAATTCAAGGAAGCCAAAGAAGCATACGACGTATTAAGTGATCCGCAAACTAAAGCAACTTATGATCAATACGGTCATGCTGGTTTAGATCAGACTCGTGGTGGTGGTGGTTCGCCTGGCGGTATGGGGGATATTTTTGACAGCGTTTTCGGAGACATTTTCGGAGGCGGATCCCGAGGCGGAAGTCGCGTCTATCGAGGGTCGGATTTAAGTTACGATTTAGACTTGTCGCTCGAAGATGCGGTATCTGGGAAAGAAGTAAAAATTAAGATTCCTAACCTCGTGGAGTGTGGATCCTGTGAGGGGACCGGTTCTCGCTCCAAACAACCGCCAGTACAATGTCAGACATGTGGTGGCGTGGGACAGGTTAGAGCGCAGCAGGGATTTTTTTCTGTTCAGCAGACCTGCCCACATTGTAGGGGGGCGGGGAAGACCATCGCTGATCCGTGCAGAAGTTGTAACGGGTCCGGTACTGTGCGCGGAAGTAAGACTATTTCCGTGAAAGTTCCCG
>Ga0222716_10003383_pt1 | contig 12743 bp, 20 predicted proteins | sample C33_13DmetaG_FD_165044 | JGI IMG/M metagenome (GOLD analysis project Ga0222716, IMG submission 165044) | Estuarine water microbial communities from San Francisco Bay, California, United States - C33_13D | ecosystem: Environmental > Aquatic > Marine > Unclassified | place: USA: California... | reverse complement strand
TACAATAGATACTCTTTCCGCATCATTTGGTGCCAATATAAGTAGTTTAGGTCATAGTAAAGACATTTGGATAGATGATGCAACATACAGAGATGTTTCTGGAAGTTCTACATTAACCGCAACAGACACACTTGCACTTACACAAGAATTGACTGAAACAGGTAAAGCATTTCATGGTATAAAGAGACAAGATTTAGATAAGTTTCAAAAAATACAATCAGAAATTACAAAGAAAGGTATTGGTGCATCTTATAAAACTTATGTCAATTCACTTATTCGAAGTGGTGCATATAAACCCACATTTGATGGTTATTTAAAACACTTTGAAAACTATTGGAGAGACATGGTAGTTGGCAAAGTAAAAACAGAAAAGACAAAACAAATTAAACAAGAGATAGGTGAACAACTATATAATGAATTAAGATCACTTAAAGTGTTAATCACCAATCTTACAAAATTTATGGAACACCTAGTTATTGCAAAGGGCATTATTGTAAAAGGACTAAATCGTGTCAAATCAGTAGGTCATTTTGTTAAAACTGATACAGGTTTTAGAGTAACAAATCCAGAAGGATATGTTGCAATAGATAAAAGTGGTAGAGCAGTTAAATTAGTAGATAGATTAGAGTTCAGTCAGGCTAATTTCAATGCTGCTAAAAATTGGGATAAATGATGAAAAGCATAAAAGATTTTTTAAGAGAACAGAAACTAAAAGGCGTAGTTTTTACATTTGGTAGATTCAACCCTCCAACTGTTGGACATGAGAAACTTGTTGACAAACTAAACAGTGTCGCAAGATCATTTGGTGGCGATCCAATTCTATTTGCATCACATTCAAATGATAAGATGAAAAATCCATTATCACACAGAGATAAAATCAAATATCTCAATACATTCTTTGGTCGTAAAGTCAAAGTAATGGATGTAGATGCAAGACAAGTATTCCAAATTTTAGTATTCTTATACGATCAAGGTTACAGAAGACTAGGTATGGTTGTAGGTTCTGATAGAGTCAAAGAATTTGATACGATTATCAAAAAGTATAACTCAGTAAAAGGTCGTCACGGTTTTTATAAGTTCGAAGATATACAAATTGTCTCTGCTGGTGAAAGAGATCCAGATGCAGATGATGTATCAGGTATGTCAGCATCTAAGATGAGAGAATATGCTGAGAAAGGAGATTTCGAGTCATTCAAAAAAGGCGTACCTTCTCAAGGCAAAAATCAAGCAGAAAAACTTTATAAAGACATTCGTAGAGGTATGGGTATCATGGAAAATACTCTACCTGATTACATGATAGAAGATTTAATTACAGAAGGCGTATACGATCCTGGAACTTTCAAAGCAGTATTTCTCATGGGTGGTCCAGGTTCTGGTAAATCAGCAGTTGTAAAACAACTGAATCTAAAAGCACTAGGGTTAAAAGTAGTCAACAGTGATAATGCATTTGAAAGAGGTTTGAAAAAGGCAGGTCTATCTTTAGACTTACGAACACTTGATGCAAATGTCAGAGATGAAATTCGTGGCAGAGCAAAAGAAACCATGGCTAAAGGTTTAGATGGTTACATTCAAGGCAGACTCGGACTTATCTTTGATACTACATCTGCAAAAGCAAGTAAGATACTAGACTATAAGAAGTTATTGGATGATCTTGGTTACGAATACAAGATGGTGTATGTAAACACATCACTTGAGTTCGCACAACAAAGAAATGCAGAACGAGCAAGAAAGTTACCACCTGAAGTTGTTATATCAGACCATGAAAAGGTGCAACAAAATGTAGAAATGTTTAGAAGAGTTTTTGGTAATGACTTTATAGAAATTAAAAATAATGATACATTTCAAGCATTACAGAAGAAGGCATCATCATTATATAGTGGTATGATGACTTGGGTGTCTAGATTTCCTAGTAACAAACTTGCAACTCAGTGGAGAGAAATGGAGTTACTCGCAAAAAAGTATAAATAGTACCATGGACTTTATAGAACAACTAAAAATAGAAAGATTGCTTGAAAAGAAAGTCAAGCAAGATAAAGAAATCGATAGTAGAGACGGTACTCAACCTGCGAAATACTATGCAAAAGATGCCGAAGGTGATGATATGGCAAAGTCGACTAAACAAGATCGTGCTAGACACTTTGAGAAAGGTGCAGAGAAAGATGATAACGATCCTTCTGCATACAAACCAGCACCAGGCGATGCTCAGGCAAAAACAAAACCCTCACAACATACTAAGAAATTCAAAAAGATGTTTGGTGAAGATGCAGTTGCAGCTGCCAAACTAAAGGCAAAACAAGCAGACGAGTTAGAAAGACTCAAAACAAAACAAGAAAGAGAAGCAGAAGCACTCAAAGATCGCCACGATAGAGAAAACGAAAGACAAAAAGGTAGAGACGAGGCAGAAAAAGAGAAAGAGGCAATTGAAAAGAAGAGAGCATCACAATCAGAAGATACTCTACCTGATATAGATGTAGATGCAATCTTAGAAAAGGCAGAGTCAGAAGCACAACAAAAACTCATGGGCATGGCACTTGCATATAAAAGAGGTGAAATGAAAGATGCACCTGAGAAAGTCAAAGAACTTGCAAAGTCTATGTCAGAGAAAGACTTAGAAGATTTTGCAAAGACAAAACATAGTGAAGTGCCTGCAAAGAAAGAAGAGATAGAAGAAGAATCTGCCGCTGATAAGTCACTCAAGGATAAGGCAGATAAAACAGGCATATCTTTTAACATATTGAAACAAGTTTACAACAGAGGTGTTGCTGCTTGGAGAACTGGTCATAGACCAGGCACCACACCAGAGCAATGGGGACATGCAAGAGTGAATTCTTTTGTAACTAAGTCTTCGGGCACATGGGGTAAAGCAGATGCAGACCTTGCCAGAAAAGTTAAAGGTGAATCTATAGAAGAAGGCAAGATGGTCGCAAGAACACACGAGATTATCGATACAGTTCTAAACAAAGTAAGAGAGAGACTACAAAAAGAATATAGATCAAGTCCTGAAAAAGGTATCAATCTTCTGCAATCTTTCGCAAAAATGATGAACTTTACAGTAACAGATAAAGCACAGAAAGATGGTTATCTATTTCTAAAAATGGGTGATCAACTTACTGAAGGTAAAATGGGAGACATCTTCTATCATTTACAAAACGGTGATAGTGCAGAGACCATCGCTAAGTCTTGTAAGATATCAGTCAAAGTTGCACAAGGTTTCATAGAGGATTTCAAAAAACATTATCCAAGAGAATACAAACAAGTCTATGAAACATTTACAGAAGGCGCTAGAGAAAGGATACAAAATAGATTCTACGATAAACTAGGCATAGATCAACAAACACACGACTTCATTCTACAGAAAGATAAAGAATGGGGAGAGAAAAGACTCAAAGCAATCAAATCACCTGAAGGTTTAGAAGGATTGGTGAAAGTAGACCAAGAGATCGAAAGAGAAAAGTCAGCACTTATCAGACAAGGTAAGTATGTCAAATATTGGGAGAAATAAATGAGTGAACTAGGAAAAGGAAACTCAACTGATAACGGAGTACACGAACAAGGTACAGACGAAACACGAATTGCATATCAAAACGATACGCCAGGTCAAGCAGTCAATCAATTTATCAAAGAAAGAGAGAAAGCATTCCACGAACAGAAAGAACAAAAGAAAAAACATTTTTCACAAGTATTTCAGAATCCTCTCAAAGGTTTTCCATATAATGAGGAGTTCGAAGTAAAAGAACTATAACAAATGGCACAATATAGCAAGTATACCAACGCATATCTACCACAACAAACTACCAATCACGAAGTAGTGATGTTATCAGACCAAGATGGTAATATTATTAACTCATTCGCTGCAGCTTCTAATATTGTTATCTCTGCCGGAGATTTGACAGGTTACTCTGCTATCAACAAATTTGGAAGAAATCCAAATATTGGTGGTGCGCCAGAAACAATTTGGATGTATGGTGGAAGGTATGTATATCTTACATCACCATCTACTGTTTATGCCCATAGTGCAGACACAGGTGATAGTGTCAGTGGAACAGGTGCGAGAACAGTTACTATTCAAGGACTAGATGTAAACTATGAATCCATAGAAGAAACAGTTACAGTTCGTTCTGGTGTTGCATCAACTGCCCAATTTCTAAGAGTATTTCGTGCCTTTGTTGTTACTGCTGGTTCAACTGGAACTAACGAAGGTAATATTATAATTTCTACTGGCGCTGCTGGAACAGGAACAGTTCTTGCAGACATTGGAACAATTGGAACTGGAACAACTTATGGTCTAGGACAAACACAACTTGCTCTTTATACTATCCCAGCAAATTACACAGGGTATTTAACAGCATGGAATATTGGTGTTGGTTCTTATAATGACTCTGTGACAGTATCCTTACTAACAAGAGAATTCAATTCTGCTTTCAGAACAAGAGATATTATGGATGTGCCAGGCGGTTCTCATGTAAGAAATTATTCAGTTCCTATTAAATTACCAGCAAAAACTGATGTTGAAATAATTGGGATTGCTTCTACAGGAACAAATATATCTTCTTCATTTGACATTATTTTAGTCGACAATACATAATTGTAATGAATTTATGTTTGTCATGCGGTTTATGTTGCAACGGATTTCTATTTCAAAGTTTTCCAGTAACAAAAGAAGAGTTTATACCCTTTATTGAACTAAACCCAACGAAAAAAGAAACAGAAAATGGGTTTAATGTTTCACAACCTTGTGTACAATGGATAAGAGGTAAAGGTTGCGATATATATGATAAAAGACCTAGTGTTTGTAGGAAATATAAATGTAAAGTTCTAATAAGATATGAAAACGAAGACATTACATATGAAGAGGCATTAGAAAAAATAAACCATGTAAAGAGAGAGAAACTCTTACACTTTAGAAATAAAGAAAAATTATCAAAACTATTAGAAGATTTTCTAGAATGAAGACACTAAAAGAATTAACTATAGACGAAACTCTTGCACAATTGCAAGAGTCTAATACGAATATCCTAGACAATCCATTTCGTCTAGGTTCAATGATGTACTTTGAGATCATCAAAGAAGCACGCCGACTTGTATCTGAAGGTCGGTACACACTAACAGAAGTCGACAAACAAATACTTGAAACTGATATAGGAGAATTTGAAATCTATGAGGGAGAAATTGTTCCTTTGGATTGCCCTTTCGCAATCTATGAAGAAGATGATGTGGAACTTAACACACCAAAAAGAGGTGGTCCTAAAAAGTATTATGTCTATGTCAAAGACGGAGACAAAATCAAAAAAGTCACATGGGGAGACACAACAGGTCTCAAAGTGAAAATTGATGATCCAGAAGCAAGAAAGAACTTCGCTGCTAGACACAAATGTGATCAAGCAAAAGACAAAACAAAGGCAAGTTATTGGGCGTGTAGACTCCCATATTACGCCAAGCAGTTAGGACTAAGTGGCGGAGGATCATTTTTTTGGTAAAGTTCTTTTGGTAAGCACCAAAAGAAACTAAATACCAATATGGACAATTTATATAAGTATATAATAGATGATGAAATAACTACAAGTATTTCAGAGTTCTGTAAAGATAGACCAAGTACTGAACTAACAGGTTTTAATTATAGATCAGTACAGAGTAACATGATGAAAGGTGATAATAACCCAATGGCAAATCCAAAGGTTAGAGAAACACATAGACAAGTGGTGAAGTCCAAAGAATATAGAAAGAAATTAAGTGAAGCATTGATGGGTCATAAAAAAAGTAATACTGAAAACATGAAAGGACCTAAAAGTGAATCTCACAAAAGTAGTATGAGTAGGGCAGCACTAAATAGACCTAGAACAACTTGTGATAAATGTGGTCAAGATTATACAAAAGCGAATTTTAAGAAACATTATAACTCTTGTAAAGGTTACAAACAAGCACAATACAAGAAGTGTGATGATGGTATTGTTAGGAGAGTAATATTATGAGAAAAGTGATACATGAATATTGGAGTAGAGAACGAAATCGTTCTGCTGTTGTTATTGATACAGCAAAAGGATTTGAAGTTGAGTTATACGAAAATGGCGCTATAGCAGAAATAAGAAGACTGCATGAACACTCTGAATCATATGCAGAGTCTTGTGCTGAGAATTTTTGTGATGGTATGTTTAATGCAGTTCCCAATCCAAATGATGTTGGTTATTATGGTTACAACGAGAAAACAGATAACTTTTATCCAGAATTAGATGACTAGACCGTATACAGAAAGGTATTATAACCAAGAGGGTACAGATAGACCTTACATAGTAAGAGAGTTTGATATCAATGTAGCAGATGATGAATTGATCTGGCACAAAGACAAAAACTTTCGTAGTGTAACTGTACTATCAGGAACAGGGTGGAAACTTCAAATGGATGATGAGTTACCAGAAGAATTAGTTGTTGGAAAACAATATTATATAACAGGTTTAACTTATCATAGATTAATAAAAGGCGACAATAATCTTATTGTCAGAATAGAGAATATATAAATAATACTACTATGAGTTATAAATCAGAAAACTGGAAAGACAAACTCGCACAAGTTCGTGCCTATGGTACTTTTACAGAACACAAAGATGGTTCTGTGGAAAAGACTGCGGATGATATCATCAACGAAGAAATTGAAGACTTACTTCATGACCTCGGTCCAGATGATGAAGGCGATCCTATAGAGGTTGTCGAAGAAGAGAACATTGATGAAGAATCAATGGAAGATAAAATCAAAAAACTCTTCAAAATCAGCGACAAAAAGTCAACACTTGGTATTGCAAATCTTCTGAACATGACAGATGTTAAAGTTCTACTAGACATGCAGAAACAAAATCCAAAAGGTTTCGAAAGAATGGCCAAGAAAATGGGTGAGTTGCCTTCAATGGAAGAAGTTGAAGTCGAAGAAACTCCAGTAAAAGAATCAGTAGAAAGAACAACCGAAAAACTTGTTGAAAGAAACATGTTAGGTCGTCTTGCTAAACAACTAAAACTCAACGAAGAAGGCAAACAAAAAATGTTTGCATATTTTGAGAAAGGGGAATTACAACAATGAACATCAAAGACTTACCACAAGGATTAGTCGAAGCTTCTAAAAAGGTATTAGAGTCATCAAAAGAATACCAAGACTTCTTCAACGCTGCTCTAAAGAAATTTGGTGTAAATTCACCTGCAGATTTCAAATCAGACGAAGAGAAAAAAGAATTCTTTGACTACATAGACAAAAACTACAAAGGCGAAAAAGAGGGAGACTAAATGAACATCTTTCACGAAGCAAAACAAATATTAGACAAAGACGGTAAAGTGAATGCACTTGGCCCATACGGTAAGATGAAACTTACTGGGTCTGAAGTTGCTTCATATTTTAGAAAGAATAAAGTTTCTGATCCTGAAGTCAAGAAAGCAGTAGAAGTTGCACTTGATCTTGGTGGTGCATATGATGTCGCAAGAAAAGAAATTGCAAAGTTCTTTGGTGACAAAATTCTTAAAACAAAAGAAGTTCAACAAGCACTTAGATATGCAAACGAAGAAGTAGTTGCAGAAGGCAAACTTGGTGACTCAATCATTCGTAAAGACTTCCCTAATGTATGGGCTGCAAGTGCAAGAGATAGAGAAATACTTAAAAAGTTTCATGCAAAAGTAGATACATCAAACTACAAACAACAAAAAGATTTATATAGAAAAGATATCAAAGGGTTTATTGATTCGTTGAATGAAGGAACAATGGGAATTGGTATCTTTAGTAGAGATCCTGCAGAGAAAAGGAAAGCATATGCAGGAATGCATAAATTAGTACAAAAGATAAAAGGTAGTACTAAAGTAGGTTCACCTGAAGGTCAAAAGTTTGGTAAAGAATTAGATATGAAATATATATCAGATGATGAACTTGCTGATGATTTTGCAAGACCATCAAACAAAAACATGACCATCAAAGACCTACTGCAAAAACACCAAAAGAGATTAGGTATTCAGTTTGAAGAAGTCCAAGAATCAGTAATGGATACCTACAGACAAATTCTGTTAGATGAAGCAGTTGCAGACATCACTGTAGATCCAAGAAACAAACTCAACAGTGGTCAACAACAAGGTTACTACGGAATGGAAATTGCAAAACAAGCAAGAAGATTTGGACTAAAATCTGCAGTTATGCACAAACATGTTAGAATTAAAGGTGCTCAAAAAGCAGTCAATGACTTTCTAAGAATGGTTATTGGTAAATCATCATACGGAGATCCAACAGAAAAAGATATGACAACACCTCAAGTTGATAAAATGTTGACAAAAGGTTTGAAGTAATGTCTAAAGAATTAACAAAAGCTGAAGTTGAGAAAGTTCTCACTACAGATGCAAGATTCAAAGTCTTCAAAGAGAAGATTAGAAAACTTGGTTATGTAAAGGCAGATGCAAAGAAAGTAGCTGCCGTTATGGAAGTTACCGCTGACTTCGGAATGATGTCAGATGCAGGTAACAAAAAGATTGCTCGTGCAGTTGCAAGAGCAAAAAATGAGAAAGATTTGAAAGCTGAACTTTTAAAGATTTCACAAATGGCAGGTGGTAAATATGCCGAGGCTGATGAAGACGAGGTATATCAAAGAGCATTAGACGCTATGAATAGTCAAGCAAAAGGTGTTCAGAATAGACCAGATGCTGCCATGTTAATGCAACTTCGTAAGTTCAAAGATTACACCAAAGATGGTGAAGTTAGAACAGACGATATGAAAAAAATTAAAGTTAAGAACCAAGATGCAGTCAAAGTTCATGACATATTAATGAAGGCTAGAGCGCCTGTAAGGGATAAATACCTGAGATTACTACAAAAGGACGCTCAATCCTTTAAGAAAACATTTGATGCAATAGCATCTTTAAAAATATAATTAGGAGAGAAAAATGGCACTTTGGGGAATTACATCATCAGACGAAAGTAAACCAAAATACCTAAAGCAGGAAGACAAAAACAACACTATTGCAAAAGCAGAAGGTTGGGTTCTTAAGAAAGCAGTTGGTTCTAGAAACTTAGAAGAAGTTCTAGTTGCAGTTGGTTCAAACACAAACTTAACTACTACACTTGCAGAAGCTACAATTGATGCAGTATACTTCACAGCATCATCATATGCTCAAGGCGATTCTGCTTCAGTAACAGTTGTTTATAACGAGTTAGTAAATGTTACTAACGGTGCAACACTTGCCGTTACTGGTTCAGTAACAGGATCGATCACTGCAACAGCAGCTGCTCAAACAGGTGTTAACCAAGCAGTCTTCTCATTCACTGTACCTTCACAAACAGAATCACTATCAATTGGCGCTCAGACAATTTCTGGCACAATCGTAGATTCAACTGGTGGTGCAACATCTGATAAAACAATCGCTGCTGGCGATGTGATTGATGCAGGTGGTGCTGGTACAGGCGGTACTGCAACAATAGCTGTTGCTTAATTAGGAGTTTCTAAATGAAATTCAAGTTATTAGGTTCAGAAGCGGCATTAGGAAACGGAACAGGAAACGGTTCTAATTTTTCTAGTGCAACAGTTGTAAGAGTTTTTAACTCAGATACATCTGCACACTTAGTTTCTGTAGAAACAGCTGGTGCAGTATTAGTCGGTAGTTTTACACTAGGGGCTGGTGCAAGTGCAGAAGTTCAGAAATCACCTTCAGATGAGGTGTTTGCAGATGCAGGTACAGTTGTAAAGGGTGTAGCAATCGCCCATAACGCATAGGAAAAATTATGAAAAAGTTTATAGAATTTTTATCAGAACAAGAAGGCTTCGAAGGCGCAGGTTTATCGTCTCTCCATAAACCATACGACTTAGACGAAGCAGAAGTAAGAGCTAGAGTAAACGCTATTCTAGGTCACACTGCAAGTACTGAATACATGAATCCTAAAGCTGCCATCAATCAGATGGAAGCAAAACTAAATCAGTTAGGTCTATCAACAGAAGGCATCAAAGATTTAGAAGTAAATGAAAGTGGTGAAGTAGAGATACCTTTCAAACTACACGGTGACATCATGGGTAAATCAGTAGATACACCACATGACGAAATTGACCACGAACAAAAAGTTTACAACCTTAAAGTTCGTTTTGAACAACTAAAAACTGGTTCATTTAAAGTATACGGCGAGTTAGTCTAAAGACTTGCCGTATTTTACACTATATAATAGTGTAAACAACATTATTATATTATGGGTCTATTTGACAAATTAACATCAAAAAACTTTCACGCTTTCGCTTTGCAGAATTATGATGATCCTCAATGCACAGACATTGAGGATTTCGAAGAAGATTTGCGAAGATTTCGATATCTCAAAAGACTTCTCCATAGATACCACAACAACGGTGAAATGAGAGAACGACTTATGTTAAATCACTTAATCACATTGTTCAATGTATTTGGTTATGAACCATGTATGCGAATGATGAAATTCAAAGTAAAAGAAAAAACCTATTGGCAATCTATCAAAACCATGTTATTATATCTAGGTTATGTACAAGAAAGTTGGGAAACAGATATATCCATAGATGAAAAACTTGCACAAAGATTAAGAGAATTGTAAAAACCCATTGACAGTTTAGGGTTCAGTTAGTAAAATATATGTATGAATACTAATATAAAACATATACATCACATAATACCGAGACACATGGGTGGAACAGATGATTCAAGTAATCTTATTGAACTAACTGTAGAAGAACATGCAGAAGCACATAGATTGTTATATGAAGAACATGGAAAACGAGAAGATTTAGTTGCATGGAAAGGACTATCTGAACAGATAGGAAAGGAAGAAATATTTCTTGCAACATCATCAATGGGTGGTCATAGCAATAAGGGAAAACCTAAGTCTGAAGAACATAGAAAAAAGATATCAGATGCAAATAAAATGAATGAAATCTTTAGAACACCAAAGGTAAAAAAGATAAAACAAAAGATATCTAACAGTATGAAAGGTAACACAAACTCTAAAAACCATTCCTCAGAAGACTATAAAAAGAAACAATCTCTTGCAATGAAAGAAGCATGGGCTAGGAGAAAACAAAAACTGCTGGGGTAGCACAATTGGTAGTGCAGTTGACTTGTAATCATCAATTAATAGTTCGATTCTATTATCCAGCACCATTCTTGAATGTCGTCCTATTATAAATATATACATGGACGACAAATTTAATTGCCATTGGTGTGGCAAAGAAAACACCAAAAAAAGAAACACTGCAAACAAATACTGTAGTAACCAATGTCAAGGGGACGAAAGACACCACAACAATGTCTTACTGTGGAAAAGTGGTGATAAGAATCCCAATGTAAATACATTGAAGAGACATCTCTCAGAACAAAAGGAAGGATGTTGGGAATGTGGTATTACTGAATGGAATGGCGAAGAGATCGTACTAGAACTAGAACACATAAACGGTAACTCACAGGACAACTCAGAAGAAAATCTATCTCTTTTATGCCCAAACTGTCACTCACAAACTTCAACATATAAGGGTAAAAACAAAGGAAATGGCAGGCATTTTAGAAAAGTGAGATACGCTAACGGTCTTTCTTACTAGAAAAGGATGCATAAATAATAGTATGGGTATAGTCGACACACTTATAGTCTTTAGAATTCTAAAGTTATTGACCACAAAGTGGGAAGATCATCAAGCATATAAATTAGGTTTGATCGATAGAAACGGTAATAGAATTAAAGACAAAAAAGTAGAATCTAGTCAGGAGAAAGATGCATTTTCTCTTCTACATAGATTAGTTTTCAATCTAAAAAGACTTGTCAATAAAGTACCATTCGGTAAAACTGCATTCGCTTCATATGCAGTTGCATTAGCATTACTCAAAGAAGAAACAAAGTTAAATGCCACACAGGCAGACGAGTTATGTGAGAAATTTTATCATATGTTAAAAGACGAGGGTCTTTTAGAACCAGAACATATATCAGAATGTGTAAAAGTGGGTACTCTAAATTGTGGTCAAACATATCAGTTAAAAAGACAATTGAAACAAAATTTTGATGAACATGGCGAATTCAAAATTTATAAAGAAAAAACTCAAATAGAAATATTGCAAGAACATAGTAAAATTTTCGGTATAGACCTATACATTAGTTACATAGGTGAAGATAGAGTTTTGGTAACCGAAGATGATGTTTATTGAGGCAGTTCAAAATCTCAACTTAGTCAAACATGATGGTAAGACTAAGGAAGTAGATAAAGAAGAATTAGGTAAACTTTTTGATCTAAGAGTGTTAGATGAAATCTCTATCACTCCGCCACCTGCAAATAACTCAAAGAAAACACTAGATGAGTTGAAAGGTATGATAGATAACATCAATAGTCTATCAGATGAACAGAAGTCACAATATCTCAATACAGATGACGATACTTCATATTATATCAAACAATATATGTCTAATGAAGACTTGCCATTTGATGCAGTAGATATAGAAAAGATTACAGACAGTGCTAGACACATTGGTCGTCAATTCAAAAATGAATTTATGAGACCTAGACCATATCAACTTGCAAAAGAGTTGAAGATGAATATGAAACATTTCAAAACAGACACATCTGATTCGCCATCATATCCATCTAATCATGCATTGCAGGCAAGAGCAGTTGCTCAGTATTATGCTAGCATATATCCAGAACACAAGTCACAGTTATTGCAGGCCGCTGAACTGTCAGGACAGGGTAGAGTAGACGCTGGTATACACTACCCTAGTGACAAGATGGCAGGTTATG
>Ga0222716_10003382_pt1 | contig 12752 bp, 12 predicted proteins | sample C33_13DmetaG_FD_165044 | JGI IMG/M metagenome (GOLD analysis project Ga0222716, IMG submission 165044) | Estuarine water microbial communities from San Francisco Bay, California, United States - C33_13D | ecosystem: Environmental > Aquatic > Marine > Unclassified | place: USA: California... | reverse complement strand
AAGGCTCGCGAGCGAAACTTGAGCGTCTAGTCACGAGAGAGAAAATCGTTACGTTTCTTGCCCAACACAGGCAGTGGCATCTGGTCGAATTCGAGCTCTGCAGGCGGCGAGACTGCGCGGAACGACTTGTTTATCGCGCTACAAGTTTCTGCATCCCCATATTCGGGCCCGAATTCTGCGCATACCCGGAGACACACACACCTCCATCATCATCATGGCGAAGACCAAGAACAAGGCCACCAAGAACAAATCCGTCGAGGGTCGTCCGGAGTCCGGATCGGTACGCGTCGACCTCGACCGACGTACGGTCGTCGCCCCTCTCACGCACACTCGTTCGTTCGTTCGTTCGCCAGGTCGTCGACGGAATCCCGTCAAGCTACGGGGGCCCTCGCATGTCCTCGGAACAACGGCATCGTTTGCAAGCGGAGACCGCGGCCAAGCTGGAACTCCAACGCACGCGGGTGGTGTGCGGTCCCGACGGCAACCTCTACACGTCGTCCGGGTTTGACACGGTCGTCGGACCCTCCTCGTCTGCGGCGCACCAGACCATTGACGAGTTTGCAGACTCGTTCCTGTCCAACCTGGAGATCGAGATTCGGTCCCGGGAGGAAATGACGATGGAGTTTATAGTCACGGGTATTTCGTGTTCGCTGGCCAACGCGCTCCGGCGGGCGATGATTGCGGAAGTTCCCACGATGGCGATCGAGCACGTGTTCATCAAGAACAATACGAGTATCATCCAGGACGAGGTGCTCGCCCATCGGCTCGGCATGATTCCCCTCCGGATCGATCCCCGGAAGTTCGAGATGAAGAAAAAGGGCGACCCGACGACGGAAAAGAACACGGTCATCCTCAAGATGGACGTCCGCTGCGACGACAGCCATCCCAAGGACGCGACCTTGAGCGTCGTGTCCGACGCGCTCACGTGGCTGCCGGGCGGCACGGAGCTGGAGCCGGAAGTATTCAAGGCGGAGTGGGGCGCGGACCAGCGGGATATGGTGAAGGAGCCGGTGCGGGCGGTGCATGACGATATTCTGGTGGCCAAGCTGCGGTCAAAGCAGGAGATCAGCCTGGAGTGTCATTGCGTGAAGGGGACGGGGGAGGATCACGCCAAGTGGAGTCCGGTGGCGACGGCGTGGTACAAGTTGTATCCGGAAGTGGTGCTGTTGAAGGAGGTGACGAGGGAGCAGGGGGCGGCGTTGGCGGGCGAGCTGCCCGGGCTGGTCGAGGTGGACGGGAAGGGGAGGGTGGTGGTGCGGGATGCGTTGGAGTACCCAAAGCTGTTGGAGAAGGTGCGGCGGATGAGCGGCGAGGAGCCGTGGAGCCAGGTACTGCAGTTACGGAAGCGGAAGGATAAGTTTGTGTTTACGATCGAGAGCACGGGGGCGTACTCGCCGTGGGAGATTTGGGAGGAGGCGGTGGCGAGGTTGGCGAGCAAGTGTGATAAGGTGCTGGAGGGGCTGGCGAGAGGCGAGGAGTAGCTTGTTTGTTACCGCGTTTTTATTTGTAATGCCCGGCGAGGAGAATGTGCAGGGAAAACCTGAGGAGGGAGGAACGAGGAGGGGTGAGGACGGGGGAGGGGCTGGTGGCGGCGAGCCAACGGGAACGGGGTCACTACGCGACGAACGAGGTCAATACGTACCCGAAACCGCAGCACAGCGCCTGGAAGGCCAGGATCCAGATGCAGAGCATGAGCTCGGTCTTCGGCCCGAGCACCCGCAGGAAGAGGTTGACGAGGTTCATGTTGTTGGTGGCGTGGAGGAGACCCGTGCTCGGGTCGTAGCGCGGAAGCCGGTGCTTGGGGCACGGGACCCACCTGGAGAACGAGCGGAGCGCGGAGCGCGGAGCGCGAGTGAGAGCCGAGAGCGAGAGCCGATGGCGAGGAGAAGCGAGCTCGTCGAGGTCAACATCACCCACTTGAAGAGCTGCGGGACGCTGTAGACAAAGTTGATGATCTGGGGAATGAAGAACACCAGGAGCGTCTCGCTGAAGTGCCCGAGGATGCCCGCGACGCTCAGAGTCATGCCGGCAAAGTAGGTGAAGGTGTCGCCGACAAACACCGTTGACGGGTACCAGTTGAAGACGAGCAGGCCGAGGGTGTTGAACGCCAGCGGCAGCATCAGGTAGGCAGAGAAGAGGTGGCCGTCTTGCACGGAGTCGGGTCCGCCGCGGGCGAGCTGGACGAGGTTGTGGAGCAGCACGGCGCAGGCGATGATGAACGTCTGGCCGGCCTCGAGGCCGTTGATGCCCGCCAGAATGTTGATGGAGTTGCTGCAGAAGATGACCAATGCGACCAGATAGCCCCGGTAGATAATGCCAAGCTCGAGATAGCTCGGGAGCGAGAGGCCGAACTGGCCGAGCAGCGAGACGAGCGGCTTGGGAACGACGACGCCCGTGCCGCCGCTGTAGGCTGTCATCAGCGGGAGGGACGCCAGGCAGGGCAAGAGCAGCTTGACCCTCCATGGTATATCCAGCACGTCGTCGGCAAATCCGAGGAAGAGCATGAAGCAGATCGTCGCCAGCGCCGCGTTGTAGTCGACGAGCCACGCGTCAGAGGCCCCCGAGAACGACACAGAGCTGAAGTCAAACCTGCCCTGCGCGAGACCGTGCACGAACGTCGTAACGTCGTAGTAGTGCAGCAGCTCGAACGTGATCAGGCAGACGAGGAACACCACGCCCGGCGCGAGTCCTGTCGACAAGCAAAGAGCGAGCGAGTGGCACGCGAGCGTGAGTGGTGCACGGGCACGTGGGCGCGTCGCCAGACGTCGCCACAAGGCGGGTGGGCAGGTCAATCGAGCGACAACGCACCAAGCGACTCGGGGACGTCCTTCTCGCCCTCCTTGGAACCCTTCTTGTTGATGTCCCGGCCCGACAGGCCTGCTCGCAGCGTGGCGTTCTTGATGATCGGGACGACGAACTTTGTGACGAAATAGCCCACGACGGAGATCGCCGCGCTGATGGACAGGGAGGCGAAGGCTCGCGCATCGGTATTGGCAACGTTCAGAAGGGCCAGGAAGGGCGGCAGGAGGCCCAGCACGGCCAGGGTGGCCAACGAATTTCGAGGGGTCCCGATCATTTCAGTTTCCCGGGTGCGGTGGGTATTGCGCGCCAGCACGCAAGCTCATAGACACCGACTGACACCGACTGACCGTCTGTCTGACCACAATGACGGTGATCGTTCTTAAACCAATCAGAAGAATGGACGAGACCCTTCCTTCCGTTCGATGCTGCCCTCGTCGAAGTAGGCGGCCGACTTGAGGTCGAGCGCGTCCAGTCGGACCGTGCCGATCAGCTGTTCGGGCAGCGTCGCCTCCGACTTTCCCTCGATGAGCACGCCCATGTCGACAGCCAGGCTCTTGGTCGCACCGCACACCAGGTTGGTGATGCTCGCCGCGACCGAGTTGGCGCCAATGTCGACGTCCACCTCGAAGTAGTTCTTTCCACGGTAGTACTTGGTGGCGAGCTTCTTGCCGAGGATGACGGGGGTCGTCCCGACCGACTGCTTGATGATCCAGCTGCCGCGTGCGATGTTGGGAATGAGCTTGAAGCGCTCGTTGCGCTTGGCGTCCGCCTCGGGGCCGTCACCGGCGACGAAATCGGTGAAGGCCCGCACGAACGCCTCGATGTTCTCGGGGATGGGACCGTGTTCTTGCTCAAACTGCTTGATGAGGCTGGCCGGGTCGGCGTCCATCTTGTACGGGGCGGCCCACGAGCACACCAGGCTGACCGGGGGCGAGGACGGCACCATCATCTGAACGCAGAACAGGAACGGCGCCGGGCTGTGCTCGACGGCCGGGAGGTGCTGACAGATGTGATAGATCGGCTCCTCCATCTCGAGCAGGTCGACCGCCACGAGCTCGAACATCGGCACGGCCGCGAGAATCTTCTTCTTGTCCGTGAGATAGTTCTTTCCCCGGACCTTGAAGTTGCAGTTCCCGGGACACAGCCAGTACTTTTTCGGACACGATCCGGCGATGGCCCACGAGGGATCCGGCGTCCCTGCCTCGAACCCTGCCGGCGTTCCCGGGACGGGCGCGGCCGGGGTCGCACCCCCGACGCTCGGCTTGGGCGTCATGCCGCGCTCCCACTCCTCCTTCGTCTCGACCTGCGCCTGCGCGAGCGTCTTCTGGTCGCGATAGACGAGCATCGTGGTCGTCCGCGCAAAGCCCCTACCGCCACTGCTGCTCGCTCCCACGGCCCTTGACACGTCGGGCTCGATATCAAGCGCGTGCGAGAGCGGCCGAACGACAAAGCGACTCTGCTCGACCTGATCGCGCAGGACGACAATCGACGTGACGACGGGCTCCAGCATGCTCTTGACGGCACTGCCCTGGAACGGCGACAGCAGCCTCCCGGCCGCGCTCCCGCCCGACAGCACGCCGCCCAGGTCCGCCTTGAGCACGAGCGTCACAAGCGACTCCTGCGACTCGGCAGCCACCGGCGCGTACTTGGGCAACAGCGGCGCGATGGTGAACCCCGCCGCCTCGACGTCCACCCGCACGGGCGTCGACAGCGACCACCAACGTCCCTTCTGCCGCCGCATGGCCACGTGATTGGTCGACTGGTACAGGACCTGGCGAACGAGTCGTGCATAGCGCGACGAGTGAGCGTGAGAATGAGCACGAGCATGAGCGCGAGCACGAGCGTGAGAGCAAGAACACGAGCAGTTCAATACCCACGATGTACGTCCCGTCGGGGTCCTTCCGCCACGTCCGCAGCAGCACGATTTCCCTCGGCGCCGTCACCCTTCCCAGCACCCCGCTTCCCGTCCACGTCTGACCAATCACGTGCGTGTGACTGTCCACGACCTTGAGCGTCCTCGCCCCGGCGAAAATGGCCAACCCTTCCGTCTTGCGCACCCTGACGAGGTGGGACGTCACGTCCGACGGCGGCGCCCGCACCACCGCCGACACCATCAGCGCCCCGCCGCCTCCGTCCTCGTCCAGTTCCTCCACATACACCGATATCCCGTTGATATGAAGCAGCGACGCCCACGACCGCTTCGTATGGGACGTGTCCTCCGTCTCGTGCGTGGCCGAGTCTGTGCTCAAGCTCTGCACCAGCTCGACGCCATCCTCCTGAGACGACGCCGACGTCGACGTCGACGTCAACGTGGTCGTCCTCGACCTCCCTCGCGACCCCTGGCCGCCCGACGCGTCGGCGCTCATCTCTGGCCGGCCCGGCTGCGTCGACGTCGTCCTCGGCTTGCTCGCCTGCGTCTGAATCGCCCGCTCGAACCCCGCGTGCCATTCCTTGGCCCTCGCCTCCGTCTCGAACGCCAGCGTCAGCTTGTCCGTCGACAGCACCGACGACCACGTCACCGTGAACGCCCACATCTTTTTCGTGTCATACGCCCCCCTCGCCACCGCCCAGAACGTGCTCGTCCCGGCGTGCCGCAGGTGAAACTCGCTCCCCGCCACCTCGCTCACCACCACGTCCTTCGTCACCGACCACACCTTTGACGGCGACTCGTCCGTCTCCTTGCGAAAGGTCGCAAACACGTCCACTGACAAGATGGCGAATCGCGTATTCAGAAGCTTGTCCACCACGCTCGACTCCCTCGCCACCGCCCCCTTGACCAGAATCGACGACTCGTCCAGAGCCAGCGAGGCGTTCGACTTGGTTCGGACGTGCTCGTGTTTGTTCTTGGGATTCGTCATCTTCGAAGCGAGAATTCTCTCGAGAAATTCCGGGCTCGAAACCGTGCGAAATACTGTTGCGTCGGTCCTCGCGCACGGCGTATGTGCTGTGGAATACACGTGGATGGATCCTGTCGATGAACAACACGCGTATTCGCGATTTTCTTTGATCGTTCGTTTCGTTTCGAACGGCGATCGAGTCGGACTAGTTCGAAGTCTTTTCCAGGATGGACGAACGCGTCCCGGCGCGTCAACGTGCAGTCTGGCTCGACGTCGATCCGGGACATGACGACGCGATGGCGATTCTGCTGGCCGGCCATACACGCTCCTTCAACCTCCTCGGCATCTCCACGGTGGGTACTGAACAACCGTTCGCTCGTTCGCTCGTTCGCTCTTGACACGCACCGACTCTCCCACACGCGCCACGCGCTATGCGCTTCGCTCGCCAGGTCCATGGCAATCAGTCCATCGAGAAGACGACTGAAAATGCCCTGCGGATAACCCAGTTCTACAAGGTTCCCGTGCCTGTGTACGTGGGAGCCGCCAAGCCGATGCTCAGAACAGCGAAGCACTGCGCCGAGATCCACGGCTCGACCGGCCTCGACTCGATCGACGGCTCGCACGGCCTGCCACCGTGCAGCGACGAGTTCATGGCAGACTGGGAAACGCGGTACCGGCGTCTGAAAGCCGTGCCGGAAATGTTCCGTGCGATACGAGCCGAGTTCGAGGAGCGCAAGACGAAGGTCACGATCGTGGCGACGGGCTCGCTGACCAACGTCGCACTCTGCATCGCAGTCTACGGCGACGACCTGCGCGAGGCGGTGGAAGGCATCGTGTTCATGGGCGGGAGCGTGCGCGAGGGCGGCAACACCGGCGTCCAAACCGAGTTCAACATGCAGGTACGGGCGCTGACCCCGACGTCGGCCCCCCCTTCTTCATCTGACTCTCACTCTCACTCACGCTACGCGCTTCGTTCGTTCGTTCGTTCGTTCGTTCGCCATACAGACGGATCCAGAAGCGGCGCAGCTCGTGATCGATAGCGGCATTCCCGTCACGATGGTCCCCCTCGACGTGACCCACACGGTCATCTGCGACGACAACGTCATTTCCAAGATCCGGACAGTCTCGGGCGACGGCGTGAATGACGACGTGAACGACGACGTGAACGACGTCGTCAACCGCACGATCGACCTGCTCCGTTTCTTTCAGTCAACCTACGACTCAGTCTTTGGGTTCGCCGCGCCGCCGCTGCATGATCCCGTCGCGGTCGCCTACGTGTCGAACCCGGAGCTCTTTCGCACCGAGGCGCTCTTCGTGAGCATCGAGACCCACAACCCGTTATCTGCCGGGCAGACGCTCGTCGACGTCCACCGCGTCACCGACAACCGACCGAACGTGGTCGTTGCCCGCAGCGTCGACGTGGACGCATTCTGGGACCTGCTCTTGGGCGCCCTGAAGCGCGTCTGTCGTGATCGTCGTGATCGTCGTGATCGTCGTTTACACGGGTGAGCGAGACTGTCACGCTTGGCTCATCTCAAGACTCCGACGGTGTATTCTTCTCCGCGTTATAGTGCTGTTCCAGCCACTCAAAGGCCCAGTAACTCGTGGTGATACCCGGCAGCATCATCTCTCCCCGCCGCATAATCTCCCGTAACCGCCCCACCCCCACGCGCTCCACCTCGATGTACTCTTCCACGTCCCTCCCCCCCGGCCGGTCGTCCTTCCGACTCCCGACCACGATAAACGGCGTGAACCGGTTCCGGCACCACTTCACCTCGGCAATGCTCGCGTCACCCTCCAACAACCGATGCATCTCCCCACCCGTCAGGTGCGCCTCCTCGCTCAGCTCTGCCCACGCGGCACCCTCCAGGCTCCCGTGCGCCTCCATATGATAGGAACCGGCCGGAAGCCCGTATATCAACTCGTTGGGACCCTGCGCGTACTCACGGATGAGCGTCACCTCGCCCGCCGTCCACGGCAGGGACGGGTCGGACGGCGGGTGGAACGGAAAGGCGACCACGAAATGAAAGTTGGCCTTTGGGTGGCCGACCACGTCGAACGCGTGGACTTCGGATCCGGCCAGGGGTTCTCGACCTGGAGGCGAACCGTCCCGAGCCCTGGCCGGGAAAACGACCTCTCGGTTGTAGATCGTCATGTATCGGTCGTAGACCACCTCCTCCGACTGAATGCGAAACTCAGGTTCGTCGTACGGGTTGGTCGTACCGCCGCCGTCCCCACCGCCGACGCCGACGCCACCGGACATTGCCCTGGTCGGATCGGTCTGCCGCTCGGCTGGTCGTGGTCGTCGAACGCGTCGAACGCGCAAACCGCCGCACGCGATAGCCGACGACAGCTGCACACACACACCCCTGGTTCCAATGGCCCGCTGCCAGGCGACAGACATCGATGATCGATCGATCACGAACGGTTTGTGTTTGGCCACGGGCGAGTCAAACGGCCCGGGCGCTCTCCAAAAAAAAACTCGTTCTCTCTCTTCGGTACGTGCAGGTACACCAAGATCGTTGGCGCGCGGGATCTTCTTGCCTCGGAGCACCACGCCTCGACGCGTCGGCCCGCCCGACCGCCCGACCGCCACGCATGACCAGCAGGCCAGAAATCTCGCTCACGCGCCGCTCGCCGCTTCCCCCGCCGACTTTGACAGTCTTGACACACACACACGTGTATTTCATTGATACATTGACGATGGCATCCGAGAAAACCGCCTGGCAGCACGCCAAGCCGTTCGTCAACGGCGGACTGTCCGGGATGCTTTCGACCGCAGTCATCCAGCCGATCGACATGGTCAAGGTCCGCCTGCAACTGGGCGATGCGGGCGGTCCGTTCGGCGTGGCCTCCAACATGATCAAGACACAGGGCTTCGGCTCGCTCTACCGCGGTCTCTCCGCGGGTCTCCTGCGCCAGGCGACGTACACGACGGCCCGTCTGGGGATCTATAACAACCTGTCGACGATGGCGACAGAGTACAACGGCGGTGGTGCGGTGCCGCTGTGGCAGAAGGCTGCGTGCGGACTCACGGCCGGTGGTCTGGGTGCGCTGGTGGGTACCCCGGCGGATCTGACGCTGTTGCGTATGCAGGCGGATACCTCGCTTCCCCCGGAGCAGCGCCGCAACTATAAGGGCGTCGGGGATGCGCTGATCCGTATCGTGAGGGAGGAGGGCGTGGCTGGGTTGTTCACGGGGGCGACGCCGACGGTGGTGAGGGCTATGGCGCTGAACATGGGCATGTTGGCCACGAACGATCAGGCCAAGGAGATGCTGGTGAGCGTCGGGCTGGAGAAGGGGTCCCAGGCGAACGTGCTGGGTGGGGCCATGCTGGCCGGGTTTGCGGCGTCGGCGTGCTCGCTTCCCTTTGATTACGTCAAGACGCAGCTGCAGAAGATGAAGCCGGATGCCAACGGGAAGATGCCGTACACCGGAGCGGTCGACTGTGCCATCAAGACGCTGGCGGAGGGCGGGCCGTTCAAGTTCTATACCGGGTTCCCGACGTACTTGGTGAGGATCGCGCCGCACGCGACGATGACGCTCGTGTTTTTGGCGGCTCTGCCCAAGTGGCAGGCGGAGCTGGGGCTGTAGGACACCATTCTTTCAATGCAAAATAAATTCCACCACCGATCACTTCATCTCGGCCCGGGCGTCGGCGGCGACCTTGTCGGCGTCGAGCGAGCTGGCGACCTTTTCGAACGCCTCGCGCATCATGGTGTCGGCGTCGCTGGGAGCGACCTTGGGGTGGATGACGACCTCGACTTTGCCCGGATAGAGCAGGTATTCTTTTTTGTTCGGCATGAGGCTGCCGGCGCCCTTCAGGGTGATGGGCACCACCGGGACCTTGGCCTTGGCGGCGACGGAAAAGGCGCCCTTCTTGAAGCCGTGCATCTTGCCGTCCTTGCTGCGGGTTCCCTCCGGGAAGAACAGCACCGAGGCTCCGTTCAACAGCAGGTTGCCGCACTCTTTCAGGCAGGCGATCTGGGACTTCCGGTCGACGCGGTTGATCATCACGTGGCCCGTCAGGAACATGCTCCAGCCGATGATAGGGATAAAAAAGTTGGACGTCTTGGAGATGAATTTGAAGTCCCGGTTGACGTGGAACAGCGTGTAGATGTCCAGGAAGGACTCGTGGTTCGACACGTAGACAACGGGCTCGGACTTGTCGGGAAGGTTCTCGAGCCCCTGGATCTTCACCGGGAAGTACAGGAGCGTCGTCAGCTTCGACCACAGCGTGTTGATGACGTGCTCGCCCCCGCGACGGTACTTGTCGAAGAGCATGACAAACGGGTAGATGGCCAGCATGACGACGAACATGGGCATCGCTGTTGCGAAGGTCGTAAGGTAGAAAAGCAAAGCCCGTATCGTGGCGAAGAACTTTGCGACCTTGCCCCGCTCCAACACCATCATGTCAAGCGGGGACAGGCCCCCGTCGTCGTCGACACTTCCCGGGAAGGACGCCGCGGCGTGCGTGACGAGGGCGGTTCTGGCTGGCGTCGAGACGACGGAAGTTTTGGACATGCCGCTCCCGTCGTCGTCGACAGTTCGCGGGAAGGACGCCGCGGCGTGCGTGACGACGACGCTTGGTTTGTGGGAGGCGAGCTTGGTGGGGGTCGACAGGATTCGGGACGGGCAAATTCCCGTCCGGAAACTGCACGCGGGCGCCCGAGTCGGGCAGGAGACCCGCATCCGCGCGGCGATACGACAGCTCATGTGCGAAGTTACTAGGAAATCGCAGTACGAGGCTGGGAGGGAGCGAGATCCGGTGTCGAGATTGCTCTACCCAGTTTATCAGAATTTTTTAAGTCGTCTGGGCCCTGTTCACACAGCCAAAACATCACGTCACCGCGCGTCCACCCCCAGCATGTTCTTGCTCTCCTCGAACACGAACCAGCTGATGCCCGCCGCGGGCGCCAGTTTCGCCAAATTCGTCATGCTCCCCTTGTACAGCCCCCGCCACCCCTCCCGCCCGTACGTCTTCCGCAGCACGTCCGACATCCCGTCGTACTTGAGCGGCTGCCCGCCGATTCCCTGCGCCTGTAGCCGCGTTCGCACCAGCGCCAGCGGGTACGCCGAGAACTGCGCGATCGACGAGCTGAGCATGCCCGCGCCGAGGATACTGTGCGGCGGCGGCATCCCGTCGTACTCGTCCAGCAGCCGCTCTTTGAGCATCTCGAAGACCGTGATGTCCACGCCGGCGTAGGGCAGAATGCCCATCATGGACGGCAAGAGCCCGCGGTAGAACGACCGGATGCCCTCCTGTCGGAGCACCTTGCGCGCACAGTCGACGATGCCCCGGTAGGTCCCCGCGGGGCACACGGCGAGCCTCGTCTTGACGAGCTCCAACGGGTAGATGATCACCTGCGACGTCGCACCCGCCAAGGCGCCCGCGGCCATTCGCTGCGGCGGGGTGATGTTCCCCACGTCGGTCGCGATGATCCGCTTGTAGACGTCGTTCATCGTCAGCTTGATGGCCGTCTCGGGCGCAATCTTCAGCACGTTTGTCCCGTTCCCCTTGAAGAAGCTCTTGATCGTGCCTTCTTTCGCCATGATCTTCAATCCTTCCTTCATCGTCATCCGCTTCACGCCGTCGTTCACCTGCAGCAGCATCTTCAGCCGGTCCAGCGGCGCCGTCGCCGACCTCGAAATCACCCCGGCAATGCCCCCCGAGACGAGCAGCTTGGCCGTCCGGTGATGAATAAACTCTTCGTCGTCGTCGTCATAGTCGTCATAGTCGTCATACCCTTCCTCGTAATCTTCCTCGTAGACGTAGTCGTCCGCCGTGGCGGCCTCGTGGTGATGCTCGGGCGCGTCGTGCGGATGGACGGAAGCTGGACGTGGCGCTGCGTGCGAGCCAGACTCGCAGCGCGACAGGAAATACCGCGCCAGAGGAACCACGGGGTCGACGGGGTCGGCGTCGTTCTCGTCGTTGTCATTCTTGACGAGGATTCCCCTCTCCTCGCCTTCCCCGGGCACCCGCCCGCTCGTGCTCGCGCCCTGCATATCTCGCATGCACCTCGCCTGTCCCGAACTGATTCTAGGGTTATACGCCGTCACAACCGCTCGCCATTGCCGCACGAAGTGGGATAAATGGACCTCGAATTCAAATCAAACGCGTCCAGAGGCCCGTTCTAGGCTCGATGGGCCCGGTACCGCGATGAGCGCGTGAACCGAAGACGTACAAGGACGGATGCGACCCGCGAAGCCACGTGCACACGTAATTCGCAAGAAGAAGAAATTCGTGTCGAGTCGCACCTGTCGCGGAAAAAAAAGCCGACGAAGAATAAAACAACGAAGCATCCGCCTTTGTCACGTTCCCATGGGTAACCCGACGCCCAGGACCCGGATCTCCGCGTACACGGTGGCGGCAGCCTCGGTCTGCCTCGTCGCCTCGCTCATCGCGACTCGAATCGGACGGAACGGCACCGCGACCACGAAGCCGACGAACGACCCGCTGCTCCAGGCGAGCCTCGACGCGCTGGTCGAGGAGGCCAAGCGCGTGGCAGACACGATGGGCGTGTTCACGGAGGTCGGGAGCCGGGCGCGGATCGACCGGATGGAAGCAGCAGCAAACGCAGGGGCGAACAGGATTGACGTCGACGGGATCGACGGGATCGACCTCGACCTCGACCTCGACGTTGCACGTCCGCGCGTCTGCGAGACCGACGACGACTGTCATCACCACGGCGTCTGTACGCCGTCGGGATCGTGTGCGTGCGTGGTCGCCTACTCGGGCGTGCAGTGCGGGAAGGTCGTGCACGTGAGTTTTCCGGGTTCGACCGTGTTTGGCGGCATGCTGCCGCTGGACGTCTTGATCGACAGCGACGTAGAGGAGTATGCGAACGATGCGGACGACGTAGATGACGCAGACGACGGCCGGGGTATGTATGCGGTGGCGGTGGAGGCTGGGCCGTGCAGGGTCGCCGTCGGTGGAGGTTTGGAGAGAAAAGAAGCAAAAACTTTGGAAATTCAGCGGGAGATTGCGCGGCGGTTGATCGAACGGTTTGGAGCTCGGGATCCAGGCGGCGACGGGGACGGGGACGGGGACGGGGACGCGACAGCGGAAGTGATGGGCACGGTGGTGCGGCTGCTCGAGGCCTTCCGGCGGTG
>Ga0222716_10003381_pt1 | contig 12753 bp, 22 predicted proteins | sample C33_13DmetaG_FD_165044 | JGI IMG/M metagenome (GOLD analysis project Ga0222716, IMG submission 165044) | Estuarine water microbial communities from San Francisco Bay, California, United States - C33_13D | ecosystem: Environmental > Aquatic > Marine > Unclassified | place: USA: California... | reverse complement strand
ATAATCAACTCATTCATTACCTACCATCAGTATGAACATTCACATAAACCACGCTACATAAATTATGTGGTTAAAATTAAGAAGTAATGGGTAAATACTTAAAGCAAGGATTTGTAAGAGCGTTGGAATGGCAACACGCAAGAGAAGAAATCTCTTACTCTAAAATGGTAGAGTTGATGGAAGAAGAATGCATCAAAAACTATAAAAAAGAAAACTTTAACACCAAAGAGAGATGAAACTAAAAGTCAGAGGAGAAAAATATGATGTATACGGTCAGTTCTACATCATCCCAACCATCAAAGTAACCCACGACAAATTACTATACGGATATTACACCATAGATTTAGTTTGGGGGAAATGGGGATTAAGTTTGACTTTTGAATAACTTTTATTACTTTTGTGATACTTATAAAAACATTATTAACGATGAACACATCTATTAAACATAACATTTGTCTCTCAAACCAAAGATGGTTTAGCTATGTTATGCAAAATGAGTTCGGGGAATAATGTAACATAGAAGAGAAATACAAATATATCTAAGACCCGAACTGAATAAGTTCGGGTTTTTTGTTTTATATTTGTCCCACTCAAGTTCTTTGACATATTGGAAACCAAATAGTCGCGTAGCTCAGTTGGTTAGAGCATTCGTCTGATACGCGAAGGGTCGGCAGTTCGAGTCTGCCCGCGACTACTAATAAGTCTCTTGGTGTAATGGATAGCACGAAACACTACGGATGTTTTAATGAGGGTTCGAATCCTTCAGGGACTACAATGATGGTTAAATAATACATTAACCCTCAAAAATGGACTTAATGATGGATAAAACCATCACAACACGCGTCTGTAGTTCAATTGGTAGAATGTCGGTCTCCAAAACCGATGGTTTCAGGTTCGAGTCCTGACGGGCGTGCAAAATGGTATTATAGCTCAGTAGGTAGAGCACTTGATTGAAGCTCAAGGTGTCACTGGTTCGACTCCAGTTAATACCACAACGGAAGATTGGCTGAGTGGCTTAAAGCGGCACCCTGCTAAGGTGTTGTATCCGCAAGGGTACCGAAGGTTCGAATCCTTCATCTTCCGCAATACGGCTCACAGATGTCAAGTATACGGCTCAAAATACTTGACAAATGAGCCATAAATTAGAACCAATTGAACGATATATGAAAATAAATAGAAAAGACCTTAAATGGTTCATGAAAAACATCCGTTATCATTCGGACGGAAAAGAATTAACGGATGAGGAATTAGTTGAACAACTTGCAACTTACATGGAAACAAATCCACGTTGTATCGACATGGACGGTGTTAACAATCCAGGTAGGTTCTATTACTCAACCGTTGGTTATGGTGTTTTTTCACTTATGGGTGAGAAATACCGAATGGGTAGGATTGAGGTATTCGATAGTGAAGATGAGTCGGGTTACCAGGTCTCGGAAGGTATCTACACAATGCCGTTCATTGCGGCAAGTCAATTTGAAGATTTCATCCAATCTTTGGAAACCGACCTACCCATCAACATTGAGATTGGTTCTCACAAATGGTGTGAAGATGAATGTGCAAAATCTCTCGGTTTTGAAAATGCTGAAGAAATGAGTAACCCTGAAAAGGTTAAAGAATATCGTAATAAGAAAAACGATGAATACGCTCAGGAACGTGGTTACAAAGATTGGGATGATTTGTTATCAAACAGTAAATTTGCACCATTAAAGAAAAAAGAAGATTGACAAAGAATCCTGTGGCTGTGTTCAATAAAACTGAGTGTTCAGTGACAATGAACACTTAAAAATATTGAACAGGGAGGAAACTCAGGACATCACTACTTAAGGTGGAAGGTTATAATCCTCCAAAACTAGTAAAAAAAAGGAGTTTTGGAGGATTATAGAACAGTATCCTGAAATTTGCCGAAGTGGTGGAATGGTAGACACGAATGCCTTAGGAGCATTTGCCATATGGTGTGTGGGTTCGAGTCCCACCTTCGGTACTAAAATTATTATTATGGAACATAGCAAAGAAAACGGTGCAAAGTCTAATAATGGTAATAAACTGGAAAGATTATTTGAACAAGAAACAGGTTTACAAAAAATAAGAAAAAAAGATAAACCTAAGTTCATTAATACACACGGTTTAGAACAAATTGTAGATTTTGACTTTAAAAAAGAAATCGATGGTGTTGATGTATTTTTGGATTTAACAACAACCTATCGTAGTGACCGATTAAAACAAAAGTCTTATAATGCACTTATGTATAAGACTCACTTTGATAAACCATGTAAATTTTATATGGTGGTTCAAAGAATGGTTGAAAACGGGAAAAAGAAAAATCCAAAATTAATTGATGGTATTGATGATGTAATCACATTAGAAGATGCTATCAAAATGGTTAAGGAATAGGTAAATGGTGAATGTAGTTCAGAGGAAGAACACTTGATTGTGGTTCAAGATGTCGTGGGTTCGAGTCCCATCATTCACCCAAAAGGTCCTTTGTCCGAGTGGTCAGGAGTCGGTCTGCAAAACCGTTTACACTGGTTCGAATCCAGTAGGGACCTCAACATTGCCCTGTGGTGTAATTGGCAACACGTCTGATTTTGGTTCAGAAGAGTCCAAGTTCGAGCCTTGGCGGGGTAACAAATTTTAATTATTATTTGACTTATCTTATTATTTAAACTACACTATGTTTAAGTATTATTATAAAAAATTAAACATGTCAGAAATGCTATGAAAGTTCTAATTGTAGTTGGTCATCCCAATAAAGAATCCTTCTGTTACAACGGTATATATAAGACTGTTGTAAGTGAGTTGGAAAAAAATAATCAGGATTATACAACCATCGATTTATATGAGGACAAACTCCATAGAAACAAGTTGGACCTTATCAAGTCTTATCAAAATATGGTGTCAGAGTCCACCCACATTTATTTTATTTCACCCGTTTGGTGGTTCAGAATGGTACCCAAGATGGAAACATTCTTCGATGAGGTATTCACACCTGGATTTGCGTATAAGTTCGTACCCATCATTGGGAAATATTCATATCCAAAACCTTTTTTGAAGGATAAAAAAGTAAGAACTTATATTACTCACGGAGCACCTATGTTACCTGTTGTGACATTGTACCTCAACTCCGTAAAGTTAAGATTGGTTATGGGTGTTTATACGTTTGTATTTGGATGGAAACCTTCACGTTGGTTGAAGACAAAACAGTTTTGGTCTGTTCCTTTTGTGACCAATGAAAAACGAAAAAAATATCTACGTATCGTAGAGAAAGACATCAAAAAAGATTTAAGGAAAACTGTTGTCAGTTAATTATTTTTGACTTACATTTGTAATGTTAAAACAAAGATATGGACTCGTAGCTCAGCTGGATAGAGCATCTGCCTTCTAAGCAGACGGTCACAGGTTCGAATCCTGTCGGGTTCACAAATAGGAGAGTTGGCAGAGTGGTCGAATGCACCGCACTTGAAATGCGGCGTACCGCAAGGTACCTGGGGTTCGAATCCCTGACTCTCCGCAACTGAAACAGAGGAGGCGTAGAATGATAAGCTGGGAGAGCAGTGACGCAAGGGTACACACTAAGGATAGGTATTCAATCTTAATTGTATTGATGTAATAACCCATCTCTCTAATGGTGTGTGAAGGCAAGACCGAGATTCCTGATAAAATCATTCCTGTTTCTTTAACAATGGGAAGTTGAGCAATTGGTTGGCTCAGCAGACTGTAAATCTGCCGTCTTTCGACCTTGGGGGTTCGAGTCCCTCCTTCCCAACAAAGTGAGTTCTTTGACATATTTAAACTTTAACAAATTATGGAAATAACATCATTTATTTTAGGTGTATGTGCGGTCATTGTTCTTATGATGGTCGTGGGTACGTTTGTGAATTATTTGACAACAATGTCCTTGAAAAAGGAAATAAACGGTCTTTATAGAGACCTTGAGAATCTTGAGAGAAATCTCATTATTCAAATTGAAAAAGTCGATGAGTCTTGTGGTAAACAACACTTCGAACATATCAATTATACTGATACTCTAAATAACAATGTACATGATGAGATGAACAAACTATACGGTTATGTTGATTCTCGTAATGACAAACTTAAAGATGGAGTATCCCAACAGATTGCTGACATTTACCGTCAGTTAGATAAATTAGAAAACGAAGGAAAATCCGTTATTAACGGGTAATCCATAAAACGTTAAAGGACTCACTTAAATTCCTCCTTAGCTCAGTTGGTTAGAGCGAATGACTGTTAATCATTAGGTCCCTGGTTCGAGCCCAGGAGGGGGAGCAAAAATTAATTATTATGGATAGACCAGATGTAAGACATATTGACACTTGGGTATTTTCAGATTACGACCACAACATCAAGTGTGAAGGCACATTTGAGGAGGTAAGTAAGTTCTCAAAGAATGCACCTTCTGGTTATATGATGTCTAAACGACTTTATGAAACGTATAATAAAAATAATGGAGGATAAAAAGTATTTTAAAAAAGGTGTGGAATACTATTACCGATTTGGTAGTGATACACCAATAAAATTTGCAGAATCTACAGAACCTTTAGATAGTATGGATGCAATTGAGAGGTCAACATTAAATATTGAAATTGGCCCATGGGAAGATTCAAACGTTAGTTGGAAAAAGGGAGTAAAAAAATTTATGATTTTTGCAAAAGAGAAAGAATAAACTTTTGATTAAAAATCTTCGAATGAATTTGGACCAAAACCTATAAGGTCACGTCCGTACTCATTTTTAATCTTATCACGTAAGTCATCAATTTGGTCATCAGACATCCATGTATTAAATTTCACAATTTCATCAACAACCATAGAGATTATATTGTCGGCCCATTCAAACTCATCAGAAAATGTATCTACATCAAGTATTTCTGAAAATTGAGCAATTAGTTCAGGAACATCCTCAATAGTTTTTTCTTCACCTCCTCTACTCAAAGACATTATTGAATTTAGATATGTAAGTTGAATATAAGGTAATAATTCTTCCCATGAAGGAATGTCTCCACATTCTTCACTTTCATTCCAAATCATTTCAGGGGTACTGTATACTCCGTTTTTATACCCTACAGCATTCTTTACATGGTCAATGAAACGAACATAGGCTTCTTTGTCATTAATTTTTGGAATTTTATTATTGTTCCAAAGACCTAAATCACCACCATCATAGTCTTGAGTCTCCATACCTGTAGTTTTCTTAAAATAGAAATTAGGAATTATACTTAAACATTCAGAATAGTTAACTTGTTCTTGTTCTGTAACAAGACCCATCATCTTTTTGATTTCTTTTATTTCACTTATTACAGATTTTTTCATTTTTAAAAATATTAAACATTTTTTAAGGTAATACTAACACCAAAACCAGCATCTATTTCTGCTGAAGATGAATTTTTTAATTGGTTAATTGCAATATTAATCTTTTTATTAGGTACAGTTACATTTAACCATTTGTCTGCAGTCAATTTATCATCGGGTATTAACTTTGTCATTGCACCATATGCTAAATTATTATCAGGCTTAACTTCAGCATATAAATTACCGTTTGATAATCTTTTAATATTTCTCATGGTAATATCGAAACTTCCAAGGTATGAGTATTTTCCTGAAATTGAATATGTTAGTTTTTCACCCACCACATTACCACTTTCATCTCTTGGAGTAAGGTAAAGTAAGTTTGTTGGTGTTGTAGGATTAATAGTAGCCCCCATTATTGTTGATTTACGAGCAATAGTATCTGTTGGTAATGTGTGGTACTGTTCATTTAACCCCATCATCTTTTTGATTTCGTTGACTTCATTTACTACAGATTTTTTCATAATATCATTAACTTTTAATTATAAATAGTTTGGATAATTGAATTATTCAACATATATTTGTAGTATTAAAAAGAAAGAGATATGACATACAAAAATTCAAAGGGAGAGTCAGAGTACTTGTTCGGTTGGTTGGAAGCGTCACCTGGTTCTAAGGAGTTCAAACCGACCACTGGTGGTAATAGTGTTTGGGCAAAGACAAAACGTGAAGCGATTTCTAAGGTAAACCGTGAGCGTAAAGAGTGGGAAAAACAAAACCCTACCCACGTTCAACTTCGTGTAAACCCTGAAATTTGTCGTAGAGCGAAGACTTATGAACAGTCTGCGGATTTTTCTTACGGTCTTTATATGATGACTGTTTAACTTTTTTTATTGTTAGTTATATTTATAATCTCAAACAGATAATACATTCAATGATTACTATTTCACATATCGCACCAACAACGGAAGGTGATACTCCACGAAAGTCGGAGGTGGGATAGTATTGTGTAAACTTTAAATACTTCAAGACCCACCTCAAAAAGGTGGGTTTTTTTATGTCCGATAGTTTGACAGAAACAAAAAGAGTTGTATATTTGTAGTGTTCTTTGAAATGATGGTTTAAGTAGTATGGCCCGTTCGTCTATCGGTTTAGGACATTGCCCTTTCACGGCAGAAAGAGGGGTTCGATTCCCCTACGGGCTACTAAAAAAAGAGTTACGTCTTCAGGTACCCATACAGCGGTGAGTGGGGCTAAGTAAGATACGATTTCTCGGAGCTGGAAGTAGAATGCCTGTCTGAAGTAACTCAAAATTGCCTCCATAGCTCAGTTGGTAGAGCAGCTCATTTGTAATGAGCGGGTCGGCGGTTCGAGTCCGTCTGGAGGCTCTAATATCGTGGGGTAGAGCAGAGGTAGCTTGCAAGGCTCATAACCTTGAGGTCGGGGGTTCGATTCCCTCCCCCGCAACAAAGTGGACTTTAAAAAGGGCCCTTCCGTCTCGTTGAGCGGCTTAGTTGGGCCCGAGTCCATTCTTTGCGAGAGTAGCTCAGTTGGTAGAGCACAACCTTGCCAAGGTTGGGGTCGCGGGTTCGAATCCCGTCTCTCGCTCACATTCATATTGGTGCGGTAGTTCAGTTGGTTAGAATACAGGCCTGTCACGCCTGGGGTCGCGGGTTCGAGTCCCGTCCGCACCGCCAATGGGGGATTAGCTCAGCTGGCTAGAGCACCTGCCTTGCACGCAGGGGGTCATCGGTTCGAATCCGATATCCTCCACTTGTTTTTTTAAAATATATTCACTACATTTGTAGTATCGGGATGTGGCGCAGTTGGTAGCGCACCTGGTTTGGGACCAGGGGGTCCCAGGTTCGAGTCCTGGTATCCCGACAAAATTTAAACTATCATGAAAGCAATATTAGAATTTGATTTAAATGACTTTGACAACGATGACCGTTCATCGTTTCAGGATGCCGTTAACGGTACAAAGTGGAAGTTGGCTATGTGGGAACTTGACCAGTGGTTGAGGTCTCAATACAAATACATGTCTGACGAAGATTACAAAGAAGGTGCTTACGAATCCTACGAAAAATCACGAGAAAAGCTTTATGAAATTCTAAACAACGATGGATTAAAACTCGATTGATATGGCATACGTAATTTTAAAACATTCATCTGATAACAAACACGTTGTTATCGTCAACGACCCCGAAGGTATTCCTATGGAGTTTGATACTCACGAGGAGGCAGAAAAGATTGCAGACCTTTTTCAGGCAAACACAACACACGATTCAAAATACGAAGTAAAAAAATTCTCATGAAATTAGCACTAATCGCACACGATGGTAAAAAGTCCGATATGGTGGCTTTCGTTATGAAACGATTGGAGTTCTTCAACCGTGCAGATGTTAACATAGTAACCACAGGAACCACAGGTAAAAAGATTGTTCACGCTGGTGTGGATAAAGTGGAATCTGTGGCATCAGGACCATTAGGTGGTGATGCTGAGATTGGTGCTATGGTTACTCGTGGTGAGATTGATGGTGTTTTCTTTTTCAGAGACCCGTTGGATAAACACCCTCACGAACCTGACGTTCAGATGTTAATGAGATTATGTGATGTCCATGACATACCTTTAGCAACAAACTACAAAAGTGGTCACATTATGGTTAAATATTTTGAAAGAAACTAGTGAAAAATATCTTAACTTATATTTGGTTATTATTACATTTATTATTAGTATTGTATTCGACTATGAAAAGATTTTTTATTAAAAACATGGATATCCTAATAATCATATTTTGGTTTATTACGGTTTTATATGTTGCAAAATATTTTACAGAATGAAATGGAACCCCAACGATTGGCAAGGTCGCACTAGAGAACAGGTAGAAAATAACTACAAGACAGGTACCTTTGTTTTCTTTGTATTTTTTGTATTGGTTATTTTTGGTATTACATATAGTATACTCGTATAATGAAAGAAACAAAAATCATTAATTTATTTGGAGGACCAAGTTCAGGTAAATCAACGATTACCTCAGGATTATTTTATGAATTAAAAAAGAAAAACATTTCTTGTGATAACCCCTATGAATTTCCAAAACAAGTTGCATGGGAAGACAATACTTCTCAAATCACAGACCAACTTTATATCTTCGCAAATCAACATCGTGGAATTGTTCGTTCATACGGTAAGGTTGATTATATTATTTTAGATTCACCAATATTATTATCATTGGCATATAAAAATGGATACGATGATGGATATCCATCATCTTTTTATGGTGAGTCATTTGATAAAATGGTTATTGATGTCTTTAACAAATATGAAAACATAAATCTATTTTTAGAAAGACCTGACAATTTCCAAGAAGACGGTAGGTTTCAAAATAAAGAAGAATCTTTAATGTTTGATTCAAAAATCAAATCCATATTAGATGACAATTCAATAGAATATAGAACATTACAAGTAAATGACCTGACTATTGAATTTATACTAAAATTCGTTTTGGGATTGTAAAATTTTTTATTATCTTTGTTTAAATAATGGGGCTCTTAGCTCAGTTGGTTAGAGCAACTGACTCATAATCAGTAGGTCGCAGGTTCGAGCCCTGCAGGGCCCACCAAAAAAAAATAAATAGATGGCAAAAGCAATATTAAAATACGACTTAACAGATGTGGACGATAGAATGTCACACATGAGAGCAGTAAAATCTCTTGATATGATGATGGTATTATGGGATTTGGACCAAGAACTTCGCAGTTTAACCAAATATGCCCCTGATGATATGACAACTGAAGAGTATGAAGCATATTCGAAGGTTAGAGATTTGCTACATGAAAAGATGGGTGGACATAATATCGATTTTGACGACCTTTTAAATTAAAAAATTACCATGATAACAGGAGTACAACCAAAAATATTATTAAATCAAGATGAGAACGGCAATCTAAGAATGGCAGAAGATTTTCAAGAACTCATCAATGGAGAAACAAAAATGAATTGGAAGTTGGTTAGGGAAATAGACGGTCTAACCAAACAATCTGAAGAAGTAATGTGGATTGAATGGAATGAAGAAGGTAGGTTTAAATCTAAACATGATAAACCTACAATCGGACGTTCACTTATTATGTCTCCATTCAATCAGTTTTTTACGTGGCAAACAACTGTAATAACTGAGATTGTTGAAGAGAAAAACGGTTACGTTAAGTTTAAAACTGAAAATTCAACATATGAGTTGTCGAATTTTAATAAATAATGTTCATTTAATTAAACATTTTTTATTATATTTGTATAAATAAACATTATGAATATATTTGTATTGGATTGGGACGTTAAGAAGTGTGCGGAGTATCATAACGATAAACACGTAGTTAAGATGATATTGGAAACCGCACAGTTGTTGTGTGGTGTTCACCATATGACAGAACAACCTACTAATCCTCCTTACAAATTATCACATAAAAACCACCCTTGTTCCATTTGGGCTCGTGAAAGTGTAACCAACTATTTGTGGTTGTGTGAATTGGGTCTTGAACTTTCAAAAGAATATACTTACCGTTACGGAAAGAGACATAAATCTCAAGACGTTATTGAGTGGTGTATTGAGAATAAACCCAATATACCTGAGAAAGGTTTTACAAAACCAGCGAAGGCAATGCCTGACCAATATAAGGTAAAGTCTGTTGTGGAGTCTTATAGAAATTACTACAACGGAGAGAAGGTATCCTTCTCAAAATGGAAAAATAGACAAAAACCTGAATGGTTTACACCTGCTCCCATTATGTAAACTTAATTCGGTTGCCATGACCCCTCTTCGGAGGGGTTTTTTAATCAGGTAGTAATGAGTAAACTTTACTCATCTTTTTTATAACTTTTCTACCTGTATTTTTAAGGTATTTTTCTGCGTCTTTATAAAATTCAATAGGGTTATCCTCACGTTTAGTATTCTTTCTAATATGTTTTTGGAAATAATCTTCTTTATTATCAGATAAACCAAAAATTATTTCTAACGGGTTTGTTAATAACATGTTCCTTAGGTTTTCACCTGATGTGTTACTAAAACTAATGTATGCTGTTCGTAATAATTCGTTAACCTTTTCATTGTCAGTCATATCATCAACATCAACATCTAAATCTTCAATCTGATAAAGTATATTTTCTACTTCATCCATATTCTCATAAAGTTCTTTAATTAGGTCATCAACATTAAACTTCATCGCATCTAATATGTGTGAATATTCTTTTTTAAAGTAATCTAAAAATCCTGATTTTTTTACTCCTTTCATCTTTAATTTAGAGTATAGTTCTGTTGGTCTAACTAGGTTTTCAACTTTATCCATATAATATAAATCGTAAAACAACCTTTGTAGTGCTTTAACAGGTACACCCATAAACTTAACTTTAGCTTGATAGTCAGCGACGTGTGATGGACTACCTATAGGTTTTTTAAAGTCATCGTATTCATGTTTAAGTTCATGTGAAAAACTACTAACACCTTGTACTTTATCTTTTTCAAATGAATCAATCACACCTTGTACCGTCCAATCTTCAGGTACGGGTTTGTCAATATTCAATTTAATATTACCCCCTGGTGAAACACTCATAAACACAACATTTTTATCATCATCTTTAAGTTTTTGTGCTTTAAAAACTTGCATGTTTGAACTACCATAATCGTCACCTTCTATCGGATGTAATGTTACTTTCATATTCACATCATCAATCTCCATATCACCAATTTTATAAGGTTCTGTCGGTTTAAAATCAAAATCATACTCAGTTTGGTTAATGTTTAACATACTTTTGAGTTGTGATTTCATATCATCATACAGTCTCTTACCAGCATCTATAATACCTTCAGGGACACCTACGGCTTCATTAAATTCTTTTTTGGTTCTTTTCATATTAAAAAGTTTTACGTATCTTTGTTTATAAATATATCACTATGAGAACTTATCTATGGTTAGACGATATTAGAAACCCAAATATGTACTTGTGGCAAATTAAATTCATGCCAGAAATTATTGAAGGTGTTGACAATATTGTTTGGGTTAAAAATTACGAAGAATTTATTGATTGGATTTCAAAAAACGGTTTACCTGATGAGGTATTCTTTGACCACGATTTAGGACCCTTACCAATGAAAGATGGGTATGATGCTGCAAAATGGTTAGGTAATTACTGTATTGACAATAATTTAGATATACCTAAATTTGACATACAAAGTACAAACCCTGTCGGTGCAAAAAATATACGAGAATATCTTAACAACTGTAAAAAATTCATCTATGATGAAAAACAACAAGGAGTTTAAAAAAATATGTCAGGTATGTGTGGATGAGATACCGATTGGTATTAGATTATATAAAATTTGTCCCAAGTGTTTAATTAAATCACCAGTAAAAAAATAAAATTATGAAAGTTAAATTTTTATTATTGTTGTCACTAATTTTGACAACATTTGTGACAAAAGGTTCACATATCTTAGGTGGGATGTTGGTTGTAGGTCAAACATCTCAAGACTCAACAGCAATTGCAATGAACTTAGTTATGGACCCTCAAGGTATTGTCCCTCCAAAACAATATGTTGCACAATATGAAATGGTTAACGGGTTCTACGATTACGTTGGTAGTATTGAACTTTCTAACCCAATCACATCGCAACACCAAGGAATGAATCTTGTGATATATACATCCGATTATTTAGATTTGGATTCAAATAAATATCGATTTGTTGCAAATCATTGTTGTTGGGGACCAGTAACCAATTCATCAGGGAGTGTTAGTTCTAACTTTATCATTTCTGCAGATTATTGGCACATACCAAATAACTCAACACCATTTATGGAAAACCCTTTATGGATTAATATACAAGTTAATAGTGTTAATACCATGAAACCTGTGTGGGGGAATTTCAATTGTTTCTTTTCTCAAATGGATAATGATTCAGTCAACATTGAAATGGATGATTTATTATCAAATTACTCTACCACAGGTTCATTTGTTCCTCAAACCACATTCAATCAACTTACCAATTATTCAGTATCTAATGATAGTATTAGTTGGACACCAAATACCTTAGGTAGATATGCAACGGGATTTAAGATTACAGAATACCGTAACGGTCAAAAAATCGGAGAACAGAGAATGCAGTGGTCGTTTTATGTGTTGAACTCAACTGTAAGTATTGATGAAAATATCGTGAATCGGAATATGGAATATTTGATATATCCAAACCCTTCAAAAGATTTTATTACAGTTGACAATGACGGCATTATTTACAATACTTTAGGTGTTAAAGTAATGGAGGTAAATAAAGGAATTAATAATATTTCATCATTACCAAAAGGAATTTACTATATTAGCAAAACAAAATTTATTAAACAATAACATATGGATTACGGAAAAGATTTTCAGAAGTACGCAATGAGCGAACACAATTTGTCATC
>Ga0222716_10003377_pt1 | contig 12761 bp, 7 predicted proteins | sample C33_13DmetaG_FD_165044 | JGI IMG/M metagenome (GOLD analysis project Ga0222716, IMG submission 165044) | Estuarine water microbial communities from San Francisco Bay, California, United States - C33_13D | ecosystem: Environmental > Aquatic > Marine > Unclassified | place: USA: California... | reverse complement strand
CAGTTTCTTTTCGAAAAAAGAAGTCGACCCGGACGCGGACCCTCACGGTGGCGACGATTTCATCGAAGGCGGTAAGCGACGATGCACGGACGTTTTGTTCTTGTTGGCGTTTATCGCGTTTTGGGTCGGCATGTTGGCGTGCGGCGGGTACGGTTTTACCAACGGCGATCCGGCTTTGTTAATCATGGGCACGGATTACGAGGGCGTTTTGTGCGACGAGAAAGGTACCGGGGTGGCCGGGACTGGCAGCGGGAACGTCATCGATAACTCCGGATTGAAGACGAGATACTGGGCAAACTTCTTGGAAGTCGCGGCGGTGGCGAGATCTGCGGCGGTGGCGGCGACGACGCCGTCGTTCGCGTCTTCTTCGTATACTTTAGCGGATGCGAAGAGCATGTGCGTTTCTGCTTGCCCGCAGCCGTCCGAAACGGCTGGACAAGTGACGTGGTTTTGCGATTACCCGGAAAGTAAATCGTACGACGCGCAGTTGACGAAAGAGGCGTGGAAAATGAAAAACGGAGACGTGTATTCCGACTTGACCGACGCGGAGAAAGTGACGAGTTTGCAATTGAAAGGGCCGTGTTATCCGGTTTTGATTCCAAGCGTAAACACGTACTTTTCGTGCAACTATTACGGCAACTTTTCGCAGTCGTCGTTCGATGCGTTCACGGCTTTGTCAGTTTTGGGTACAACCGGGACGAACTTTCTCACCGACGGCACGTACAGCTCGTTTGCCTCCTTGGACGGATTAGTCGAAAGCATCAACTCGCAAGTTACGGATTACATCGCCGGCCCGATGGAACGATTCCAAAGGTACATCGATGACTTTATCGTCGCGAAGAACGTTTTAGGCATGGCGGCGGGCGCCTGTCTCGTCTTATCGCTCGCCTGGTTGGTCATATTGAGATACTTCACCTCGCTCTTTTGCTGGGGCACGGTCATCGTGGTCAACCTCGGCTCGATTGCGGTGACGTGCTACTTGGCTTTGTATTCTGGCTTAATCGGTGATGACCAAATCTCCGGCATTGTCGATTCCACGGGCTTGGATTCCACCGAGCTCAACGCGTCTTCTTGGGTCGATCCGGCATCCGAAAACGAGGAAGTGTTGAAGGCGTGCACGTACGTCATGGCGGTCTTTACCGTCATCTTTTTCATCTTCACCTTGTTGATGGTTCGACGCTTAAAAGTTGCCATCGCGTGCATTAAAGTGTCCATCAGCGCCTTCTCCACGGTGCCGAGCTTGATTGTCTTTCCTTTGGTTCCGTGCGTTGGGATGATGTTGCTTTTCTTGTACTGGGTGTTCGCTGGCGTCTACCTCATGTCCTGCGGCGACCAGAAGATCCAAACATGCGTCCATCCGTTCGAGTCTTCCGAATTGCACGGCTGTGGCGTCGAAACCGAATGGTCTCGCGAGTTGCAATACATGCTCTTGTACCACTTCTTCGGCTTCTTGTGGACGACGCAGTTCTTTATCGCGGTGTCGTATTTAGTCGTCGCGTACGTCTTTGCCAAATTTTATTGGTCTGGTGCGGACAAAATGGGCATGACGCCACTTTTAACGTCCATGAAGAGAATGCCGTTCTATCACTCCGGTTCGGCGGCGTTTGGTTCCTTCTTGATTGCAGTCATGCAATTCGTGCGCGTCTGCATGAGAGTCGTCATGACGGGCATGAAAAAAATCGACCGAAACGGCAAAGTTTTTGCCGTCGTCGGCTACGTCATCGAGTGCTGCTTGTGGTGCTGCCAAAAGATCATCGAGTTCATCAACCGAAACGCGTACATTATGATTGTCATCGACGGTAACTCCTTCTGCTGGTCGGCGTTTCAAGCGTTGAAATTGATGATTGCCAACGTCATGTCCGTCGCCGCGATTAACATCGTCGGCGACTTACTCTTGTTCTTGGCGAAATTGAGCATCTCAATCGGTACCGCGTTCTTGGCATTCGTCATGTTAAACGGCGACGATTACAAAGAGGAAATTTCCTCTCCGGTTTTAATCTGCTCCGTCATCGCCATCTTCGCCTACTCCGTCGCCGCCGTCTTTATGGGCATCGTCGAAATGGGCATCGACACTACTTTGTTGTGTTACTGCAGAGACATGGAAAAGCACAACGGCACTCCGCAATACGCGCCGGAAGTTTTACAAAAAGCTTTGGGCATCGCCGGTGAAGTCCAAAAAGCCGAAGAGGAAAGAAAGGCGGCCAAAGCGGCTGCGAAAGCGGCCAAAGCGGACAATTCGGAGTAAACGAAAGAGAGATACCTTAATATACTACGAAATGATAATACTTTAAAACTGTGATGATGATGGAATAAAGTCTCGAAAGAGTTGTTGTTGATATAAATTTTGTATGCTTTTTTAAACCACCACCATTTTTCAATCGGAGGAATACTTCTTCGTGAATACGCGCTCATAAGCCAACATGTTAAGTTTCGCGTTGCATCGAGGCACCCAATTATGACGTGTAAAAAGGAGGACAAAAACCAAATTTTCGACACAGAAAAGTCACACGCACTTTTTAAGAGATACATACGTTTGCGCGCCGTGAGCGAACGACGATGTCGTTTGAGGCCACTCACGGGGATGTCGCTTCATCGCTCGATCGAAAACGGTACGTAGAAACGTTCGTTCTCTTCTGCAACGCGCTCACGCGCTGTGTCTCTCTTTCTTTCTCTCTCTCTGTCTGACGCACATTTTTATTCCAATTTTTGTGGTTTGTCCTCCGCTTTTTTGGTCGACCTTTCTCAAATCTACGGATAACAATAGACTAACGCATCACGTATAACTCACGTTCTTCTGCGAATGAAACAGGCAACGCGAGCAATTCAAAGCGCTCCTGAGGAAAAACTACACTCTGAAAAGAAGAGGCTTGTGGTGTTGCTCTTTGTTCGAACTGCTCGTCCCGACCGCATTCGTGGCTTTGATGTGTTTGCCAAAGGCACTCGTCCCGGACGAGAAGAACCACGACGTGTTATACAGGAGCTTTTCGATAGGCGCTGGGTGGAATCCAATCGGGCAATTTGGGTCGTCGGAAGAAGATGGGGGTGGTGATACTTCATCTTCGTTGAAAGGAAGCGGATGGCAGTTTACGTTTACGCCGATTACGGAAGAGACTTCGGATATCGTCGAAAGGGCGTACGTGAATTTTTTGTGCGCCGATAGTCGAAGCGAGAACGCGGACGTGAAAAATATGAGCTTCAGCGTTCCTAGGATGGTGGGTATGGGTTGGAACGAACGAGCGTTGAACCAAACGGTAACAGAGTCTAGCGAGAATCCTAGCGATCTGGAGAGGAAAAAAACGGCGACGGCGGCGGAGATGTTGCTAAACGGGAGGATCGACGAAGATGGCGTGAAAGAGTGGCGAGAGGAAAGGTGCTCGGATACGTGTTTGCAAGATGAAAGCGGATGTTTTAAAACGAAGTGGTTACCGATATTGAGTGAATTCGTGAAAGGTTTCGAGACGGAAGACGCGATGGAGACGCACAGATTTGAAAAAACCGGAGAGGTACTGGCGGAAATTGTGTTTTCTTCTTCGAGTAGTAGCGATGGTGATAGCGATATTGAAGACGACGACGATAGCGATACGTCCACATCAAACGCGTTCAGCATTGTAGACGAAGAAACGAGGTACACGATTCGATTAAACCGAACGCATTTTGGAGGCCAGAGAAAGCTCGCTCGCGCTACCGGTAGACAATACTCTACGGAGTGGGAGGGCGAGAGCGAGCAAGACTACTGGAAACGGTTCGAACGATCGGTACAACTCCAACACGCCGTCGATCAAGCCATAGTGGATATGAAAGATGACAAAGATGACGGTGTGCCAAAAAAATTTAGCGTCCAAATTGATTCCTCTATCAAACCGTTCCCGGCGGTTGGCTACACGTACAACTTGGGTGGTATAATCGCGGCGTCGTTTATCGGTTTTGTTGGCACCATAGCGTTTCAGTCTTCTGCTGTATTAGTCATGAAAACCATAGTCGTAGAAAAGGAGTTAAAATTAAGAGAAGGGATGAAAATGATGGGCTTGACTGATTTCACGTACTGGTCGAGTTGGTTAGTTACGCATTGGGCAGCCTCTATGATTACAGTGACCAGCATGACTTTAGTTGGAATCTATCCGTTTGAGTACACGAATCAATGGTTTCAGTTCTTGTTTTACAGCGTGTGGGTGCTATCGAACATTTTGTTCAATTTTATGATCACCACGTGGTTCGATCGAAGCTTGGTTGCGACCATTGTGTCGTTGTTTATTTACAACTTGTCCATACAACCGTCCACTCAAATACGAATTGTCGCACCGGAAGGTTCTGCCGCGTGGCTTTGGACGTGTTTACTCCCAGCTGGGTCTTTAAACATGTGGGGTCATGTGCTCTCGCAGTTGGAGTTAACCAGAGATGGTATCACCGCTGAAACGTGGTCAAAATCAGTCGTCGAAAACGTCGACGTGAGCGCGAGCTCAGTTTTTGCCATCACTGTTTTCAACTGCTTCTTTTACGGGTTTATGACGTTTTATTTCGACAACGTCTTGCCGAAAGAGTTTGGTCAACGAAAACCTCCGTGGTTTTTGTTTACGAAAAGTTATTGGTTTCCCACGACGGAAGTGCATTTGTTAAAGCATAATAACAATAATAACAATAATCAGAGCGAAATAGAAATGAGACAGCGGTATTGTGAACCGCTACCAGAGGAAAGCACGGAGTCTATATCCGTCGAAAATTTACAAAAAGTTTTCCCGAACGGCGTTTCCGCGGTGGACAATTTATCCGTCGCGTTCGTTCCTGGACAAGTCTCGGCATTATTAGGCCATAACGGCGCAGGGAAAACGACAACGATTAATATTTTGACCGGCGCCATGGCACAAACGGCGGGGAAAGCGACCATAAACGGTTTTGATGTCGCCACGCAAATGTCTTCCATTCGTCTTTCATTGGGTATTTGTCCTCAATTTGATGTTTTATGGCCAGTTTTAACGTGCCGGGAGCACTTGAAATTGTACGCTTCTCTGTCTCAAAATAAAGATGTGATGACGGATTTAGACGAATCGATCGAAAGCGCGTTGCGTGAGGTAGACCTTTTGAATAAAATAGACGAACAGAGTAAAAACTTATCGGGCGGTATGAAGAGAAAATTGTCGTTAGCGTGTGCATTTATAGGTGACCCGTCGATTGTATTTCTAGACGAACCTACGAGTGGGATGGACCCGTACTCTCGGAGATTCATATGGGAAGTCATTCGAAAACGAGCGCAAACGGGCAAGACGATTATGTTAACCACGCATTTCATGGATGAGGCTGATTTATTATGCGATCGAGTTGCGATTATGTCTGCCGGGTCATTGGCGTGCGTTGGAAGTCCGGTATTTTTGAAATCCAGGTTTGGGAGCGGGTACACTCTCACGCTCGCGAAAGACCTCGACAAAGAGAGTAGCAGTAGGAATGGCGACAACTCGGCGCAATACTTAACCGGGTTGCAAAAAGAGGGGTCTCGAAAGGCCTTACATTTTGTCCGGAGCGTGGTAACAAACTCATCTTTAATTTCAGACGTTGGTACCGAAGTTACCATTTCCTTGCCGTTGGATGCGACGCATCTATTTGCAGAACTTTTGAAGAAAATTGACCACGAGTTACCGACGTTGGGATTCACCTCGTACGGGATCACGTGCACGACGTTGGAGGAGGTGTTTTTGAAAGTTGCCTCGAACGCGAAACATTTGTCAATTGAACAGAAAGAAAACGAAGAGCACGAGAGGCGAAAGCAACACTCGCGCGCGAACACGGACAGTATCGTGGACAAAGTACACGGCGAGAGCATGAGAGAAGCGTTCGTGGCGAACTATGAAGAGCGCGCAGAATACGTCACCGGTTCGAAACTGCTTTCGAGACAGATTCGATTCTTACTTTGGAAACGGTACTTGAACTGGAAACGGACGATAGTCACGACGTTTTTACAACTGTTGTTACCGTGCGCGTTCTTCGCCTTGGCTTTATTTTTGACGACGGTTGAATTCAAAAGAGATATCGTCTACAAACCCGTGACGTTTTCGCGGGGCGCGCATCTCGACGGGCGAGATATTTTAGCAACATATCGTAACAACGATGATATAGCGGATAAAGTCGTTCGTAATGCGTGGCCTGATCAGCGAACGCAGATTACGGAGGCTTTTGGCGAACAAATATCGTGTAGATGCAATTGCCCAGCGCCGAAGCAGGAGGCGTATTACGCCGCATTGACGTGCTGCATGAGCGATCCAACGCTTGTAAAACCGATGTACGAAAACAATAACATCACGACGTTATCGAATGCGTGCGGATACACGGAAACACAAACAGAAGTTGTCGGTTTCGCCGCGAGAGATGCTCTTGGGAATTGTGCAAAGAGCCCGATTCATGGAGTCGATACCCAAATCAACAGCTCGTGCGAAGCGAGTGCGGACACTTCCTTCGACGGCACTTTGCTCGGTAAATTCGGCGACAAACAAAAACCGTGTAATTTGCGCCCATCCGGCGCCCCATGCGATGCAATTTGGGTTGACTCCTACGTCGATGAGAACGGAGCCGGGAATAAAGTTACCGGAGGCGTGTATAGACACACGTTGTACACTGATGTCACCGCTTTCCACGCTATAGGCGTGTCCACGAACGAAGCCAACACGGCAATTTTACGACACAGATCCGGGAACGCAAATGCGAAGATCAAAACCACTTTGAAATGGTTTGAATCAAAGGAAAAGTACGAAGATGGTGAGATTGTTGAAGAAGCGGACAATGCTCTCGTCCTCATGTTTACCGCGGTCTTCTCCGTCCTCGGCGCTTCGATTTTAACCGCTTCGTTTGCCGTTGTTCCTGTCAACGAAAGAGCGAACAATACGAAGCATTTACAGCTCGTCTCGGGCGTGAACAAGACCATGTATTGGCTGTCACACTTCATCGCAGATATGTTCCAAATGATTATACCGTTGATTACCATTACGATTGTTTTTGCTGGGTACAACGTGGAAATGTTCCGCGGAAGAATTGGAGACATCTTTGCGCTACTCTTCGTCTTCCTCCTCGCGTCTATTCCGTACGCGCACGCCGGTGGTTTCTTCTTTAAAACTGGATTCACCGCGTACGTAGGGGAAATTGGTATCGTTTCCTTCTTAGGTGTCATCACGACCATCGCGGGTATCATCTTGTATAACCTCCGAGAATTGAACGACGCAACGAAACAGGGCTCGGATATAAGCAAACACGTTTTTGCGTTGGTCGTCCCTCATTACTCCCTAGGTCGAGGTTTGTTCGATTTAGGCATGCTCAACGAGCAAAAGCAACGACAGATGTTCGATTTCGATTGCAATTGTTTGAAATTCGTGGAATCGGATTCGGTTGGCGAGACCATGTGGATGCATTATCTCTATTTGTTTGTCAATTTTGTCACGTTTACGTTCCTGGTGTGCGTCTTGGAAAGATTGGAATCCGTGAAAGGACGAAAACACATTTCCGAGTACAAAGAGGAGAAACGATTAAAGCGAATACGGAAGGCGGAAGAGAAAAACGAAAAGATTAGATTGGCGGCGGAAAGGCGACGAGGGGCGCGACAGAGCAGGGGAAGAAATGGGTTCACAGAGCGGCCGTCGTCGGCGTCTTTGGGTCTCGAAGAACAGCAATTATCGGAACAACAGTATCAACAGCAATTGACAACCGTCGCGTCAGAACAACCGGACGAAGAAGATGAAGACGTCGTTGCCGAACGACGACGCGTTCTCAATACCGAATCCAATTTGACCGCCAACGACGGTGTGATTATTAAAGATCTCGTCAAAAGTTACGGTTCAAAGAAGGCAAACGCAGTCGACCATCTCTCGGTTGGTATGGCGCACTCGCAAGTCTTTGGTTTACTTGGTGTCAACGGCGCCGGGAAAACGACAACGTTCAAAACAATCACCGGCGAGTTTGCGCCAACCTCTGGTGACGCACTCATTCGCGATTACACGAGCACAAACACCTCTTCCGGCACCGATCGTCGCTTACTTTCTATCTCCGACGACTTAACTGCCGCTCGACAAAGAATGGGATACTGTCCTCAATTTGACGGCTTACAATTAAACCTCACGGGGCGCGAACATATCAAGTTTTACGCGGCGATTCGTGGCGTGCCGTATGGCTCCATCGATTCCACCGTCTCGAAACTGCTCAACGAAATCCAACTCACCGACGCCGCCGATCGCATTTGCGGTACCTACTCCGGTGGAATGAAACGCAAACTTTCAGTCGCGCTGGCTTTGGTCGGCGCGCCTTGCGTCGTCCTTTTGGACGAACCAAGCACGGGAATGGATCCAGAAGCTAAACGATTCTTATGGGACGTCATCTCCGCGGCGGCAAAATCGAGGACGATCGTCTTAACCTCGCATTCCATGGAAGAGTGCGAAGCTTTGTGCCATCGAGTTGGTATCATGGTTTCCGGTCAATTCAGTTGCATCGGGAGTCTCCAACACTTGAAAAACCGATTCAGCGAAGGTTACTCCGTCACGGTAAACTTTGACAAATCCAAAAAATCCGAAGTTGTCGATTTCTCCTTGAAAGAACTCAAAGCCTCCATCGCGGAATCTCACATCTCGGAGTTGAAATTACGCGTCAACCACACGCAAAACGAAGACGAAATCAAGTTGTGGCAAGTCTTCGCAAAGTTGCACGAGGTGAAAACGAGCGGTTTAATCATAGATTACTCCGTCTCGCAAACGACGCTCGAACAAGTCTTCGTGAGGTTCGCTTCGAAGCAAGGCCAGTTGGAATAAAATAAAATCTCTCATCTCCCAACTCATTTAAGATTACGCGTGAGTGAAAGTGTGTGTATATATACTGTCATTGAATGTAATAAGAAAAGTATCAGTAGATTTCTCGAAGCGCTTCTTTCATCCGAGGAGATGTGCTTCTTCGCTTCACAACTTGACACAACAACAAACTTTTAAGCACTTTTATATAAGAGAAAAAAATGTTCCCCGCGTTATCATCATCGTCTGCTTTGGTTCCCACCTCTTCTCTTCGACCAATACATGTAAAAAGGCAAACTTCGACGAAAAGAATGCGGCGCGTTTTCAAAACAACGAAAGCTCTTCTGAGTGAGAGTGCGTTTTCGTCTTCGTCATCCGTCAAAGTCGCGGAGTCAAAATCATCGACAAAAACGGATAACGAACACGAAAAACTCCAATCCGCTTTGACGTCTCTCCTCCTCTCCGCGACCATCTTCTTCACCTCGCCTCTCACATCCCAAGCGCGTCTGGAAGGCGTGAACAACCCAAAACTTCTCCCGGATGGCCCTCAGTCCGAAAATCTCGTCATCGACGTTGCCGGGTATTTAACCCCTCGAGAAGTGAAACGTTTGCAAACTCGAGTGGAAAACTTACAGCGAGATACGGGCGTGAAACTGAGAATTCTCGCGCAAGCGTACCCACAAACGCCCGGGTTGGCGATTAAAGACTATTGGGGCGTAGACGACGACACGGTGGTGTTCGTCGCCGATCCTGGACTCGGGAATATTTTGAACTTTTCCATCGGCGCGAACGTCGATTTAGAGGTGCCGCCAAACTTCTGGACGAAGCTGGCGAACAAATACGGGACGAAGTTTTATTGGGCGGATAAAGGGGAGGAGGCGTCGATTGTCGCGGCTGTGGATGCCATTGAGTTTTGTTTGAACGAACCGAGCGGCAGAGCAAAGTGCACGACCGTTTTAGACGTGGATAAAGGCATAAAGGAGGACATGAAGAGAGAGGCGAAAACGAGCTCGGGAGGTTTCAATTTGAAGCTGCCGTTTTAAGTTGTGTAGATTTAATAAGAACGCGTTGTCATCCTAGTAAAGTGTATCATGTAAAGAAAACGTTTACGCTTTTTGTGCTTTAAATTTGCGATGTGTATTTAGTAGTATAGTATTGATTTACGAACGCAAACTTCTTCTCTCTCTTTCCGATTCCGAACACAAATCACACATCTCTTCTCTCTATCTAGACATAATACTGAAACACGTTTATTAACCCAAAATAGCCAACACGTCGTCCTCGGTGACAAACTTCCCTTTCGACCCGTCTTCGAACTCAATCTCCGACCCGGCGAAGCCGTTGATTAAGACCGAGTCGCCTTGTTTTACCGTCTTACAATCCGCCCCGACCGAGGACACGGACCCGCAAATCGAGGACCCCGGTCCTGCACTCGCGGAGGAGCTCATCAACAAAATACCACCCGCCGTTTGCGCCTCTTCTTGGTCCGGGATGACTAACAATCGTTTGCCGGTCGCTTTCAACTTTGACGGCGATAAACCACTCGCGGAAACGTGAACGACCGTCGATTTTCTTCTATTGTTTTGTTGGTTCTTTTGGTAAATGCTGCTCGTCAACAACGACGGCGTGGAGGATGATAAAGTAAACATCTCTTCTTCGTTTTAATATGCGTGTGCGCGTAGTAGTATTACGCAACAAAGAGTAAAATTCAGACGTTACAAATAGGCTCTGACGTGAATTTAATGCGTTCGAAGCGATCGAAAGTTCGCGCGTGTGCTTGCGGAACGTATTTTGTGACGTTTTCTTTTACTAATATGCGCTTTAAAGGGCAAATTTGGATAGAGAGAAACCTGTTTCTTTTTGCTTCTTGTTGCTTCTTTTTCTTTTTTTTTTTTGGTCGAATGCTCTGAAAAAATTTAGGAATCTCTCTCGTGATGATGATGATGATGATATTATTATAATAATAAACAAAAATTCTGCAATATCAGAAGAGAAGATTTTACATCTCTCTTTTCTCTCTCTCTCTCTCTCTTTTAATTATTTAGTGCCCATCTCCGCTGGTATCGCTCGGGTCGTGAAAGTGAAACTTGCTCGCGCCCAAGGCGTTCATGACGACGTCGAAGATACCGAATTGACCGGCGGTTAAGGTACCGATCATGACGCATCTCGCGGCTAAACCTTGCGTGGCTAACTTGACCATACCAGTTTCGGCGATGATGTTACTCAAACGGGACATCATAGATCCAGTGCCACCGGCGCCGGCTTTGTTGATTTTAGACAACAACGTATCCGCCGGGTGGGAAATGATCGCCGCGGAGACGCCCGCGATGACGCCGGAACCTAAGGAAACGGATAAGTTTTCAGAGCTGGTGCATTCTTTGTTCGTTTTGCCCATGGCTTTGTAGATTTCGTCCGCCGCGGCGCCTTGAACGGCGAATTTCGCCATCGTGTACGGAATCTGCTTCGCGAGAATCGGACCGAAACCAGAATAAAACGCGTTGACGATGCCTTCTTCGCTCGCCATCTTCGACATGGCCCCCGGCATGCTCGACGCGTACGACGGGTTGGACACTAATCGAATTCTCGTCGCTTCCAACGGGCACAAAAACACATCCGCGATAAACTCCGCTCCAGCCGCCGCGCCCAAATAAATGTTCGTCTTGTTATCCCACGCTTTTTGTTCTCCCAAAGTTTCCACGGCTTTGATTTTGAAGTACTCGACGCCGCCAAACTTAAACCAACCTTGGACGAAATAGCCAAAGCACGTCGGCGCTAAACCAGTCAACAACGCCCCGGCACCTTCCTCGGCGGCAATTTTCGACGCACCGGAAATCATGCCGCTGTATTTACTCGGGTCCAATTGCATGCGCGTTTTCACCACGTCCACCGGCGTCAACGCGCCGTGGGTCACGCCGCAGCAAATACCGCCGGCGAGCGCGCCTCTCAGGAAGTAATCCAAACCGTACTCTTTCTTAGAGTGCGCGGTAAACGCTGTTGGATGTTTGAATTCAGACGACGAAGTCGAAGTCGACGTGACTTCTTTCGTCAGCAGCGTTTCCATCGTTTGCGAGGACGGTTGGTATAAGTCTCGGTTGACGAGCGGTAAGCGGAAAGAAGACATTTTGATGATCCTGATCCTGAGAGAAAACAAGCGAAAGAAGAGTTTGGTTGTTAGTTTCCAAAACCGATTAAAAAACGAGATCGGACGAAACGATCGTCTCGATATCGTTCAAATCGACGAATGTATATCGTCGAGTTTTGACGCCGGATCTGCCCCCGCTGGAAGATGATCTTTTGAAAAGAGAAGAGAATAAAAACCATCTCATCGCCTTAAAAAAAGGACGAATAATCCAAAACACATCATCATCGTCGGAAAAAGAAGAGAGAACGAAAGAGGGAATAAAGAATACTCTCTGTGAATACGGGTGCGTGATCTCGAGAGAGAGACACACGCACAGAGAGAGAGCGAGAACTTGGTATATGTATGTGGTATATAAACCTCTTTTTTCGCGTACCTTTGTCTTCTTTCGTAAGAGAGAAATTTTATGTCGTGTTCCGATGAAAAGAAGATCTCTTTGTTGTTCTTATTTTAAGGCGGAAAAGTCTGTCTGTTGTGGATCTCTGATTTTTGTTTTATTTTGATGAAAAGCACTTAAACTAGGAATTACAACTTTCTAAAACTGCCACACAGAATGTGGCGGGTGATATGTTGGTTTCAAAAAGCGGTTTCGAGCCCCGCGGGACGGAGTCGCGACGGTCCACCACGCCGTCTCATGGAAACATGAGACTTCGCCTCAGCAGGACTGAGACTTTGAAACGGGTTTTAGTAGTGCCGCCGACTAAAATACGCATATGGACTTAAACATATGGTATTTTCAATGATATATTTCAATCAAAAATCAACGTACTTCACCTATCAAAGTTTCTTCGATCGATCTCATGAGAGCCGAGTGTCATGATAGGCTGAGCATCGCAAATGGATGCTCGAGAGACGTTGTGTTGTTTCTGCAA
>Ga0222716_10003370_pt1 | contig 12768 bp, 2 predicted proteins | sample C33_13DmetaG_FD_165044 | JGI IMG/M metagenome (GOLD analysis project Ga0222716, IMG submission 165044) | Estuarine water microbial communities from San Francisco Bay, California, United States - C33_13D | ecosystem: Environmental > Aquatic > Marine > Unclassified | place: USA: California... | reverse complement strand
CATCTCGCACCATATCATCAAGTGTTCGTTCAAGTGGTGCGGCACTGCCGCTTGATTCAGCTGGTCTGTAGGATGGAGATATTCCGCTTAGTTCCATTACGGTTTTAGCATCAAAACCTTCATCGGTTACAAATCCATTATATAAAGCTACTATAGGGTCTACGTTTGCTTTAAGCATAATGCTTATTATGACTTTTGATGCCTCTAATGCAACTTCTTCGCTGTTTAATGCTTTTATAAATTTATTTAAAAAATCTTTATACGGGTTTAACCCACCTGAATACGTTCTTTGGCCCGTTACTTTATTATATCCAAATTCAGCAGCCTCCCCAATAAGTGGGATATTAAACAGAAGGTTTAGTCCAGTAAGGGCTTTAATCATTTCATTCATTACCTCCTCACGGTCATCCTCGTCACCCTTTATTATTTTAGCTATGTTAGACGCAGCAACAAATAGACCGTTAGCTATAGACATGTTTAAAGCTAGTTTTCTAATATCCTTAGCTTTTACCTTTTCACCTTTTTTCATGCCTCTCATTATGTTAGTAAAGGCCTGAGAAACATTATTGATTTGAAGAAATATTGTGCTGCCAAACATAGAAAACGTCCTAATTAATCCGTTGTTGTTTTGACTAATCGGAGATGTCTCAGTATTTCTTCTACTCTGCTGTGTTGCGTTGTAGTTGTTTAGTTGTTCAACCGCCTCAGCCTTTGGCATTCCGTTTCTTATGTTTCTGTTATAATTAATCATATACCCTAAAACACCTAAAACATCACCAATAACGGTTGGGGCAACTGTCAATGTCCTCCAGCCTCTTTTTATAGCTTTTAGTTTATTGTTGTTTTGACTAACTAATTTGTATTGGTTTCTTCCGCTTTCTAACCCATAAACATCACCGTCTAATCCCCTTCTAAGTCTATCTCGAAATGTTGCAGACACACCCCATGCCTTTTTAATTTGAAGTGGAAACGTAGCGTATGTATACGCACCATCTAACATAAACATCATTAGGTCTAGACCAGGTATTTTTTTCTTTCCCTTTCCTCTAAAACTATAGTCTTCAAACGCTTGCACAAACGATGAAGCTTGCTTTAATATTTGTATAGCTTTAAGGCCTAGAGCTACGCCTACAAACCTGCTAAACCACCTATTAGCTTGAGCTTTTACTTGATAAGGAGTGGTGCCATTAATAGCATAGTTTATGTTAGCTTGCATTAAATCTTTTAATCCCGTTTCTTTAAGTAAAGCTGCAACAGCTTCATTTTTAAATATTGCGTTTATATTTTTTACTGTTACAGCGTGGGCCTTGTAGTTTTCCATCGAGTCAAAGTATGCATCCAACGCAACGTCAAAAGATTGATTTATCAATATCGGTGATGACATGTCAACTCTCTTATTAAGTGCGGATTCATTTTCTGCTGTGAATTGCTTTGAAAAATCTACACCTTTCTCCGAAACCTCTGTAGTCCCATCCATGACGGACCTTGTTGGAAAATAGTTCTCTACATAATTCAAATTAACATCGTTAGTCTGAGAGTAAACGGAATTAATCGACTCAAAATAATCATTACTAAGGTAGTCCACTGTAGCATCAACCATAGTAACAGCGTCCTTACCTATGTGCGCTATAATTTGGCTTATCGTTTCTTTTCCTATACCCATAGCTTCAAGCTTCGCTCTTTGAACAGGGTTTTTAGACAAAGCATATAACCTCATCGCTTGTTGCGTTGTTAGCATTGTTTCGTTTTCCCCTAAAAAACCTTCCTTATCTCTGATTTTACCTATGTTTAATTCTTTTTTATTTAATTTGTTTTTAAATTGACGATACGCTGGGTTTAGTGGAGTTCCTTTAATGCCATCAAAAGTTTCCGCTATAGAATTTAAAAAATCCATTTGGTTTTCAAAGCCCTGTAGCTTTACCTCGTTAGCGTTATTAAGAGCATCATAAATATTTTTAGTTAAAAAATTACCACCTCTATCAAGTATATTTGTTAATGTACCTAGGTGATAGATATAATTTCTTAATCCCCAATCCATGGGGTTTTTTCTAAACTCCATAAGTCTTTTTGTGAGTTTAGCTATAGAACTAAAAACCTTACCTTTCTTAAATTCATTAGTAATAGCCTTTTTGTCTGAGTTACGCTCGTTTTCGTCCTTTAATACTTTTTTAGTTGTGCCGTCTTTATTTTCTATTGTTTTAAATAACGATGGAAACCCTTTTTCAATTTGACGAGTTCCTTCAGAGTTTAGTTCTGCGTTTGCTAATGTTCGTGCCTGTCTTCTTGACTTTAATTGTAATGCACTAAATTTTCTAACATCGTTCACACTTTCAAGCATTGTCTCAAGAGCCTCAACCTCCATGTTCATTATGTTTCCAAAGGTGTCTAGAGCATACGCTTGGTTTAATAATGTTTTTTCTTTCTGAGTTAGACTCTCTTTGTTGTTTTCTTTTACTATAGCTCCTTCTATTATTTCTAATACCTCTGGCTCGTTAAGTTTCTGTCTAATGTTATCCACAGTACCGTTTTTAACCGCCTCTAATATCTTTTGTGCCTGAGCAAAAAACACTTGACCTTCTTGTTCAGTTACACCTGCCTTTACTTTACCAGCAGCACTACCAGAACCCCTTTTCTTTTTCGCTCCCTTCTTTACTCTAGATATTATTTTAGATATAGTTTTATTCTTCTTTTTATCTCTCTGCTTTTCTACGACCTCTAGTGCCTTTTGAGCTGAAATCTGAAAGTCAGCTATAGCTTTTTCGTTGAAAGTTATTGAGTCGATGTCAACCACCGTTCTTATCAGTTTATTGATATCCGCTTGACTGTAATTATCAGACTTTATTAGACTTTTTCTTATAAAGTTTTTCAACCTAGTTTGCAGTTCTTTTACCTCTCTCTTCCCTTGTTTTTTTGTATCTAGTTTAGACAGTGATGCCTTTATTGCTCCAATTTCAGACGAAACAGGGTTGCTGTTATCAACATTTAAAGACGCATCCATAGCCACGATTAAGGCTTTTTGAGTTACCTCTGGTTGATTTTTAAACACAGCGTCTTGCTTTAAAAGCTCTATTGCTTTTCTTTGTGTTTCTGAAAACGAAACATCCCTTCTTTTACCTTCAGAGTCCTTTATGCCTCTTTTTACAAAGCTCCCTAGTTTTTTACGAACAGACCTGTAGAGTTTTTCTCCAGCTTCAACACCACCCTCTATATCTCCAAACTCAGGTGGCAATGGAGTTAGTAAGTCAATAGATACCTCTAAAGCTTTATTTATATCACTTACTTTAAACTTTCTTCTTCTTAATATTTCTTTGATTGCTTTTTCACTGAACCCTAGTCTTCGCCCTTCGTTTATGATGGATGACATCGACACATCTGAACCCTTGGAAAACCTGACACTAGAGGACTCTAAAGATTCAGCTTGTTTTTTAGACATCTTAGCCCTTGACTCTTGTGGAGTTGGGGACTTCTTTGGTTGAACTGCCGCTATTTCTCCTGAGAGTAAATCAGCTATGGCCATGTTTAAAAAACCATCAAGAGATAGTTCTTCAACCATCTTATCATCAATAATGGACTTTATTTTCTTTTTTGTTCCTGTGCCGACAGCCTCAAAAGTTCCCTTAAAGTTTTTCTTAACATACTCCATCACACCTTTAAGCCAATTCTTAAAGTTTGACTTTTGAGCTGCGTCTACAATACCTTCTCCTTTAGCGGCAATCATAGAAACCAACGCCTCTTCCCTCACTAACTCTTCATTAGTAATGTTGCCGTCCGCATCGTACTCAGCATACTTTCTCTTAGCTGCTTCGTATGCTTTAGGGTCAGAGTCTACCATCGACAAACCTTTTGCTAAAAGCTCACGGCCTTTTTCGCTAGACCTAAGCATGTCAATCCAAATATGGCCAAACTCATGAATAGGTGTGTTAATGGAGGTTTGAGATGGATTTATGTATATCTTACCGTCTTTAGTTAAGCCAAGGACAGGTACACCATCTACAAGGTGTTCTCTTACACCTTCTTCCTTTAGTACGTTATCAAACTCAGCTTGACTTGTGTACGCTTGCACTGACGGGAATGTTAATCGCATTAACCCAATAAGCTGCTGAGTGGTGTCAGGTTTTACTCTAACCTTTTGGCCTTGAGCTGGGAGCATGTTGAAGTAATTACTAAGGGCTTGGCCAAGAATTGTCTTGTCAGATGTCATAGTTACTTCACCTGTCTTTTCACTTTTCTTTAACTTAGCTTGACCAGCAGCTCTTGCTGTCTGCTCAGGAAATATATCTGCCTGGTGTCTTGGGTTTGTTATTAAACCTATTAAACGCCCTTTAGGCCCAAACCCATAGTTTGCGTGAGACGCTTCGGTAACCCCACCGTTTAACACGTCTATACCCACAACCGCAACCACATATCCTTTAGGCGTGTCCTTTACACTTTTTTCAGCTATTGCATCATATACGTCCTGAGTGTTTAGTAGGAATGGGTCGTTTTCCATACCTTCAAACAAAGCAGTTGAGTGCTGTTGAGTGTTTCCGCTTTTGTCAGCGTTTGAAAAAATAACATTAAATATTGCCGCTCTGTTATCAAGGGATAGTATTGCTTGGGTCTCGTTTTTAGTTCGTAGGTTAGCATCCTTTATTATTGCCTCAAGAAACTCATCCATTGTAGTAACTTTATACTTCTCAATAAGAGCTTCTACTTTTGGCTTGTGTTTTTTTCCTATAAATGATACCATAACCCCGTCCCTTTTAACCATTTCAAACATCTTGTCTGTCAAGGCCTCAAACGACTTCTTTCTGTTTTCTAATGGTACAGACTTTATTTTTGGAAGAACATACCTGAACACAGCCTCGTTAGAATTAACTCCAGAGTCTGCCATCTTTGTAATGGTCATTGGGATATGACCCTTCGGTAGTCTCCCTTCCTTCCAAAGCCTATCAAAAAGAGACTTGTTGTTGTTGTATAGACTTACAGCGTCCTTGTATTGTGTGTTTGCTCCTTTTTTATCAATGCCAGCCCAAGCCAGTCCTTTGTTGGCAATGTTTCTTAGACTGAACATAATACCTCCGCCTATCTCCATGTCATTACCCATAGAGTCTTTTATCTTCCCACCACCTAGCATATCAGTCATGCCTCCTCTCACCATAGGAATACCCTCAAACTCTTCAATAGACTTTTCAAACTCAGTAGCGTCCTTCACTCCGTAGAAATCAAGAATCTCTTGCGGGATAGGGCTTGTGTCTGTGGCTTCAGCTATAGGACTCACTTCGATGTCTTCAGAAAGTTTTGGTGTTGTGTAGTTGACAAGTCTAGGGTCAAGTTCGTTCATCTCCTTAATTACCGACACTAAATCTACATAGTCCTCAGCAGCTACTTCATCTTCACCCTTTCGCATACGAGGTTTTCCGTCAACAGCATTGTTAACCTGCTCAAATGTTTCGTTTATAGATGTCTCTAAATCAGACACTTCTGATTTAAAAGAAATCATCTCCTCCACCTTTTCTTTGTTTTTCTCTTGGAACCTTTTTAGAAATGGAGTTAGTTTTCTACCAGATATAATTCTGTCAGCTATGTCAGATATAATTCCACCAGTTCTTTCTTCATCCATTGTGCCTGCATCAAAAGCATCCCTATCTTCTTTGGTAGCTTTTTTAATCGGCTCAGGTATAGCTTCTGCTGTAGTTTTTTCTGAAACATCTTCTATGGCCTCTGTGCTTGGCTTTTGAATGGCATCTCTTTGTCCTTTTAGTAAAACAATTTCTCCTGTTGACCCGTCATCATATTTTGTAATTATGGCATCATATCCGTCTTGTCGTATTGCTTCAGAAAGTTCCTCCCCAACCTTCCCATCATACTTTTGAGAAAGTTCGTTTTTGTATGATATTTGAGTATCGTCTGTAATGTCAATTACAAGAGGATTTTCCGATTCCACTACACCAGTTTCAAAACCTTCTGGCGTAAAGTCTGAAACCTTTTGAGTTACATAATCTCCACTTGCCTCTACGTCTTGACCAAATTCAGAAGCCATAGCTGGAGCTTTCTTTGGGTTTTTATTATACTGTATTTTTAGAGGTTTACCCGTCTGTACTTCATCTTTCTTTTTGACTGTAACTTCCTCAACCACAGCTTCCTCAACAGGAGCAAACTTCTCCATCTCAGCGTTGTACTCCTCTTCTGTAAGGACCACCTCACCCTTACCGTCTTGTCTGTTTACTGTACCATACTTTTCAGGTGTAGTGGTTGTGAACATTGTTGGCTTTTCGTACTTCGGCTTACTCTTAGTGGTAACTTGCTCTATTACAGCTTCCTTTACAAACGCAGACACATCAACTGGCTTGTCAGATAGTTTTTTAGTGGTGGCAATAACCTCAAGTTCGTTACTTATTTCTTTTATTAGCTTAGAGAAAGTTGACTTCCTTACTGGGTCAGAAGAAAGTATTTCTTTTGTGTTTAGTAGTATCATTGTCCTAGACAACACCTTAGAATTTTTTCTTGACTTCTTTTCTCCAACATCCAAAAGCTGACGAGCCTCTCTTCTTGTGGCTACATTTTTTTGTATTTTTTGATTGTCCTCCTTAGACATCTTACCAGCTTTCTCTCTCCTGTTTGCCCAGTTAGCAATAGTTTCGTCAGAGGCAGACTCTTTTGCCACAAAATCTGCCATCATTAAGTTTTTCCCAAGAGCCTTGTTTTTATTAAGAGCAGCCTCAAGAGCTAAATTAACCGCCATGTTTGTGGTGTTATTACCCACGCTTCCAAGGGATTCTGAAAGTATTTCTTTATACTCCAAGTTATCACCAACAACCATCTGTGCCAAAGTTTCACCAGCGGCTTCAGCCAAGGGGTCAAACACAGCTCTTTCTACTATTTGCGCACCAACCCTAGCACCAACTCCTGAAAATTTTCCAGCTGTAAATATTTTACCCGCAAGTTGTCCTGATATAAGGTCCATAACCGCAATAGGTATACCTCTTTCTAAACCCCTTTCTTTACCCGTTGCCCAAACCTCTGGGTCAGCTAATGCTTTTGCCATTTCCTCACCAGTTGGGTCGTTCATTATATCGTACTTTTCTCTAGCTGCGTCTAACACCTCATTAGTGTACTCCATCGCCAAACTAGTAGCAGACATACCTGTTTGAAAACCTTTAGCGGTACCCGTAATAAAACCAGGTAAGGCACCCACACCAGCAAAAGCTGCACCCGCACCAGTACCAATACCAGCACCTAACAATGTTGTTGAACCGACTATTTTATAACCGTATGGTAGCATCATGGATAATGAGCTTGCTGCCAAGGTAGTCATTAGCTCAAACGGGTCGTTAAAAAGTATATCTGCGGTCTCTTTAGCCCCTACTGCTTTGTTGTACTGAGACAACACTTTAGATGAAGCACCAGGGTTTTTAGATAGATGAGTATATATTTTTTTAGCAGCCTCCATCCTTGAGTCTTGGTCATCCATGTCATAGCCAATACCTAGTGCAGACATGAGTATAACCTCAGCCGCCAGACCCTGCTGCAATCCTTTATCAAATTCGTTTAAAAAGCCACTTAAATTTTCTGAATACTCTTGCTCAATCTGTTTGTCTACTTGTGTATCAAAGTAAGATATAGCCAAGTCGTATTTGTCTTGAGCCAGTCTTTTTTCAGCGTTTGATTTATTGTAGTCGTTAAATATATCGTTGATAACATCAACCTCTTCTTGGCTTTTAGCTTTGTATGTTTGCAGACCGTCTAATCCAACCCCAAATGTTTCCTTAGAGTACACATCTAAGTCAGCTTGTTTGTTTTCCGCACTTATATATACATCGTTAGCCTTATCCATACTGAGTTTTATTAACCCACCAATGTATTGGTCGTAACCCTCTCTAGTTTCTTTTGCTTCGTCCCTCATTACTACATCAAACAAAGCAGACTCTTTTTCTTTTAAGTCAGATAGGTCAGTGTAGTAAGCGGCCTCATCAGCCTGAGTCCCTAAATCAAAGCCTAAGTTTTTTATTTCTTCTATTCTGTCTATTTCATCCCTCACCTTTATATACTCATCGTAGGAGTTTTTTTCTGCCTGATAGTTTAGGTTACGGTTTTTATAAAAAGATTCTGCTTTACTAGTTCCCTCTATAACCTTTTCTTCTTTTCTCTCAAAAGATACGTTTGATGATAAAAAATCCTTTAACCTTTTTGTTTCTTTTTCAGCACCGCTTTCGGTAAACGGGTCTAGGTCTATGACGATGCTGCTTTTACCGTCATTTGTTGTAACAGTTAGTGCGTCACCAATACCCGTCTCTTCAAAAACAAAACCGTAGTCAATAAAGTCTTCTTTAAGTTGTGGGACAACTACCTCTTCATCTTGCTTTATTAAACTTTTATCTATACCATCTAGCACAGATTTAAACTTTTCTGACTCCCTTATTTCCGTTGATTTTTTTTGTTGAGCCTCTTCTTCTTCCAACAACTCAGCTCTCTTTTGTTTTTCAATCTCACTTAACCTTTCAGATAACTCAGCCTCTTCTTTAAATATTGTTTTTTTACGCTTTTCAAGCTCTTGTAAAAACACATCGCCAGAGGTTTTTGTAGCATCACCTAGTTGGTCAGTAGTAATAGCTGGTGGCGTATAGCCAAGATACGAACCATAGTCTGGAATTGGGGCTTCAGCCTTTTCCACAACAGGCTCTTCTACAGCAGGTTCTTCGACAACAGGCTCTTCTACAGCAGGTTCTTCGACAACCTCTTCTTCTTCTTCAGTCACATCACCCTCATCACTAACTAATGTGAGTTTATTATTAGAAACCAAAGAATCAAACTGGTCTGGATATTTTTTTCTTAACTCAGACTCTGTGTATATATTACCAGCGGGTGTTTTATATTTTTTTTCAGCCATTAATTTGTGTATAAATCTTGTTCTTTTAACACTCTCATTATTCTATTTAAGGTTTCTTGCCTTGAGTTTATTAGTCTTTGATATTTGTCTTTATTAGACTTACTAGAATTAGGGTCTGGTAATTCTTTCGCAAAATCTTCTATATTAATTTTAACATCGCCTATGATTATATTATCACCAATAAATGTATTATCTTCAAAAGATATTGATTTATTTTTTATAGAAGCTAAATCTCCTAAAGTCGTACCGCCCCCTACATCAATCGCTCTAATATTTTCAACCAATGATTTATTCATATCATCTTCCGAGCCTTGTTGAGTAATATTTTTTAATTTCATAGCTCTCTTCACCTTGTTTTCTCTCTTTTGAGGTGTAGGGGTTGGTGTAAGTGCTATACCCGAAGTTTTATATATGGTACCAACTAATTCAGGTTCTCCTGTATTTGGGTCTATTTCCATTACTTTTGATATGTTTTGCATTTGTTGCTCAAAATTATTCATATCATCTAGTGGCACATCAGCAAATTTTGTAGCTCCATCAGGTTTTGCATATATAAACCTAGCTTTCATTTTGCCCGTTTCATCGTCTTTTACAACTACTACTTCATTCATTTCTACGTTTGTGATATTTTTTATGTTGTCTAATAACCTTTCAACCATTTCAGGGTCATCCTCTGCCTCGCCAGGCATAAGCATTTCTAATTGGTCTCTAACCCCTGAAATTTTTGCTTTATTAGTTTTAGAGGTTACTTCCCATTGAGCTAACGTCCTGTCTCCACCACTATCATCTGAATCACTATCATCTGGAGCAGGTATAATTGAACTAGCAACTTTTATCTTTTCTTGCGAGCTATAAGCCCCACCATCCATCATTATAGATTGCTGAATAACATCTTTAAGTACATCCTCAATTTTTTGACCAGGAAAGTTTTCTTGAATAAACAAACCATCGTCATCAAGAAGCCTTTTTGGTTCTTCCATTTCTGGACTTCTGTTTTTGTCATACAAAATCAATCCTTTTTCATTAGTTTTTGGTCCTGGTACAAGAGAAAAAGATACCTCACCAGTTTCAGGGTCTGTCGTTTTAACGCTATATGCAGCTAAATCAATAAGTAACTGGTCTGGTCCACCCTTTGCAGACTGCTGTGACAATGCTTTAGCTATAGCGTCAGTTGACTGTTTGGCTGCGTTGTAATCAAAAGCCTTAACTTTAGATGTAATTTTAGTTCTACCAGATATGTCAGTTATTTCATCTGGGTCATCAATATAAAAGTTTTCTGTGAATTGACCTTCTTTCCAAGCCCCAGCTTTTTGTAAGCTTTGATTAAACTGGTCTGTATAGTCGTGTGCTGTGTTAGACCCTGCGGAGTTATTAGGTAAAGAAGACAAAGATGACTGTATTTCAGAAAGTCTTTTTAGGTTCATAACATGTGTGTCACCCTCTACACCTCTTGCTTTGTTTACTTGAGCTATTGATTGCCCTTTAAGTTCAATCATCATAACCCTGTTGCCGTTCTCGTCTTTTTCAAAGAAATACCTTTCTTTCACCGCCTGTCCATTTAATGCGTTTCCCGCTAGTGCCGCAGCATAAACGTATGGGTCAATTTTATTTAGTGGAGTTTGACCTCTATCATAACCAATCTTACCTTCTTCTATAGCTGTCTCCACAACACCTACATTGTATTCATGCGCACCAATAAAGTCTTGCGCACCTCTTATTAGATTTTTATTAGCACTAATAATAGCTTCATCGTCTTCCCTAGTTCTCATGGACTCTTCTCCAGTATTTGGGTCGATGTACTTGTAAGTATACGTTGCGTTACCGTGCTGAGATAAGTTTAACTGAGCCTTTGATAACTCACTAACAATAGGTGTAAACTCGTCTTGAAGATTTTTAGAGTCAGGCCCAATTTCTGGACTATCTCCGTCAACCTTTCCAAACCCACCAATTTCATTCATTAGTAGCCCTTGGTTCTTCATCGACTCTTGTGCAAGCTGACTGTTAACTTCTTTTCTTAACCTGTTTGCCTTACCAATATTTATAAGTTCTGTTCCAACAACATCTACCACAGAGCCAACTATTTGCTGCCCTACATTGTCTTGTTGTGGCTGTGTTGAACCCCTAAATTGACTTTCTCCTGACTGACTTCTGTATCCCATTTTATTCTTTTATTATTGATAATCATATATTGAGGCAGCTCTTTCCTGATAATTTCTTGTTTCTCCTCCAAAAATAGCATCAAATTGTTTTCGGGGGTTTCTAAACCTACTTACAGCGGCCTCTATATCACCCTCCGCTTGGTACCTTCTATCGTCCGCCAACTGCTCTTTGTTTGCAGCATAGTCTAGGTCTGCATTTGTTCTAGCCTCCTGTGCTGAGAACACAAACTCCATACCAGCAGCTTTAGCCGCCTGAACTCTCTGTTGTTCGCTTGCAACCATTTGTTGTAACTGCTGCTCCCCTTGAGCTTTAAGTTTCTGGTTTTGTGCCTCTTGTTGTTGTATACTAGCGGAAACAGAGTTCTTGCTTTGTAGTGCAGCCTGTGCAAGTGCAGTGGCACCCCCAGCACCTGACCCTGTAGCTCTAATTGTGTCTAGTGTGTTCGCTAATGCAGCGTCTGTTTGTTCAACCTGCATTTCAGCCGCCTTTGTTGCAACACCTAAGTTAGCGTATGGATTTGAAAACGTACCGCTTAGGTCTTTTACAGCAGAAGACGGGTCTACGATAGCAGCCCTTTGATTCCTTATGTTGTTTAACTCTGCTTGAGCTATAGATGCCTCCATAGCATACTGGTTCTGCCTTTGAGTAGCTATAAATACTTGTTGAAATTTTTTTCCTCTCCCCATTACTTTTTACTTTATTGTGATGAAAAAACATTGTTAGTGGACACAGCAAACACTTGCTTTAAACCACCAACGTCTGTTGTTGCGTCTGTTTTTACTTTTACTGTTGCGTAGTACCCCTTTATCCCTGACATGTCTACACCGAATATAACTTCATCAATTCTTGCGGTACTATTATTAACAAGGTTGGACACATACTTACCTTCCTTCCTGTCAAACCCTGCTCGGTATGTAACCCCACCCTCTGTGTACGAACCTTCATCATAGCTATAGACGTTTGCGGTTACGTCTTGGTAGTCATTTAAACTAGGTGGGCCAGAATAATTATTAAGGTCGATACCTTGATTATCCGACTTAAAGCTCTCAACCTCCCAACCGTTCGTACCTTCATAGGATACGGTGTTAAAGTTCTTAGACACTGAAACAGAAGGGTTAAACACAAAGGTTACACTTGTGTCAGTCTGAACCCCGTAGAACTGACCCCTATTCTTAGCTGTGGTCGCATCGTAGTGCTTCCATATACTACCATTTTTACATGTGTAGTAATCAGCGTTCAGGGTGTTAGCGAAGTCTGGTTTGTAATCCCAAAAGCTAGTCCATCCGTTGTTGGCATCGTTAAATGAAACCGTGTCGTATTCTCCGTCTCCAGCAGAAAGGTCGGTTACTGATGGCTGAACTGATATAACAAACGCATCTGCATAGTTATTAAACCCACCAACAACCTTGTCTCTAACTAGCTTGTACAGGTTTAGTGTACCACTTCCTGAACCTATAGACTGACTGAAAGTAACATCCGCTACCGTGTCTGGTGTTGTTATGTTTATATCTGTGACATACGCACCACTTGTGCCTCCATAGTTTCCGTATATACTCATCCCAAGCTCTATAAGATTTACATTACCCGTCAATCCAATGGTTGTTCCAGTGCCAGATACTGTAAAACTAAGTAGGTCACTTAAATTATAATTACTCGTTATTGGCGAAAATGCGTCCCTAAAGTAATCTCTCATACCATAATCACTAATTTCAGTGATTCCGTCCCTAGATAGCCTCATT
>Ga0222716_10003365_pt1 | contig 12775 bp, 10 predicted proteins | sample C33_13DmetaG_FD_165044 | JGI IMG/M metagenome (GOLD analysis project Ga0222716, IMG submission 165044) | Estuarine water microbial communities from San Francisco Bay, California, United States - C33_13D | ecosystem: Environmental > Aquatic > Marine > Unclassified | place: USA: California... | reverse complement strand
ATGATGTCTCAGATATTTGGAGTAGATCATACGACTTTCCAGCAGTTTGTTGAAAACGACGAAACTTTATCCGCTGAAATGCTTAATGATGCAGCTGAAGAGCTTTATGATATGAGTGTAGCCCCTCAGTATTTTCCACAGCAAAAAACAACAAAAGTAATGCAACCAAGGGGTGGATCATCCACAGCTGGAGAAAGAAGAATAGCTGTAATAAAGTCTAAACTTGATAATTTACCTCCTCCTACCTCTGGTAATATAGATAATTATATGACGTTACTTAAATTGAACAAAGGAGAAGCATACCAAGTAAAAGGCAATAAATTAATTATTGGCGACGTTAAAGCCGGAACAGCATTAAGAACTATTGATTTATCAAACCCTACTTTAGCTAAATCGCAAATAGCAAATTTAGCAGGCGTTATGGGTTATAGTCAAGGTGGACAATCGCAAGACTTATCACAATATAATTTTGATTTATAATGAACGAAGAAGAATTCATCGCAAAACTAAAAGAAACAGCAGGCAAAATGCAAGCTGATGGTATAGACCCAATACAAATTCAAGGATTTATTGACCAGAAAAAAAATGAATGGAAGGCTAAGTATGAGGGAAAGATGGATGCCGCTGCGGAGGAGACTGCAACTGTAGTGGCAGATCAACCAAGCGAATTGGGTTTGCAGTCGGAAAATGGTTTATCGGAGCAACGTTACAGTCACCCAGATGAAGACCGCGGGTTTTTTGATGCTTTAATTTTTGAGCCATTAAGTAAAGGTATAGCTCAAGGAAGCTCCAGCGATGAAGCTTATGGTGTATTTTTAGGTGGAGATTTTTCTCCAGAAGCATTAAAAGCATTCAGAGAGGCCGATAAAAAAGTAATGGAGTCTGGAATGACAAAAGAAGGTATAGCTTATGAAGCCGCTGTTAATAAAAGAATAGAAGCCGGCGAAAATCCTATACTTGCTTATTTTAAAGAATTGCCTAATAATAAAATTGGGGCAGCCCAATATATGATACAATCTCAAACTGCAGCGGCAACAGCGGGTTTAGAAAATCCTGCAATATCACTTACAGCGGCAGGGGCAGGCGCATTAGCAACAGGAGCTATTGGGTCAGCCGCTAGTCCTGTTGGAACGGCTATTGGTGCTGGTATTGGTGGGGTTCGGGGTTTTATGTCTGGATCAATGCTAGCTTTAGAAGGTGCGTCAAGGATGAGCGAATTGGCTAAAGAATGGTTTGAAGAAAATAATTTAGATTGGAATAAAGATAGTGATTGGCAAAAGCTTAAAAATGATGAAGCTGCTCTACGTGAAATAAAACTAAGAGGAATGGGGGCCGGTCTTACTATTGGGGCTGCCGAATACTTTGGTGGTAAGATAGGAGGAAAACTAGTATCAAAAGCAGTAGGCGCTGTTAGTGGTAAAGTAGCAAAAGCAGCTACTAAAACAGTGGGATCATTAGCTTCAGAGGCTACGGTGGGTGGCTTAGGTGAGGCTGGAGCATTAGGAGTTATGGGAAGAGACATAACTAGTACTGAAAGCTTAAAAGAAATTGGCATGGAATCTGTTATAGGCATAGTTGGAGCGCCAATCACTGCGGCTCAAGCTACTCTTGAACAGGCAAAAGCTAAAAACAAATATATTGTTAATGGTGGTAAAACAACAGATAAGTCAAAAGTAAATAATATAATAAGTGATGCTAGTGATAAAGACTTTGTAAATATAAAAATAAAATCTGACGATAAAAAAGTTAATCAAAAAATTAAAAGTCGTAGAGAAAAAATTATAAAAGAAGATAAAAATCTTATAAAAAACAAAGTTGAGCCGCAAGTTATTACTGACCAAAAGAAAAAGCTTGATTTAGCTATTCAGCAAACTGAAATTGATATTGCTAACATAAAAGAGCAGGATGATAGCCTATCAGTTTTACCTTTTGAAACAAGGCTTAAAGATTTAAAAGATAAAAGAGCTGCGCTTGATGAAATTGTTCAATACCAATTAGATGAGTTAAATGAACAAGAATCTATGGATTTAATGGATATGGACGACGATATATCTCTATATCAGTCTATAATAAATGATCCAATGTCAGCAGAAGCTGCCAAAAAAGAAGCGCAGAAACAATTAGACTTGTTAAAAGTACAGCAGGTTCAAACTTTTATGAACCCTAGTGCTATAGATACACGCAATCCCAACGGTCCTAAAAATCAAAAGAATATTGATCTTTCTCAAAAAACTCAAAAAGCTTATGAGGGAGGCGATATTGACGGCGTTATTAAATCACAGCAGGGTCTTATATCGTCTATTGCAACATCTTTATGGTCTAGAGTGCCAAAAGAAAAGCAAGTTGGTACGTACGAGGGGTTTAAAGCGGCTCTTGTTACATCTAAAGGTGGCATGTTAGATATGATAAATAGCTATAGCCCTGAAAAATTCCCAGGTGTTCCGTTAGCTGCATACTTAGGGGATAGACAAAAGGGATTAAGGGCTAGAGCTAATCGTATAATAAAAGAACTAACTAAGCAAGACTTTGAAGTTAGCACTGATTCAACAGAGGTATTAAATTCTTTTTCTGATATTGAAACAAATATTGATGATATAGATATTTATGGTCCTAAATATAATTCACAGAAATTAGGGTTAGGGACTAACTTATTAGAAGAGGCCTCTAAGGATGTTGAATTAGCTACTCAAAAAATAGAAAATGAATTAGCTAAAGCTGATCAAAAGGCAAAGCCTTTAACTCAAAAACAAAGACAATCTAAAGCTGAAAAAGATTTTGACAGTGTTTTTAAAAATAAATATGTAAAAAGAATTAAAGATAAAATTGGGAAAAAGCTAGACAAAGAAAAGTACATTAGAAATAATGTTACTACTTTGAAAAAAATAGCTTTAGCCAATCGTGATTTTCAAAAGGGTAATCAAGGCATAGCTAAGGACTGGAACAAATATCCACCGTCCGACCAAGCTTTCATAGATTATTACATGGGCACTGACACTAGTAATATTCAAGCTATTAGTGATAGAAAAAAATCGTTAGCGGAAGCTGTAGCTAAACAGATAGGCAAAGATGCTAAAGATAACTATTTTGAAGGCAAAGAAGCTGAACGCGCAGAAATAGGCGAAAGATTAGGCATTGCTTACTCAGAAGATCTTGAAGTTAAAAAAATTAGAATATTTGACTTTGATGATACATTAGCAAAAAGTAATTCACAAGTGCTATACACGCTGCCTGATGGAACCACTGGAAAGCTTAACGCAACAGAATATGCCAAAAGAGACCAAGAGCTAAAAGATAAAGGTGCTACGTTTGACTTTTCTGAATTTAGTAAGGTTATAGACGGTAAGAAGGGGCCTTTATTTGAAGTAGCACAAAAAATAAATGCTGCTAGAGGTAATGAAGATTTATTTGTTCTTACAGCTAGACCGGAAGATTCAGCTGGACCAATACAAGAGTTTTTAAAATTAGCTGGTTTAGATTTTAAGAAAGAAAATATTATTGGTTTAGGCGACGGAACAGCGCAGGCTAAGGCTAATTGGGTACAAGGCAAAATAGACGAAGGTTACAATGACTTTTACTTCGCAGATGACGCTATTAAAAATGTAGAAGCTGTAAAACAAGTTCTTGATAATTCCGAAGTTAAAAGTAAAGTACAACAGGCTAAAGTATATCAAGAAGTTATTAATGATATTGAAAAAGAGTTAAATATCTTAATATCGTCGGTACAACAAATAGGGCACTGGAAACAAAATGTGCCTCAAGCCAATGTTGACCTCGCGGATCAACCAAGCTATAATAAATATATTGGAAGTTTTTTAAGTTTTATTGGGCATAAAAATACTAAAGAAATAAACTTAAATAATTACGATGATCTACTACAAACCCAAAAAGAATTAGAAGAAGCTGCTAATTCTGGATTTATATCTTTGCAAGGGTTAAAAGCTGGAAAATTAGCTAATTTTGGGAAAAAGGTAGTAATAAAAGACCCCAAAACTGGCGAATTTATATCTAAAGCAACTGCTGGTACAAGAAAAATACCAAAGCAAAAGCAAGAAAGATATTATGAGCTATCAGGCTCCGTTGAGGGCTCTGAAGGTAATTATTATAAAATACCTGGCGAATATGTAAAAAACGAAAAAGGCAAGTTTGAATGGAAAGATAACTCATCTGCTATTAAAGAAATAGAAAAAATAGCCGCTAATGTTTTAAAACCAGACACGTCTAAAGGTTCCGTATACTGGTCCAGTACTGCTGACCCAGCATATCTTAGGCTTGAAAAAGCAGCAAAAGAAAATTATAAAGGCCAAATAATAGAAGGGAGCATAACTAGAATAAAACCGCTAGAGGGGAAAAACAGCATAATTGTAAATAAAGTATTAAATTTTGATAAATTTAAAAAATTAGCTAATGATAGCCAACCACAAGTTAAAATTAATCAAAGAATAATAGCTCAATTAACAAAAGATTTTGCACTATCTGTTAAAAGTGGTATAAACCCTTATGTGGCCGGTATGCTTTTAAAGGGGGCTTATCAATCTACAGAGGGAGGTATTAAGGCTTCGTATGAGTTTAAATGGATGGAAACTGGGGAGCTAGAATTTGGCGAAAGCGAAAAATACACAGAAGGATATAGAGGAAATAAAGAAAGAAGAGTAAGAGAAGAACACTCACCTCCTGCTAGCGTATTTATGGCAAAGCTAGTTCAAGTAGCTTTAACGGCTGACGTTGATAATATAGAAGCTATAGTAGGAGACATGTACCAGGACGCCGGTCAGTTTTTAATATCGTTTAAGCATGACGAAATGCTCGATAATAATAAGTTGGGAGCATCTATAGTTGAAGGTAGTTATGTAGGAAGAGCTTCTGGCCTTACTAGAATACTTAGTGCGGGAATACCAGCTAGAAAATTAATTAACAAAAATGGCAATACTATAGCTGATTTAGCCCAACTAACAGAAGGTATTCCTAATGTGGTCACTAATGAAGCTGCTCTTGACGCTTTGGGGCCAAGGGTTGAACAAGGCTTGCAATCTGCTGTGCAAATGCAAGAAGATCTTAACCCTAATCCTGAATTATCTAAGAATGAAGCTGTAGAAGCTTTAAGTGATATGTTGGGTACTATATACGGCGTAGATGTAATCACAACTAAAAAGGCTTTAGAAGAAGCTGGCTATAGTGAGGCAGACGTAAAAAAAGCTTTAAGAAGCTTTGGTTTTGAAGATTCTCAAAATGGTTATGTTTTTATAAACTCAGAAAAAGCAGGGTTAGACACACCAATGCATGAATTTACCCATGTTTGGGCCAACCTTGTTTTTGCTAAAGATCCCGAGTTATTTAATGCCATATATGATAAGCTAAAGTCTCACCCTAGATATAATGAAGCTATATCCAGGATGAGTAAAGGTGGATATGCAAATATTCCCATTGACTCTTTTGGTTATAAAAATGAAGTTATGGCCTATATACTTGGCGAAGAAGGTAAATCTCTTTATCAAGTATTTGCAGGAGATGCAGAGGCTAAAAGTTTAATTGATAAATTCTTTGATTATATTAGAGAAGCTTTAGGGTTTGATCCTACAGTAAAAAACTTTGCTGATTTAAATGTAGACCAAGTTGTTAAACTTGCTGTTAAAGACATAATGGAAGGTAATCCTTCCGCTAACTTTAATAAATTACAAAACGTTGCTGAGGGCAAAAGCTGGTATGCTAAAGCAGAAGCAGCGCAAAGCCCTAGTGCTAAAGCTAAAGCTGACCCTTTAGTAAGGGCATTCAATAAATTAAAACTTTCGTATAGAACTAATAAAGATTTAGCACGAGCTATTAATGATGCTTATGCTGAGGTAGAAGGCTTGATGAGTTTTATGGATTTTGTTAAACTTGTGTCTAAAAATACAAAAGAAATAAAAACAGGTAAAACAAATCAACTTCTTATAGCCAAGGCTGAAATAATTAAAGCTGACAAAATAGCTGAAGAAAACGCTAAAAAACAAGCTGAAGATAAAGTAAACGAAGAGCAGGCCTCTAAGCTACAATCTATGTTTAGAAGAATTATTTATCAAGCAAAAGGCGAAGGTGCTAAAGCATCAAGATGGTTTATTCCGCCTAATGCTGAAGATTTCAAAGGTTTGCTATATGCGTTTTTACCTAAAGGACAATTAGGTGTTGATGCTCGAAAGTGGATGGAAGAGCATTTAATTAAGCCTTATTCTAATGGTATTGCTACTCTTGACACTGAAATACTTCACAAGTCTAAAGCCTGGACCGATATGTCTAAAGGTTTTAACTTTGAAGAAAAAATTGGGGGCACACCATATACCTTAGGTGATGCTATTAAAGTTTACAATGCGCTTAAAGAAGGAGTTGATCCTGGTATTGCTAAGAAAAAACATTTAGATGCGCTTATACATGCTGTAGAAAGTAATTCTGAAGTATTAAACTTAGCTAATGAAGTTGCAGAGTCGTTTCCAATAAAGCTTGAATCAGGTTGGCAAACAAGAGCATTTGCTAAAGAGATTTATGATTCTATTAATAATGGAGCACGTAAACGGCATCTTGAAACATTTAGCAATAATGTTGACGCTATATTCACAGATGCAACACTTGATTTGATTGCAGATCAATATGGTGAAAAGTATAGACAAGCAATAGTATCTACACTACGTAGAATGAAAAGCGGTAGAAATAGAGTATCTACTGACGCTAATGCAAATGTTTATATGAACTGGTTAAATAGAGCAGTTGGAACAACAATGTTCTTAAATACCCGTTCTGCTATATTACAGTTGCTATCTACATTAAACTTTATAGGTAAACCTGGTAATAATATATTTCAAGCTACTGCAGCATTTGCAAATCAAAAGCAATGGAAAGCAGACTATAATAAACTATGGAATAGCGATTATTTAACTAACAGGCGGGATGGCGCTAAGTTTGATGTGCTAGCAGATGAAATTGCAGAAGGACCACAAGGCTTAAATAAAATACTTAAGTTTGGTTTCTTACCAACAAGATATGCGGATAGCTTTGCTATTGCTCTTGGAGGTGCTGCATACTATAGAAATAGAGTTAATATGCTAATGAAGGAAGGAATGAGTGAAGCTGACGCTGAAGCTCAGGCTATGATTGATTGGAGAAATACAGCTGAAGAATCTCAGCAGTCTTCTGATCCATCTAAAATTTCTGAAATACAAGCGTCGGCAATTGGTAAAATAATATATGCTTTTGCTAATACACCGTTTCAGTATGCAAGGATAACAAAAAGAAAACTACAAGATATTGCATCTGGTAGGTCCGCTGCAGCTGGTACGCTAAGAACAGATATGCAATCTATACTGTATTACTCTGTTGGTCAAGCTATAATGTTTAATGCACTGCAAAGTGGCTTAGTAGCTTTATTAAATTCAGATGACCCTGAAGATGATGAAATGAAGAAAGAAAAGTACGCGTTATTAATAGAGCGTACTTTAACATCTTTTGCTAAGTCTACAGGTAATCCTGGAGCTGTAGCATCAACGTTATATGCAATGATGAAAGAAGGCTATATGCAACAAACAGGACAGAAAAGGCCTGATGCAAATGCTTTTGCAATTACCGCAACATCAATATCCCCACCGCTTAATTCTAAGATTAGAGATTTAGCAGGCGCTTATAGAGCTTTTAATAAAATAGATGAAGATGATGTATTCACACCGTCTTTAGATAATGAAGCTTTAACTATGGCTGGTGAAGTTGCATCATTTGGTGGCATACCTTTAGATAGAGTAATAAGGAAAGCAAGACATTTAGCGGCAATAAAAAATGAAGAAGCCGAATTATGGCAAAAGATTTGGATGCTTGCTGGATGGAGTAGTTGGGAGCTCGGCGTTAAAGAAAATAAAGATGCCGGGTTTAAAGCTATAGATTTTAAAGATGTAGATTTTAAAGAAGTTGATTTTAAAGAAGTCGAATTCAAAGAACCTGCATTTAAGAAGTTAAAAAAAGGTGTAGCTGGAGAAGCTAATCGAGATGGAACTATAGAGGTAGACCCTAACCTATCTCCTGTTGAACGCGCAAAAACTATTGCTCATGAAGAGCAGCATGTAAAAGACATGAAAAGTGGTGTGCTAGATTATGATGATAATTTTGTATACTACAATAAAAATAAGTATGAGCGCAAAAATGGTAAGATTATTTATAAAGGGAAATCTTATATAGAAGGTGATCCACAATTACCTTGGGAAAAACGTGCATACAATGCAGAGCCTTCCACAAAAGAGGTTAAGCGGAAGAAGCTATATGCTTAAAACAAAAGGGGATGATACCATTACGGCGTCATCCCCTTTGTTATTTAAAATAGTAAACCTATTCCTAATCCTATAGCTGGCCCTAATATTGACCAGCCTTCTAAAAACTTAATTTTTTTAAGTTCTTTTTGAGTAAACACATTGTCTTTTGTGTCCAAAATAACATCAGCTGCTTTTTGCTTATACTCAAGCAATTCAGCTTCTAATTTTTTTACTTTTTCTTTTAAACTCATAATAAATTAAATTAACCATCGCAGCTTAAACAATCAGGATCCATAGCCGCTGCTGCTATATCTCCCCTTAATACAGATTCGGTACGTGTATAATATAATGTCTTTATGCCACGCTTCCATGCTTCTATATGAACTTGATTTAGCCACCTCGGTGGTGCTTCTGAAGGAAAAGCTAAATTTAAAGAAACAGACTGGTCTATATAATCTTGCCTTATACCAGCTTGCCTAACTAATTCTAATTGATTTATTTCTTTAAATGTTTTAAATACATTCTTCACTGGCTCTCCTTCCACTTCGTTAAGTCTTCCTCCGTGATCGAAATACCATCCATCAAGTTGTTTAATTCCTTGAACGGATCCACCGTCTGCAAGAATTTTATCCCAAGTTTCTTTATTATCGATTCCAACTTTTCTTAATACTTTTTTAAGTTCTTTGTTCTTCCTAATAAATGTTCCTTTAGCAGATTGTTCTGTAAACACGTTTGCAGCCCACGGCTCAATGCCTGGCGAAACATTCCCTGATAATTTTGAGTTTGATACAGTAGGTGCTATAGCCCTTAGGTGTGTATTACGGAACCCTGTTCCAACACACCACAATGGTTCTCCATAAACCTCCGCTAGTTTTCTTGATGCTCTTTCTGTTTCAATTTTTATTTTTGAAAATATTTCTCGCGTTTTGAACTGCGCTAATAAGCTTTCGAAAGCAATTCCATTTTTTTGCAGCAGGCTGTGCCATCCAAGGACACCAAGTCCAAGAGCCCTGCCTTTCTCCGCACTGCGTACAGAGTTCTCGAATCCCTTCATATTCTTTGCTTTCTGAATAAATTCTTCCAGCACACCGTCCAGGAACCATGTTGCGTCGTAGATTAAATTCGTATTTTTCCATTCATCATATTTATCTAAATTAACCGAAGATAAACAGCAAACAAAGCTGTGCGACTCATCTGTATGAAGGGTAATCTCGCTACAGATATTAGTCATATGCACTTTTAGACTATTTTTTTTGTACGCTTCTGGGTTGCTTTTGTTCGTATTGCCTTTAAAAAGGATATAAGGTTCTCCAGTCGCTTTTCTTTTTTGAAGTAGTTTTGCCCATTTGTTTCGTGCTTCTTTATCTCCAAGTTCAAGTCTTCGCATAAACTTGTCACCGACCACAGCGCACTGGTGGAGGTTAAGAGATTGCCTGTTGACATCTCCTTTAGGTTCTCTAATTTCCAACCATTCATCAAAGTCGGGATGATCAATATTGATATTAACTGATGCCGCTCCTCTTCTGACAGATCCTTGATTAGTGGCAAGTATTGTTGAATCGTATATCTTGCAAAACGGCACCACTCCATCAGATGTTCCATTACCTGTAATTTTAGCTCCGGCGGGTCTAATCATATTAATGCCAACGCCAACACCGCCGCCATGCTTAGCTAGTAGCATCATCTCCAAATTCTTCGTGCCTATATCATAAATGCTATCTCCTACATCTATACCGAAACAACTAATAGGTAAACCTCTATCTGTGCCTGTATTAGACAGCACAGGGGAAGCCAAACACAACCAACCATCCCATATGTACTGGAAGAATTTTTCAGCTAGTTCTGGCTTATATAAACGCCTTGCGACTGTTTTAGATACTCGCCAATAAGCATCCCTTGGGGACTCTCCTGCTAATAAATAGCCACCTGTTATTGTTTTTTTATAGACTTCGGTATCACCCCAGGCTGGGTAATCTTCGCCTTTTTTCCAATCGTTATCCCACATTATTTAAAGAATAATACAGCGTAAGCTGCCATTACGTTTATATTGACTAATACTAAATTCCATTGTTTTGCAACCCATACTTGAGGCAGCGAAAATAAACCAGCTAAAAAGTAAACTATAATACCTGGCGTTTCAGGAAGCATATGGGGAGCCGTAATAAAAAATCCAGTCCCCATATATCCTAACCTATTTGCTAATCTTTCGTGAGGCTTTAACTTTCTTTCTTTTACTAAAGCTTTAAGTATTGATCTTTTCATAACTCTCCCAACTTGCTCCATAGCCACGCTTTTTTAGACCGAGGCCTGCAGATTACCATTGTTTCATTTCCAACATAATAGCATAAATTATATGCATCTATAGTATCTTTCCTTATTATCCTAAGCTCACCACCTTCTTGGTATACTTTTCCATAAGCTAAAGGAATAATTTTTTTATTATTAGCGCTAAATCGCGTAAACGTGCTATCAGGATTTATTCTAACAAATTCATGATCTTGATTGACCCAAAGACCATAAATATTATTGCTTTGTGCGTTTATATTGTAGTTTATGAGTAAAAACGAAAATATAATTTTTTTTATTGTCATTTATTAAAATATATATTACCAAATATCTTCAAAATCTTCACCTTCATTAGCCTTTGAATAATCAGTCGGCCTAACAGCAAAAAAATCAGTATGAGTATGCCCCCCGGTAAGATGATAGAACCAGTCAAGATTTTCCGCTGACTTTTTGTCAAACGCAAAGTACTCCCCGAGGTCGAAGTAACCAAGTTCTTGAAGTTTTTCATTGAGACGTTTTCTGATGAATTGTTTAAGGTCGTTAGCTCTAAGGTTTTCAATGTCTCCTTGTTCAAACATTTTATCAATATACTGCTCTTCTGCTGAGAGCATTGCTTTTGCAGCGGTAGTAACATCATCTCTACAGTCTTCTAATAATGTTGGTATCTCTTCACACATATGCCTAAAAAGCTTACAGCCCATTTTACTATGTAAAGATTCATCTCTTACAGACCATTTCATCTGTTGTCCAATACCTTTAAGAAGGTTTCTGAGCTGAAAAGAATAAAGCACAGCAAAAGCAGAGTATAAAGATACCCCTTCAGCAAATGCACTAAAGATGGCTAACGATCTTCCAATTCCTACAGGGTCAGAGCCGTCATAGGCAACAAGGTTTTCAAATCGCTCCGCAGTAGCAGGTTCATGTAAAAATGCTTCAAAGTTTTCAAGACCTAATGTTTCGTTTAAATATGAATAAGCTACAGCGTGTATTGTTTCCTGACTGCCAAACATCATAGCCATTTGTTGTATTTCATGCTTAGGGAACCACGCTACAACTTTTTGTGTCCAATAATCAGAAACCGCACATTCTGTTTGTGCAAATCCTAATAATATATTACCAACTAAATTCTTTTCTTCAGGGGTCAACCGCTCATTCCAATCTTTAACATCACCTGACATAGGTATTTCAGTATGCAACCAAAACGCCTGTGCTTGTTTTAACCAGCCTTCCGTGTAATATTCTGGGTACTCAAATGGTTTATACGGTATTCTTTCCTTGAATAGACTCATCCTTTTTTGTTTCTTCTTTTAATTGTTGTAATGCTTTTTCATAATCAGGAAACTTTTTTACAAGTTCCAATGTGCCTATGGCTAGATCTTTCATATTAGTAAGCTCATTAATCATTTTATTTAATACAGCTCCTAATTGTTCAACCTTGTTAGACATTTCAATTAGTTTAGATTCTTTCATTTTCCTTGCCCTCGGTATTTTTTAGCATAGTTTTTGCTTGATTTTAAATTTGATGTTTTTGATTTTGCATGAACCCCCGGCCGTTTTACTTTTGATTTTCGGGTGAAATTGGTAAGGTTCATTTTGTTTTTAGCCATATTAAGTTAAGTTTGGATCGTCTTTATATATTGTTAAACACATTTCAACAAACGGTAAATATATTACGTGTTCAGTATAATCATTATTTTGATAGGTCCTAGCTCCAATTAGTACTCCTGGATATAACCCTATGCTAAGCTCCCAGCTAGGTTCCCAACTTGTCATTTTGTTCTTCTTTTAAATAATATAGTAACATTTTTTTATGAAAATTAATTCTTTCTTTGTGATGTTCTGCTAAGTTAAAATCCGTATCTTCCATGAATCTCTAGTATTTCCTTATATTTAATTGGATTTTGCTTTAATAGCTTTTTAATTTCTTTTTCCACCTTACGTCTTTTATACATTATCTGTGCTTGTTTCTTCTTTTTTCTTTTATCAATTGTATCGTCCGGTCCACTTCCTTCTGATTTTGCGGCTTGTAAAGTGTCTTTCCAATATTGTTTTTCGTTAGCCATAATTTAAATAGTTTCCACCGTAAAGGGAAAGACTCATTGGCCCTTCCCTTGCATTCAATTATATAATCTTTTCCAGTAAAGTCAGGTGTGTACTTAATTCCCAATATCTTTTTGCTCCCTCTGTTAATATACTCTCCTTTTCCGTTGGCTTGTTTTTCGTAAGAT
>Ga0222716_10003359_pt1 | contig 12794 bp, 7 predicted proteins | sample C33_13DmetaG_FD_165044 | JGI IMG/M metagenome (GOLD analysis project Ga0222716, IMG submission 165044) | Estuarine water microbial communities from San Francisco Bay, California, United States - C33_13D | ecosystem: Environmental > Aquatic > Marine > Unclassified | place: USA: California... | reverse complement strand
GCGGCGAAGAGTGCGGAGAATAAGTTCATGTACACCAGGTACATCGCGATCGGTATCTTCAGAATGTTGGAACTCGCCAAGGCGACGGATCCGAAGGCGCTCGAAGCGCTCGCGCAAGCCGGCGGATTGCCTTTGAAGAAGGTGAACGGGGATCTCGCCATGTACAAGGGTTTGCTCTCCAAGCTCGCCTCTGCGAAGGAGTTGCAAGAAGAGTTCTTGGAGCGGGAAAAGCGCAAGACGGCGGAGCGCATGGCGAAGAAGGCTGAAGCAGAGGCCGCCGCGCAAGCCAGCGAATAATATTCTCTTTCTTCACGTTGTAGTAAATACTCCATTGATAAGCGCCTGCGCTCGACTAAAGTTCGCGCGAGCTCGCGCGATGTCCTTCACCGAAGCGTTTAAAGCGATTCCTCAGGTATAAACGCGTCTCGGCGCGCGCGACCCGCGTCCAAGCGTCGCGCCCCATCGCTTTTTATCCAACTCTCTGACGCGACGACTTTCTGCGCGCAGGACCTCGCGCGGTGCGCCACGCCCGCGCAAAAGCTGAAAAGATGCACACAACTCGCGAAACTCATCGTGGATGAAATCTCAGGGCTCGTCGTGAAGGTACCGTACGGGTACAGGGCGATTAGGACGCACAGAAAGCTGCCGAGGAGAGGCGAACGGGACGGCGCCGACGCGAGCGCCGCGCGGGATGGGGTGACGCTGTCCCGTGAAGTTCGCTACGACGAAGGTGAGAGATGTGTGATGGATATTTACGTTCCGGATGGCTTGAATGCGGGCGCGAACGCGCCGGTGTCGCTCTTTGTGCACGGCGGCGTGTGGGCGAGCGGCGAGGCTTGGCAGTTTTCTCCGATGGCGACGGCGCTCGCGAAGGAAGGAGTCATTTGTTGTGTCGTCACGTACTCTTTGTTTCCGAAAGCCGATGCGATTCAAATGTGGGATGAAGTTTCGCGGGCGCTGTCTTGGACATTGGATAATATTGGTGAATACGGCGGCGATGCGAGTCGCGTCTCCATCGTCGGTCACTCGGCTGGGGCGCAACTGTGCGCGAGGGCGCTTCTGCAGCGCGCGGGAGTGCAGAACGTGAAATCGAAGACGAATAAGCGTGAGTGGCACGCCGATCCGAGGATGCCTCGGAAGTTTATCGGCATCGCGGGCGTTTATGACGTTGGGTATCATTACGACTACGAAGACTCGCGCGGCGTCGCCATCGTGAGCACAATGGCGCGAGCGATGAATGGAGCTGAAAACTTCGACGTGTGCAGTCCAGCACGGTTGATGCCGCAGCGTAATAACACTGCTGAGCCCGCGATTCCAGGGCCTACAGATTTAGTGGGTGACTCGATGTCCAAGATGGCTGGATTCCACAGGAGAAGTGTAAACGATGCCGACGTGTCGACGGATGCTTTCACTTTCCCGCCGACAGTCCTCATGGCGGGCTGCGCCGATATCACGGTGCCGTGGCATGAGAGCGCGGACTTTTACTGGAAACTTCAAGACGCTGGGGTGTCGTCCAGGTTGCTGTTGTACCTAAAGGAGGGTCATGTCGATTTCGTGCTCAACTGGAATGAAAAAGGCGGCGCAAAGACGCCGGCAGGAGCGGATCATTTGGAGCCTCACGCGCGTGATTTCGTCCGCGTGTTGAAAGATTAGATAACTGAGTCTTAGCCATTAGCACTAAACTGTTCGTATTGTCGATACTACGTAACTTAGATTATGCAGCCGCGTCGCCGGCGTCACCTTCCATCGCGTCGTCGCCTTCCTCCGCGTCCTCTACATCGACGTCATCGTGCGCTTCACCCCTCGCCTTTGCTTGCGCGCGGCGCTCGGCGATCTCTTCTCGCCTTCTACGAATCGTTTCCAAAGCTTTTCTGATTCTTTCGAGTTGCGACGCGCGCCAAGTGTCCAACTTTTCCAAACTCATTTGCGAAGCTGCGGCGTCTTTGCTCGTGGGATTCTTCGGCTTATACACCAGCACGGGCTCAGTCGTGGTCAATATACCCCCATCACGTATTTTAGATTTCATCTCTTCGTATTCCGCCTCGATCAATGCTCCCTCCGTCTCCTTAAACTTCAAATCCAACTCAAACTTTTCCCTCTCGTCGGCTTCGCGCTTTTCTAAAAACGCCTTGTACTGCGCCTCCTTCAACTCCCGACTAATCTCCTCGCTCTTTCCCGAAACCGCTTCCTCAATGGACTTTCTCTTAGCCAAAACCTCTTTTTCCTTCTCTTCTATGTTTGATTTACTCTTTCTCAGCGTCCCGAGAAGTCCAGCGAACAGACGTCGCTCGCGCTGTCCCGCCTCTACCTTCGGCCTCGGTGCCGCGCTCGCTTCATCCATCTCGCGATCGTCCGCACCGTCCTCATCGCGCATCACTCGACGAGCTTTCGCATTTCGCACCGTGTGCGCGGATTTCGCGCGTCTACTCGACGCAAGCGCGCGTAATCTCTCGGTCGCCTGCGCATTTCGTCGAACGAATCGCGTCGTCAGTGTCGGTCGATTTTTATCGTCGCCGTCGCGTCGTTCGAGAAAAACGAGGTCGTACCTCTCGCCGTTCATCGCCTACGGCGGTCAACGCGCGTCGAAGGTCATCGACGGAGGACATTATTCGGGCGATCGGGCGCTCGCGTGTGAGGCTTGGCAGTTTCTACTACAGGGTGTCGTCACTCCTAAAACGGTTCTAATCACGTAAACATCCCCTCCGGCACGCCTTCCTTCTTCTTGTACAAAACCTTTTCTTTAGCCTTGCTGAAGTCGGCGTGCGTTACTTGCATTCGGCGCTCACGTAAGGCGAGCAAACCGGCTTCGGTGCACAGCGCCTTGATGTCGGCGCCCGAGAGTTCGTCCTTTGCCATGACGAATTCCTCCAACTGTACGTCGGCGGAAAGGTTCATGCGCCCGGTGTGAATGTTGAAAATGTGTCGCTTTGTCTTGACGTCCGGTAAAGGGAATTCAATCTTTCGATCTATGCGACCCGGGCGCAAGAGCGCGGGGTCGAGCGATTCGATTCTATTCGTAGCCATGATGACCTTGACGTCGCCGCGCGAGTCAAAACCATCCATCTGATTCAGTAACTCTAACATCGTACGTTGGATCTCGCGCTCACCGCCCGATTGAGAATCGTATCGCTTCGTACCGACGGCGTCGATCTCATCCATGAAAACGATAGAGGGACTCATCTCGTCGGCGACGCGGAAGAGCTCGCGAACGAGCTTTGGACCGTCGCCCAAGTATTTTTGAATCAATTCAGATCCCACGATGCGCAAAAAAGTCGCGCTCGTTGAGTTCGCCACCGCCTTAGCCAACAGCGTCTTCCCAGTACCCGGAGCTCCGTACAAGATCACCCCTTTCGGCGGCTTGATGCCGATGTCTTCGTACAGCTCGGGGTGCGTCAGCGGCAACTCCACGGCTTCCTTGATCTCTTGAATCTGATCCTCTAATCCCCCAACATCGGCGTACGACTCCAACGGCGCCTTATCAACCTTCATCACGCTCACCATGGGATCGACGTCGTCCGCCAGAGTCCCCACGACGGCAGAATTCTTGTGATGCAACAGCACCGCGCACCCCGGTTCGAGCTGACTCTTGTCCACGAACGACGCGATGTTCACGTAATACTCCGGCCCGATCGACGACGACACGATCCCGTGCGTGTCATCGATGATCTCCTCCAGCGATCCCACGCTCATCGGCGCCCCCCGCATCTCGTCAATCTTGCTCTGCTCGTCCTCGTCCCGCTCCTCCCGCGGCTTCAACCGCTCCTGATTCCCCACGAACTCCTCCTCCATCAGCAAATAATCCTTCACCCGCTCCAGCTTCAGCATTCGCAGCTTACACTTCGACTGCGGCGCGACGTTCGGCAATCGCGTGCTGCCCTCGATCCCGGTCTTCTTCTTCTTCTTCCCCACGCGCATCGGCGGCGCGGGCGGGACGTACTTCTTCTTCTCCTTCTTCTTGCCCCGTCCGTTTCTGCCGTCCGCGCCGTCGGCGCCGTCGGCGCTCTGTCCCTGGCCCATCGCGCGCCGTCGATCGGTGCGGTCGGTCGTTCGTTCGTCGACTCGCGCCGCGCGTCCGCGCGCGCGTCGCCGCTCGCGCGGTCGAGATCGTCGCCGTGTGTCGACGACGATCTCGCGCGGGTTGACCGAACGGCCGCGACGCGCGCGTCCGCGCCAGGGCAAACAGTCCGAACGCGCGGTCGGTCGGACACCCGCGCGGCGCGTCCGCGCGCGCAAACAGTCCGGATTTGAAGAATGTGCGGTCGGTCGGACAGGCTGCGCCCAACGGTCCGTCCGCGCGATGGATCGCGACGGACACTCGCGCGCGCGCGCGCCGCGCGTCGCCTCGCCCGACCCCGCGGGTCGCGCGCGGTCTTCGCTCTCGCGCGCCGACCGCCTCCCGCGGCGTCGCGTCGCGTCCGCGCGGCCATGGCGGACGTCCAGCGTTTAGTGTTCAGGCTCGCGTGCGCGCTGTGGTTCGCGCTCGGGTGCGCGCTCGGACGCGCGAGCGCGTCGTGGGGACGCCGCGCGACGACGCGAAAGGACGCGCTCGAGGCGGCGCGCGCGGACGGACGCGGGACGGCGACGGGGACGCGGGACGAGCGCGCGCGCGCGGACGAGGCGAGACGCGAGGACGCGCGCGCGGAGGAGACGTCGGCGACGGCGTCGAGGGCGAGACGCGCGGCGAGCGCGCGCTCGGAGACGACGACGGGGACGGCGAGCGTGGCGCCGATGGACGTGGAGGAGCGCGCGAGCGCGGTGAGCGGCGGTGAGGCGGGCGGCGAGGAGGACGACGCCGAGGAAGCCGAGTCGGCGTTCGCGGGGATGGACGACGAGATGGAGGACGCGTTCGTGGACGAGAGCGAGACGCGCGGCGATGGGGACGATGGCGGGGGGATGGGTGATGGGTTCGGGAGCGCGCCTGCGACGTTCGAGAGTAAGGAGAGTGGGACGGCGAGGACGGGCGGGGACGCCGCGGCGGAGACGTCGCCGGGGGACGAGTCCGGATCCGCGGCCGAGGACGAGAGTGACTCCGCGGAGACGAAGGAAAAGATGTACTTTGTCGCCGAGCAAGTGTCTGAGGCCACGAGCGCTTTAAACGCCGCGGATGACGAGCGCGCCAAGGCTCGCGCGGAGGCGAATAAGATTGAGTGGGAACGACGCGCCGAGGAGCTGGCGAAGCAACGCGAGGAGGCGCGGCGACTGAAGCAAGCGGCGAGAAAGGAGCGACGCATGATGGAACGCTCTCAGACGTTTCGGCAAGAGGCTGAAGATCGCGCCAAGGAAGCGGATTCACTGAATGAATATCGCGTCTCGTCGCAGACGGCGCTCAAGTCGGAGGGGTTGTATTTCATAGCGGAAAGCGGCGATTTAGCGACATTATTGCTGCGGTTCGGAACGCACGAGGACGGTAAGAACATTGAAACTTCGTATAAAAAGGCTTTGTTGAAGTTTCATCCCGATCGCTCCGCGGCGCGCGGAGGAACGTTAGAGGACAACGCGCGTTGCGAGGAAACCTTCAAACTCCTGCAAGCGTGTCGAAAGGTTTGGGAAAACATGGGCAAACCCAACAAGGCGTTCACTCGCGCGCAGCCGTCGATGACGAGGCAGTGGACTCGCGCGACGACTTCGAGCACGCAGACATACTCGACGTCACCACCGAACAATAACGCCGCGTACGAAAGCTACCAAGCCGGCAGACGCTCCGCTGAAGCTGAGGCGCGAGAGAAACAGTCCGAAGTGAACGCCGCGTTCGTACAAAAAGCCAAACAGGAAGCCACCGAGGCAGAAAATCGTATGCGTACCGAAGCTGCTCGACGTTGGCGAGAGTTGCAGAGGATGCAGCGCGAAAAGTCTCAGCGAGAGTCGAAAGCAGAATCAACGCGCGTCGATTCGCTACAAAAAGCGCGAGAGCGAGAAGAGTTGCGCAAAAAATTGGAGGAGATCAAGCGCACGTCCGCTTCGTTTCCGATGTCAGAAAATGTGTCTCCCGCGAGCGCAAGAACTACTCCCAGCCCAGGTGTAAGCAGAACTTTGTCTGGCACGCGAGTTCACGTGAACGTCAAGCCCACGGTGTCGCCGGGCATCGATGCGTACGACGCCGTGAGCTCCCAGTCGGCGCGAGCAACTTCACCGCGTAGCCCACAAACGAAAGAGCAGACTCTACACAGGCTGTGAACTCTATACCAGTATTAGTCCGTTGTTATATTATGCATATGTATTGAATAAGTTTTGTCTACAGCAACGCTTCAAAGTCCGCACGTGCGGCCTTGATGGAATCAATTTCTTCAGCTTGCTTAGCGAGCTTGTCGGCGTTTTCGTTGCGAATCTTTTCCGGAACCTTGGTCTCGTAGCCGTCTTCTTCCGTCTTTTTGACGAGCGCGTCAGTCGATTTGGTGAGGAAATCAAGCTTCTTATCGAGCTTGGCGATTTCCGTCGCGGCGTCAACGATTCCCTTCAAGAGAACATAGACCGTTATGGACTCGTTCACGATGCTCACCGCGCAACCCGGCGGCGCAGATTCACCTTGAGCCAGCTGTTTCAACTCACCGACGCCTGCGAGAGAGACCAAACCTTCTGGATCAATCTTCATTGCCGCTTCGCTGTCATCCGTCTTGACGCTGTAGAAAACATCCGGTCTCGCCTTGGGAGGAAGGTTGTAGTTGGACTTCAACGATCGGAATGCCTTAACAGAGTCCATTATGATTTGCATCTGTGACTCAGCCGTGGCGTTGGCCCAAGAATCGACCGCGACTGGGTAATCAGCAATCATAATACTCTTCGGTGTGTTCTCATCGCGCGTGCGCGGGAGTCGCTGCCAGAGCTCTTCGGTGACGAAGGGCATGAACGGGTGGAGAAGTCTCAAACCAGCGTCGAGGCAAATCCAAAGCGCATCTCGCAGTTGTTTCTTCGCAAGTTCATCCGATCCGTTCATAACAGGCTTGATGATCTCGATGTAAATGTCACAGAGTTCGTATTGCCAGAACGCGTACACAGAGTTCGTGGCGGTGTTAAAATCGTACGCTTCCATACCCGCGTTTGTCGACGCGCATGTTGCATTCAAGCGGCTGAGAACCCACTTGGCCGCAAGCGGAAGACTTTGTACGTCGAAAGTAGCGTTGAAATCGGCCGGCGGCACGTATTCGTCACCCAAATTCATCATCGCAAACTTTGTCGCGTTCCAAAGCTTATTACACCAGTGGCGGTACGAAACGACGCGGAGAACGTCCAGGTTGATGTCACGACCTTGGGCGGTGTAAGACACGAGCGCGAAGCGCATCGCATCGGTCCCACATTCCGGAATGCCATCGGGGAAGTCAGCCTTTTGACCCGCTTGCGCCTTTTTGCGTTCCTTCTCGTCGAGGTTACCGCCGACGAGAGTCTCGTTGAGGGCGGCCAAGTCGATACCTTCGATGACATGGAGAGGATCGATGACGTTACCGAGAGACTTTGACATTTTACGACCATGCGCGTCACGAACCATGGCGTGCAAGTACACTTGTTTGAACGGCACCTTACCAGTCAATTTCATGCCCATCATTACCATACGAGCGACCCAGAAGAACAAAATGTCGTGTCCGGTTTCGAGGAGGGACGTTGGGTAAAACTCGGCCAAATCTGGCGTCTCGTCGGGCCAGCCAAAGACGGAAAACGGAAACAAACCAGACGAGAACCAAGTGTCGAGCACGTCTTCGTCTTGTTCGAGTGTGAATTCTTGACCTGGGAACTTCTTCTCGGCCGAAACGCGCGCTTCGTCGGCGTCGCGACCGATGACCCATCGATCCATCTTCTCAGAGCTACCGCCTGGCATCCCACTATCGTCGTCACCTTCGCCTGCGAAACGAACGTAGAACGCCGGAATGCGATGACCCCACCAGAGTTGACGGGAGATGCACCAATCACGGATGTTCTCCAACCATCTGAACCACGTCGGTTCCATGAAAGCAGGGAGGATTTCAAGTCGCTTGTCGCGAGCGGCATCGCACGCCTCCTTCGCCATGTCTTGGCAATTGACCCACCATTGCGGCTTGAGCATCGGTTCGATAATATCCTTACTGCGGCTGCAAAGACCCAAACGCATCGGGTTGTTCGCCTTGCCCCGGTAAAGACCAAGCTTGTCGAGCGCCTCCGTGATGGCGACGCGGCACTCAAAGCGCTTCATGCCCTGGAATTGCTCACCGCCTTGCTCGTTCACCAATCCTTCCTCGGTGAAGACGTTGATAAACTCAAGGTCGTGACGCTTACCGGTGTTGAAATCGTTCGGATCGTGGGCTGGGGTGATCTTTACGCAACCTGTACCGAATTCCATGTCGACAAGTTCGGCGTCGCAAATAATGGGAATACGACGACCGTTGAACGGGTGAAGAACGAATTTTCCGTGTAAGCTCTTGTAGCGTTCGTCTTCGGGGTGCACCGCAACAGCGGTGTCGCCAAGCATGGTCTCAATACGCGTCGTCGCCACGACAACTTCGCCTTGCCCGTCTTCGAACGGGTACGCAAAGGATGTGATGACGCCGAACTCCACCTTCTTGGTGTGCCCCGGCACCGCGAGCATCGTCGGCCCATCGAGCTCGATGTAATCCACCTCGATATCACTGATCGCAGTCTTTAACTGGCAACTCCAGTTCACCAATCGATTGTCGCGATAAATCAAACCTTCGTCGAACATGCGCACGAAGGCTTCCTTGACGGCTTTGCTCAACTTTTCGTCCATCGTGAACGCCTCTCGAGTCCAGTCCATGGAAGAGCCAATTCGGCGAAGCTGATTGCAGATCTTTCCCCCATACACGTCTTTCCACTCGAACACGCGCTCGAGGAACTTTTCTCGCCCGAGATCGTGCCTCGTGATGCCTTCCTCGCGCTGCAACTTCTTCTCCACCACGGTTTGCGTCGCGATGCCCGCGTGATCCGTCCCCGGAACCCACAACGCTTCATATCCCTGCATTCGTCGCCATCGCACGATGGTGTCTTGAATAGCGTTCGTCAGCGCGTGTCCAATGTGCAGCGCACCCGTGACGTTCGGCGGCGGAATCACGATGACAAACTTTGGCTTTTTCGTCCCCGTCGTCGGCGTAAACATCCCGCACCGCTCCCACCAGTCGTACCACGCCGCCTCCACCGCCACCGGATCGTACGACTTCGCCATCGGCGTCCCCACCAAATCCTTCATCTCCCCCTTCGGCGTTTTCAGCGCGCTCTCCTTCGCCCGCGCGTCCTCCTCGCTCGGCCCGCTCGCCTTCTTCTCTCGCCTCGCCTTGCCCTCGCCTCCTCCAGCCGCCGCCGTCCTCGCCTTTTCCTCCGCCGCCCTCGCCGCCTTCGCCGCCGCCTTCGCCTTCTTCGCCTCCTTCTCCGCCTGCTTCGCCGCCTTCTTCGCCGCCTTCTCCGGGTCGATCGTCAGCGCCGTCGTCAGCGCCGTCGCGCAGTCGTCGACCGCGCGCGGCGCGTCCGTCGCGTCCGGCGTCGCCATCGTCGTCCGGCGTCGCGTCTACGAAGCGCGCGCGCGTCTCCGGCGCGTCGCGGGACGCGCTCGAGCCGTCGTCTCCGTCGCCGGCGTCGCTCGTCGCGTCGCGCGCGCCGTCGCGCGCGCGTCGCGCGTCGCGATGCGCCGTCGCGGCGGCGATCGATCGACCCGCCGGCGCGTCGCGCTTTTTTATACGCGCAAACAGTGCGAGGGGTGATTTTGCGAGGGTCCCGAACGCTTAAATACGAGTGTCCCACGAAACGCGACGACCGCGACGATCGCGACGCGCGCGACTCGACGCCGCGCCGCGCGCGGCGTCGCGGCGCGATGCCGCGCGCGCGCGAGACGCGCGTCGTCGTCGCCGCCGACGACGACGACGCGCGACCGCGCGACGACGCGCGCGCGACGACGACGCCGCGATTCGTGCGCGTGTGGGACTTTCTCGCGGCGCGCGCGACCGAGCTGCGAGCGACGACGCGCGCGATCGAGCGACGACGACCGCTGGGCGTGGAGACGCTGGCGAGACACGCGCGAAGGCGCGCGACGTCGCACGCGCCGCGGGCGACGCGACGAAGGCCGAATTTGAAGCGGGCGCGCGGGACGGCGAACGAGGAGGGCGCGACGACGAGGCGATGTCGACGACGCGCGCGACGACGGGGGAGGCTGAACGCGGTGAGGACGCGCGAGGGAGGGGGAGTGGTGGTGAAGGCGCTGCGCGCGCACGCGTGGCACGCGAAGAGGTGCGGGGGGGGGAGGCGAGACGACGCGCGCGAACGCGAGGGACGCCGGTGACGACGAAATCACGCACCCAGCCAATCCGAGAACGTTTCGGCGTTCGCTGGAGACGAGCGTATGAAGTTACCGCACGGTACATCGACTGAGGCGTTTGGAGGCTCGAGTTTTAAAGACGAGGCGAAATGTTGGAGAGATGACTGACTGACGGCGCGCGTACTCGCAGGTTCGCGATGCGAAAGCCGCGCGGGTGGGGATGGGTCGTCCCCGCCGTGAGACCGGGCCGAGGTCGAGGCTGGCGATTCATCATGCGTTCGATATCGCAAGCCGCGCTCGCCCACGATTCCTCGTACAACGCGTGTTTCGTCGTGAGGGGCGCCCGAACCGACGTGCACAAAGTTTTAGCAAAGACGGCGGCTGAAGAGAAAGCGCTAAACTTGCGAGCGTTCAAGGACGGAGAACGCGCGATTGCGATTCACGTTGTGGATTCAAAACGTCGCGTGATTTGTCCCGCGCTGGTGTACCGCACGCCGAGCGAAGACGAGTCGAGCGTCGCTGAGGCGCACGTTTGGGTGCACCCGAGCGCGAAAGAGTCGGCGTTGGAAGCGTTTCGTGACGCCGTCGCGGTGCGAGTCGCGACAAACACGAAAGCTGACGTAGAAGTGGAAGAAAGCGACGCATTCGCACGCATCGAAATCATCGGCGCCAAAGCTTTCGAGGTTGTGCAGAAACTGGCTCCTGATTTGGATTTTTATTCGAGCGCGCACACCACTCGAGGCATCCGTCGAATCGTTTGTCCAGATGCTCGTGCGGCCGCTTGGGGCGTTCAAACCGACTCGAGTGAAATGCAGGTGCCGACGGAAGTTGCGCCGACGCAAGCAGAGTACGACGAAAGTCGACGCGCATCGCGCGCAGCCGCGCTCGAGCGACCATGGGAGGAAACGGCCGCCGTCGGTGTCAAATCATACTCGGCGACGCTCATCAATCGAGGCGCGACAGCGATAGAAGGCTACACTCTGATCGTTTCTTCGTCTTGGATGCTTCCCGTTTGGCACGGCGTGTGCCAAACCGGCGCACGTCCGGTAGGAATCACTGAATGGTCGTGGTGCGCGCAACGTTTTGCGCGCGCCCTGTTCCCGGACGATTACCTCGACACCCAGGCTGGAGCGGACAAGCGTCTGGAGATTTTCGACAACATTCTCGACGACATTCGAGAGAAACCGAAAAGCAAGGTTTCTCAGTGTGATTTAGCGCTCGTGCGACACACCGAGCCGTTCGTAAAGGTGAGAAATGTGCTTCGAGTGCGCAATGAGAAGTTGGAACGCGATTCGCATCCGCGCGACGCGATGGTTCGCGTCGCCCTGCGATGTCCGTGGTCTGGCCAACCAACGCTCGGTGCGGAGATCTTCTTCCCCAACGAAGCACAACGCGACGCTTGGTGTGTGAAAAAGACGGACGACACGACGCGCCGCCGCGATCGGACGGTATCGGGCCAGTTCTCGCAATGGTCGAAGAAGGACAAAGCGCTTCGCTCGGAGCATCGAAGCGACGTGAACCTCGGCGACGTCTTTGGCGACACCATCGGGCATATTACTTCTGTATCCGCACCAGCGGCATCTGTTGGTTTAGCGTCCGGTTTGATTCAGGCCAACGCCGTGAAAACGCTCACTGAAAACTTTAGTCGCGGCAAAACAAAAGTGTTCGTCATGCTTAGACACCCGGGGAAATTGGCGGTCCCCGCCGAGGCAAACATCGTCGTCAAGGCGACGCCATTCGACGAGCCTTGGTTTTGAGATTAGCAAACGTAGTGAAATTTGTGTATCATACTCTAGGTATTGTTGTGTTTATTAATTACTAGCCCTGCTTTATCTTCTCCAAGCACTCCTGCTTCGTGATGTTTGGATTTTCTAGCGCCCACTCCACGGATTTATCGATCCACTTTTTCAACTCTGGACCTCCTTTCGTCATATTCAACGCCGCCATGACGTCTTGTCCGGTGACTGGTGGCTTAGTCTCCCAACACTCGTTCAAATCGAGCGATGCAACTCGCTGCTCGACCGCCTCAAATTTACTTGCGGCGGCTTTCACGCCCGCGGCGACGCGCTCGCGCACATCCGCAGGCGCGGCGTCCGGTTCGAACGCGTATTCGCCTGCCCAAGTTGGGACCTCGGTATCGCTCATGCCGGGCACGACCGCGCATAAAGCTTCTAAGAGTACGGCAAGACGCCACGTCTCACCCATCTTTCGCAGCGCTAAGCCGCCCTCAAGCCGAGTAAAGTCTTTGTTCGTCAACAAGGTTTTCGCGAGAGCCATGGATTCATGCACGTGCACCGTCGTTTCGGCATCTTTCGAGCGAAGCTTGAGTGCGTTACTGATGATGTCGCCCACCGCGGGAACTTTCTTCCCTTTCTTTCCGTCCGACTGTAATTCGCGGTACGGTAACAACCACGAGGCGAGATACAACCACACCCTCTTCTCTTCGTCCATCCAAGCGTCGGTTGATGCAATTTCTTCGAGCGCGCCTTCGACGCATCTCGTGGAATATTGCGACAAACGGTCCGCCGCGTCCGTGACGGCATCCACAACGCTTTGCGTGGGGACCTGT
>Ga0222716_10003356_pt1 | contig 12802 bp, 16 predicted proteins | sample C33_13DmetaG_FD_165044 | JGI IMG/M metagenome (GOLD analysis project Ga0222716, IMG submission 165044) | Estuarine water microbial communities from San Francisco Bay, California, United States - C33_13D | ecosystem: Environmental > Aquatic > Marine > Unclassified | place: USA: California... | reverse complement strand
AACTAATGGCAAACTACTTTCAAACAGGGTTTACCGCATTGCAGGAGTTAGCAAAAATGAAAGAAATCAAAGTAATAGAGGTTCCCGATCCGTCCGAAGGACAACAAGCAATCAGCCAGGATGGCAGAGAGTGCGTGTTCCACAGGGGAAGATGGATAACCAAGGAAGAATATGATCGGGGTGTTTATATTAGATTAGCAGATCAAGGCGACTGCGTTTAGGAGATTATATTATGGACAAGGCACCAGAACCTAGTCCTTGGGGATTGATAATTGTTGTTTTACTATTTGCTGGATTGATTTGGCATGGTCCTGTGGAAAGAGATCTGGAAGTCCATGACAGCATACAACACGGTAACATTGATTGCCTGAAAGATTTAAAATACTTAACACCAATACAATTGGAAGTGTGCATAGACATACAATCATTTAAGAAAGATTCGGATTATGAATAAGATAGAATGGCTAGGAGTAGTAGGACTACTAATAGTTCTTGTGATAATGCTATCTGGCTGTGCAGGGTATGACGTTGTGTATGAACGGGGAGAAGCATACGAGCCCGTGGTGCTGGCTGGTGTTTGCGGAGGACCGGCAACAGACTGGCCCTGTTTGGAAGAAACACCCTGCTCTATAATCTGATTTGGAATTAAAAAGTCAGAATTAGTTAAAATTTCTGTTGACAAGATAAATAAAGTTGCATATAATAGTAAGTATGCATTAGGCATAAATGACATTTAAATTAGGCAAACAAAGGAGGCTACAAAATGGCATCATTAGCAGAGATCCGCGCAAAACTACAAGAAGCGCAAAACAATACAGGCGGTAACCGCTCATCAGGCGGTGACAACGCAATTTACCCACATTGGAATATGCAAGAAGGCAAGGAAGCCGTGGTAAGATTCTTACCAGACGGTAACACTGACAACACATTCTTTTGGGTAGAACGTGCGATGATCAAATTACCTTTCGCAGGTGTAAAAGGCGAATCCGACAACCGTAACGTAATTGTTCAAGTTCCATGTGTGGAAATGTACAATGACGGAACAGCGTGTCCAATTCTTTCCGAAGTTCGTCCATGGTTTAAAGACAAGAGTCTTGAGGACATGGGCCGTAAATATTGGAAGAAGCGTTCATACATCTTCCAAGGTTTTGTTTCAGACGATCCGTTGAATGAAGACAACAAACCAGAAAATCCAATTAGACGTTTTATCATTGGGCCACAAATTTTCCAAATTATTAAGGGTGCATTAATGGATCCTGAATTGGAAGAATTGCCAACTGATTATTTGAAGGGTGTTGATTTTAGAATCAAGAAAACTTCAAAAGGCGGCTATGCAGACTATTCAACATCACAATGGTCACGTAAGGAACGTTCGATTACTGCTGATGAACAGGCAGCAATTGATGGGCATGGTTTGTATAACTTGTCAGACTTCCTTCCTAAGAAGCCAACTGACGTTGAATTACAGGTAATGAAAGAAATGTTCGAAGCATCAGTTGATGGTGAAGCATATGATATGGACAAGTGGGGTCAGTATTTTAAACCGGCTGGAATGAGCCAAAATACTGGTGATCCTAACAAGGCCAAAGCATCTGCTCCAGCGGCAGCACCTGCTCCAGTAGCAGAGGCAGCACCAGTAGCAACTCCAGCACCAGTGGCTGAAGCGGCTCCAGCAGAAGGTGGCGACAGTGCTAACAGAGCACAGGACATTTTGGCAATGATCCGTAACAGACAACAACAGTAAAGAGTTTGATTGTGAGTTCCGGCAAAAACCTCCATACGGTAACCAGCGAGGTCTCACAGTCTTTTTTACAAAGGAAAGGTAATTATGGCAAAAGCATTTGATATTTCTAAATTCAGAAAGACATTAACCAAGAGCATTGATGGTCTTGGTGTAGGGTTTAATGATCCTACAGACTGGGTTTCTACAGGAAATCTAGCACTAAACTATTTAATAAGTGGCGACTTCCACAAGGGTGTTCCGCTAGGCAAGGTAACAGTATTTGCAGGTGAATCAGGATCAGGTAAATCTTATTTTTGTTCTGCTAACATCGTAAAGGCAGCACAGGAACAAGGTATCTTTGTAGTACTAATTGATTCGGAGAATGCACTTGATGAAAAGTGGTTGCAGGCTTTGAATGTTGATACATCAGAAGAAAAACTACTTAAACTTAACATGTCAATGATTGACGATGTTGCTAAGACTGTATCCGAGTTTATGAAGGAATACAGAGAAATGGCAGAAGAAGAACGTCCAAAAGTATTGTTCGTTATTGACTCGCTAGGTATGTTGCTTACACCAACAGATGTTGATCAATTCCAAAAGGGTGATATGAAGGGTGATATGGGTCGTAAGCCTAAGGCACTAACAGCACTCGTGCGTAATACTGTTAATATGATTGGTAGTTACAACGTAGGTATGGTATGTACCAATCACACGTATGCTTCGCAGGATATGTTTGATCCGGATGATAAGATATCAGGCGGTCAAGGATTTATCTACGCAAGTTCAATTGTAGTAGCAATGCGTAAATTGAAACTTAAAGAAGATGAAGATGGTAACAAGGTAACTGATGTGCGTGGTATTAGAGCCGCGTGTAAGGTTATGAAAACACGTTACGCAAAACCATTTGAAAGTGTTCAAGTTAAGATTCCATATGAAACAGGAATGGATCCTTATAGTGGATTGGTAGATCTTTTTGAAGCAAAAGGATTATTGAAAAAAGATGGAAATCGACTTAAATACACAGACCTTAAAGGTGAGACGCATTTGGAATATAGAAAAGCGTGGGTCAGTGAAAAGTTGGACATGATTATCAAGGATATCGCTAACAAGCCTGACATTGCAGATGCAGAAGAAGCCGTTGAGGAGCAAGTTGAATCTGTAAATGGAGACTAAACACTAATGAGCGTAAATCAAGATCTTATTGCTGATATTTGGAATATGGTAAGTGAGCACATTCCTGAACAACAAAAGAAAGACGTGGCTACGGAGTTTGTAACCACTCTATTAGATCACGGTGTCAGTGAGAATGTTCTAGAAGGACTGTTTGGAATATGCACATACCTAGATGGTGCCCTAGAATATGCCATTGACGAGGAAGAAATAGAAGATGATGAGGATGAATATTAATAATGGTAAATTGGTACGATAAGGTTTCTAAGGATATTTCAACAATTCCGGATGCAGTAAAGTATTTTGAATCCGAATTATTGGAAGCAAAGAGAGAAACTAACATCAAGGGTAGAATCGAACTTGCCTCAGCAACCATGCCAGCCATTGTTGAAACTCGTTTTAATCAACTTCAGGAAATTGAAGCAATACTAGAATACTTAAACATCGAGCTTCGCCGATTACGAGCAGGACATTTTAGGAAATATGTTGAAAATTATCAAAGACAACTTAGTTCCAGAGATGCTGAAAAATTCGTTGATGGCGAAGCCGATGTTGTAGATTTTGAAAAGATCATCAACGAATTTGCCCTACTAAGAAACAAATGGTTGGGCATTATTAAGGGTCTTGACATCAAGCAATGGCAGTTATCAAACATTGTTAAACTAAGAACTGCCGGCTTAGATGACGCTTCACTATAATAACCAATAATATTTTTCATAATAAACTACCCATATAAATAGTACTATGGAAACCATAGTATTAGTAACAGGTGGGTTTGATCCCATACATTCAGGACACATCGCTTACTTCAGAGCCGCAAAAGAACTAGGTGATAAACTAGTAGTAGGTTTGAATTCCGACGATTGGTTAGAGCGTAAGAAAGGTAGAGCATTTATGCCCTGGAACGAACGCCTTGCTATCGTTAATAATCTTAAAATGGTTGATGAAACATTTACATTCGTAGATGATGACAATACAGCCAAAGCATTTATACAACAGGTTAGAGCCCACTATCCAAATGCACATTTGATATTTGCCAATGGTGGTGATAGAACAGCAGAAAATATTCCTGAAATGGATATTCAAGATGATAACTTGACTTTTGAATTTGGCGTTGGCGGAGAAGATAAAAAGAATAGTTCAAGTTGGATATTAGAAGAATGGAAGGTTCCTAAGACCAAAAGACTATGGGGTTGGTACAGAGTTTTAGACAACCAACCACAGAATGGTTTTAAGGTAAAAGAGCTGGTTATAGAACCAGGAAAGAGCTTATCAGACCAACGTCATTTTAAACGTTCCGAGCATTGGTATGTTCTAAAAGGAACTGTTAGAATGGAAACTGAACACGAAGAAAGAAAAGACATAGTTCATCTAGACGCTCTTACAAGAGGATATGATATTGCAGTAGGCACTTGGCACCAAGCGTCTAACCCATCCGAAACAGAACATGCACATATTTTAGAAGTTCAATACGGACAAGAATGTATAGAAGAGGATATTGAAAGAAGATGAGTGATTGGATTTACCTTAGCAAGGACAATCAAGATGTCTATGTAAATCAATTTGCCAAGGGAGTCAGGGCAAAAACGACTGACACAAATAAATTCGATTATGATGCTTCTGACAATCCAATAATGCTGCGAGGCATACTCAAAAAGAAAATCATCTACAAATGTTGGGAAGATGCTAGAGATTTTTATTACATGGATACGGGATATTTCGGTAATGAAAAAACTGCTGGAAACCCTAATGGATGGAAGTATTGGCACAGGATAGTAAAAAATGATTTACAACACGGAGAAATTATAGATAGACCAGACAATAGGTTTAAAACATTTGGAAAAACATTTCTTCCTTGGAAAAAGAATGGCAGAAAAATCCTAGTAGCAGCACCCGATGAAAAGCCCTGCAGGTTTTACAATTTAGAACTGGATCAATGGCTTGAGGATACTGTTAATACAATAAAAAAATTCACGGATAGGCCCGTTGAAATAAGACAGCGCAACAAAAACAGAATACACAGATTAACAAACACCTTACAACAAGCATTAGACAACGATGTATTTGCGTTGGTAACATTTAACTCTAATGCCGCAGTTGAATCTGTGTTTCACGGAATACCCGTCTTTACACTAGCGCCAGCAAATGCAGCAAGTCCTGTTGGTTTAAAGGATTTATCTAAAATAGACAGTCCTTATTATCCTAACAGCGATAAATTATATGCGTGGGCATGCCATTTATCATATGGCCAATTCCATGTTAATGAATTTAAATCAGGTGCAGCGAAAAGGCTATTGGAGGAACAATGAAAGTATTTGTAGGATACGATACTAGAGAAGATATTGCATGGCAGGTATGTAAGCACAGCATTATCTCAAAAAACAAGGATGTTGATGTAAGACCACTTAAACTAACCGAACTGAGAGAAAAGGGCTGGTACAAGAGAGATACAGATAAACTAGGATCAACTGAATTTACTTTTAGTAGATTCCTAATACCTGAATTGTGTAATTTTAATGGTTGGGCAGTATTCATGGATTGTGACATGATTCTTACCACGGACATTAAGGAACTTTTTGATCAAGCAGATGACAAGTATGCTGTAATGTGTGTTCATCACGATTACACTCCCAAAGAAGGGCAGAAGATGGATGGACAAACACAAACAATATATCCAAGAAAAAATTGGAGTTCAGTAGTGCTTTGGAATTGCGGACATCCTAGTAATAAAAAAATTGATATGGAACTAGTTAATGATCCTAGCACAACAGGAAAATATCTCCACAGATTTAGTTGGTTAAAGGACGAAGAGATTGGACAACTGAGTCATGAATGGAATTGGCTAGTTGGATGGTATAAGGAACCGGAAGACGGCAAACCTAAACTAATACACTATACAGAAGGCGGACCTTGGTTTGAAAACTATAGATATTGCGAATATCATGATTTATGGAAAAAGGAACTGCATGATATGATGGAAGCAAAACAATAATGAAATCTGATCTAATATTAGAAAACGCACTGGTAGCAGGTTCAATGGGCAACCTAACCGTTGATGAAAAACAAACACAAAAGGGTTTGGTTGTAAGAGGTGTGATGAGAAAAAAGGCAGTTGATAAATGCATTGAGACCGGTAGAGATTTCTGGTATGTGGATACAGGATATTTAGGAAACTTTCCTAGCAAGAATGACCCCAAGGGAAAGAAAAAATGGAACAGGGTTGTTAAGAATGAAAATCAATTATCAAAATTAAGAGACGTTCCGGCAGATAGATTTAATAGTCTAGTGATAGATGATCCTAGATTAAAATGGAATGGGTGGAAAAATTATGATAAAAAAATCTTGTTGGTAATGCCCAACCCAAAGGCCTGCAAGTATTATGATGTTGATTATGACAAATGGGTTAAAGAAACCAAAGAAAAGATTTCTCAATACACTGACCTACCAGTTGTTGAAAGAATAAAAGGAACAAGACGAGAAAGAAATACTAACACGATTTATGATGCCTTGGATGAAGGTGTTTATGCAACAGTAGCATTTAACAGCATAGCCGCATTAGAATCAATAGTATATGGAGTTCCTGCATTCGTGTCAGTACCCTGTGCTGCCACACCACTTGCTTCGACTGATTTATCACAGTTAGCAAACCCATTTAAACCAACAGCAGATCTCATAGAAAAGCAATGCCATAATCTTGCGTACGGTCAATTTACCATGGAAGAAATGGAAGATGGAACGGCATATAAACTTGTGGAAAGGTACTCATGAAACTATTATTAAATGATAAGGAAATTGCACACTTCCTTAACAACAGCATTGATCTAGTTGAAAAATTTAAAAACACTCAGATACAAACACGCCACATGACAACGTACCACATGGAGTGGAGAGAAAGATTTGAACTGTGGAGTAAAACTGAGCCTAAGAAACTTAGAAATTTTAAAGAAGATTTTGTTCGTAAGAAAAAGTTTAAAGAAAAATTAATGAAGGCCGTTCGAAAGGACATAATCGAATGGAGAGAAAATATTGAAAAAAGAATTAAGAACGAACGAGAAAGAACGTTTGAAGGAATACACAAAAATATAAACTCTTTAATTGAAAGAATTGGAGAGGATAAAATTTTTGAAGCCTATAAGAAAAGCCCTTTTAGAGATTTTATTAAGGGTACCGGACTTAATCTAGATGCTAACGGAGAGTTTATTCGAAGAAAGGATTTTAACAATTACCAGGAAGATTGTTTAATTAGAAATACTGTTGGTAACGAAGATCTTCTAGTAACTAAAATTGATAACAAGTATCCTTTCTGGTTTATAGATAGCGGATACACAAATTTTTTAGAACCGAATAAGAAATGGCATAGGCTAGTGAGAAGTCATCTTCATTATGGTGAATTCTTTGATGCTCCTACAAACAGATTAGAAAACTTTAAAAAGTTTCCTGTGCCATGGAGAAAAAACGGTGAAATCATTTATGTGATGGAACCTGGTCCGTTTGCTGCTGGTATTTTTCATTGTGATCTTAAGACATGGAGATACGAAATTGAAAAGGAACTAAGGCAATACACTGACAAGCCTATCAAATTTAGAGAAAAGGCACCGCTAAGAGAAAGAAAGCCATTGTTCGAGGAATTATTAAATGATGATTTCTATTGTGTAATAAGCATTAATTCAAATGCTGCAACTGAAGCAATCTGGGCTGGAATACCGGCAATTACACTTGATAAGCATGTTACCAATCCAGTTACAAGAAATAAAATAAAGGATATTAATAATCTATTCTACGGTAATTTAGCACAATGGTTGTGTATGTTGAGTTACCAGCAATTTACCAAAGAAGAATTAATGAATGGAACAGCAATTAAATTATTGAGGAAGTATAGTAATGTCTAATCTAACGGCAGTAGCGTATTATGCAGGAATACCACCACAAAACAATAATCCAGAAAAGCCCCTCATTTTAGATAACTTCATTCAAGGAGTAAATGCAAGTGGGGACACTGGCATATCGCACCGTGACATGAATCCTATTCCTTGTGATGTTGCATTGATACAAGGATTTGTTCATGAACATGGAAAGCATGCACCTCATTTACAATTAAGACAAAATGTAATAAATTTACAAAAAACAAATAACAAAAGATCCTTAATAGTTGATAGTAATCTCTTCCTTTATGCTGATCCTGGCAATACAAAAACTTATCTACGATATAGTTTTGACGGAGTATTTCCAACCACAGGATTTTATTTCGATAAGGAAATAGATCCTACTAGATGGCAAAAAATAAGTGCTAATCTTGGTTTAGAATTAAAGCCATGGCGCACACAGGGTAATCATATATTAATCTGCCTGCAGAGAAATGGTGGCTGGAGCATGCGCGGGCTTGATGTTAATACATGGGCAAACAATACCATAGCAAAACTAAAAACTCTCACAAAAAGACCTATAGTTGTTAGACCCCATCCTGGCGATAAAAAATGGAGAAGATATCTTAAGTTAATGCATAATGATGTGAGAATTAGTACCAGCACAAACATCAAGGATGATTTGCGCAATGCATGGGCAACGGTACTCTACAATAGCAGTCCCAGTGTTGCTAGTATCATAGAAGGAGTTCCTGCATTTTTAACGGATCTTCATCCTGAATACAGCCAAACCAAGGAAGTTGCTAACTTGGATATTAATAAAATTGAAAATCCTAATCTACCGGAAAGACAGCAATGGGTAGAAAGATTATCGATGTGCCATTGGAACTTTGATGAACTTAGATCCGGCGAAGCGTGGCAATTTTTTAGGAATTTTATTTAAACTGTTGCCAATAAGGCTCGGTTCGCTCTACCTTTAGATCATCTCTTTTGCTCATACCAGTTTGTTTTCTATTTCCCTTTAGATGATCTAGATAAGCACCCCATTCACAGTTAATTAAGGGATGTCCTTCACCCGAACTCATGCCGGGTCTTGGTCTTAGGTCTCCTAGCATTGCACTCCAGTTATGCTGTTTAAGTTGTGGCAATCTTTTTCTTACTTCATCAAAAACAAAACTATCATGCCATTCTGCCATTTGGAATATACCATTGTTTTCTGCTTGATCATACACACGCTGGAATTCATTTAAAAAATCAATGGTATTTTGAGAGTTTAATCTCATGGCATATAGGCCACACTCACTGTATTTTCCTCTGCGTCCCAAGAAACATAGTTCCTGTTTTCCTGGCAAGAATCTACCCAGATCCTTTTGTGTAATAGGACTATGGCAAAAGGTATCTGCATCCATCCACATTAACCAATCAGTGTTACATTCTTTTGCACAAGCAAAAATACTATAAACTTTATGAGCAAATCTTATTGCATTCCATTTAAATCCCTTTCCAGAATCCTTGCGCTTGCTTCTTACGGGATCACTGGTAACATCTCCATTGGCTTTGGGAACATGCTTCCAAGTATTTTTAAAATTAACCAGTTCTTTGCTGGATTCGTGAAGGTCTTTGACTATCAAGTTTGGTGCTGATTCTTCAACTTGGCAATCTTCAGCATAGACATACAATTTTATCTCTGCTGGCCAGTTTTGTAAGAATGATCTAATCATTCTCTTACCATATAGGTCATACCCTGCCTTATGAAATGTTGTTACTACTGATATACTCATTCTGTTTTCTTCCATATGTGAAACAGTCCTCCTTGGGCAACTGCCCTATAACCGTTTCTATATAAATTTCCTGTTTCAGTCTTGGGAACAACATCATTCCCTTGAACTATTAGTACTGGCCTTGATCTTGTTAGTATGGGTGTTATTAAATTAAAAGTATTAATCCACTCAATGTCAATAAAAACCGTTTTAACCGTGCTTAACTGAACGATAGATCTAATCTCAGATTTAAAAACTAAATTCCTTTCCTTTATTTCAGGATGAATTCTATCATGGACAAACACAGTGTTGTACATATCAAATAATTCATGCAGATAACCAAAGGCCGAACCAATGACCAATGCATCTCCGCCTTTTCCTGACATTTTGGTAATTCTTTTTTTAAACTTTGACATATCATACAGTTAAATACTACGTTATTTATGGAAAAAAATGCGCTTTAAACTATATCGTGAAAATGGTGCCTTAAACAGCCCTCCTGTATTTGATGCTTTTGCTCAGGGTTTAAAAAGACTGGGGCATTCCATCGTTGATGGCGGCGAGGATGTTGCCGTTATTTGGTCAGTTTTATGGAATGGAAGAATGGCACCAAACAAATTGGTGTATGAGACCTGCCGTAAAAACAAAAGACCTATAATAATTATTGAAGTTGGTAACTTGTTCCGAAACACCACATGGAGAATATGTCTCAATCATATTAATGGCTTAGGAGAATTTGGAAATACAATTAATTTAGATAGTGATAGACCAAATAAATTAGGCATTAATATCAACCCCATTAATCTAAATAGAAAACAAGAAATATTGATTGCAACACAGCATGACAAGAGCCTACAATGGGAAAACATGCCCAGCATGACCAACTGGACTCTGAGTATGATAGAAAAAATTAGACAAAAGACAGACATGAAAATTAATATACGTCCTCATCCGAGATCACCCATGCCAGGAATCGAACACGAATTTAAAAATGTGTATAGACAGTCACCAAAAAAATTAACAGGAACATATGACGACTTTGATATTGATTACAATTATCATTGTGTGATAAATCACAACAGCGGACCCACAATACATGCAGCACTTGCAGGTACTCCTGTAATAAGTCACGAATCGAGTCTTGCTTTTCCAGTTTCGGATAGCATTGAAAACATAATTGACCCCACACTGCCCGATAGAGAAGAGTGGATCGTCAAACTTTCACATACCGAATGGACAGTTGACGAAATAAGCAAGGGCATTCCAATCAAACGATTAGAAAATTTACTAGAAAAACAAATAAACACTTGATTTTCTGTAATAGGTATCGTATAATAGTATTATGAATGATCCACGTTACATAGAAGACATTTTCCTAAAATTTATAGACACCATGCGCTATGAAAATCTATACATGCAGCCACATGACAGGAGTGCGGCGGTAAGTTTTTACACAAAAATAAATGAAGGACAAGCATTAACCAAGAAACAGGCCGACTACGTTCTTAAAATTTTAAACAAGTATAGGAACGTGCTAAAACCAGTCTATGATTATGAGAACATGCTTGAGTTACCACAGTGGCGCAATCCTTTCAGGGTAATTGACACATCCAGAAAGGTATGGATTGATAAAAATTTCCACGGATCACCGGTCGTGTGCTTAAAATTTCCTTTTAATCTAAAAGATGATTTCGAAAAGGAGTTTGTTACTTCGGAAAATAGCAGAGGTGGCGGCATTTGGAATCCGCAGAAAAAGGTTAGAGAAATGCAGTTGTATGAATCCAATCTAATTCAGATTCAAACCTTCTGTAGGCAACATGATTTTGAGTTTGATCCTAGTTTCATAAGTGCTGTTGAGTCAATGGAAGAAATTTGGAACAACGAAAACAAGTTTTTACCCATTTCCATAATCAGCAATGGAACTGTGGTATTGCAGAATGCCAACGAAACCACGATTGAATACTTCGAAGGACATAAAACAGGAAAAATTAGCAATGATTTACTATTGGCTAAAAATATGGGATACCTTTATAGTGGAAAACCAAAAAATTTTATAGAAAAAATTGCATCCTCTCCCACCAATAAGTTTTGGGTAAAGACCATGGAAGAATTTTTAACACTGTGTTATCAAACTGACGGTAAAGTATGTATTTTGTTAGAAAGAACTAGCGATGGTTTAGACTGGATCAAGCAACTTGCCCAAAATATTGATAATCTTGGTTATGAAAGATCCGATTTTAGAATTTGCTTTAGAACCTCTAACAAGGAGGATCCAGAATTTAATGAATGGGTGAGCAAAAACAAGTTTGGTGGGAAAATTGATAGTGCTAAATTCTTAATATTCCAACATAAACCAGCAAAGTGGTTGTTTAAAAAGGAAAATGATGTTATAATAGTTGCTAGTAATGATTTAATTCCGTCATTGAATAATGTTTCAAGGTCGCTGTTCAAGCATCATCCTTGTGTTATTAATGTTGGCGAATTTAAACCAGTAAAAAATAAGGAAGACATAATTGAATTGTAAGTTAATTATAAAAGACGAAGTGAATGTTAAGTTTGAAGGTCTTGCCGTTGAGACTAGGCGCAAGATTGTTAATAAACTTAAATATGATCTTCCATATGCACGCCATATGCCTGCGTTTAAATTAGGTAGATGGGACGGAACTGTTAGTTTCTTTGGTATAGGAGGAAACGGGTTCCTTGCGCATCTTAATGTTGCACTGCCTATAGTTGAAAATGACGGATATGACATCGAGGTAATAGATCAGCGAACACATGAACAGTTTAAGTTTGATAAGATAGGTGAAAATTACTGGGCGGATCAGGGCAAGGTGTGGCCCAAAGGACATCAACTCGAAGGACAGCCAATCGTGCTAAGAGATTATCAGTATGACGTTGTAAATCAGTTTCTGGAAAATCCGCAGAGCCTGCAGGAAGTTGCAACGGGTGCAGGTAAAACCATTACGACAGCAACATTAAGCCATCTATGCGAACAGTATGGACGCACAATGGTTATTGTTCCTAACAAATCATTGGTAGTACAAACAGAAGAGGATTATAAAAATCTAGGTCTTGACGTTGGTGTGTATTTTGGTGATAGAAAGGAACTAAATCACACGCACACTATTTGTACATGGCAAAGCCTTAATGTATTAGAGAAGAAAAGTTATGATAGTGACACACTCACACTTGCAGAATTTACGGAAGGTGTCAAGTCGATCATTATTGATGAAGTGCATCAGGCAAAGGCTGATGTATTAAAAAGATTACTCACACAAAATTTT
>Ga0222716_10003355_pt1 | contig 12805 bp, 12 predicted proteins | sample C33_13DmetaG_FD_165044 | JGI IMG/M metagenome (GOLD analysis project Ga0222716, IMG submission 165044) | Estuarine water microbial communities from San Francisco Bay, California, United States - C33_13D | ecosystem: Environmental > Aquatic > Marine > Unclassified | place: USA: California... | reverse complement strand
CAAATAATTACATTGTTATAGATGGCCCTTGTGGCCCCATTAGGCCAGACTGTTGCGCCACTGGCGCCTGTGCTTGCTGGCCTGTGGCCCTAGACATCAAAGCATTGATATCAAAGGAAATTGGGTTGTTAGTTGGTTGCCCCATCTGGTTAAAGTTCTGGACGCGCAACTGTTTGTCAGGCGTCATTTGGCGCCGCGTAATTTCGCCAGTGCTAGGATTGGAGGATTGCGCCATGAACTGGCCGTTTGGCCCAAAAGCATTGGTCAGGCTAGCGTACGTGGCCCGCACAGTAGGATCTAGGCCAGACTGAGGATTATTTACTAGGCCGCGCAAGTTATCCATCAATTGAATGAATTGCGCCCGTTGTACTACTTCAGCATTTGTTTGGGCCGGAACATTGGCCGCCAGTGCTTGTGCCACGCTGCCAAAGTCTTGCTGTGGGCCGCCGCCTAAATTACTTACGTTCTGTGCGATCTGACCTAGTTGACTGCTTACATCGCCGCGATCTATTTGGCCAGATATGCGCTCTTGGCCACCCAGTACAGCGCTTTGTAAATCATTGCGCGCCTGTGTGGCTGCCGTCTGGTATTCGCCTGTAGACGCCGCCAGATCCGCCAAGGAGCCACTAATGCCGCCACCGCTGCCTGTTGGCCCTACAAGAGCCTCTGTAATGTCAGCCTGGCCGCCAGTAAGTGTACCAATGCCAGATGTTAGATTTGCGCCCACAGTTCCTAGGCTTGTACCTAAACTTTGCAGCGTATCTGTGCCGCCACCTGTAATGCCTGTAAAGCCTGCATTCAAGCGCGTAGCTAAGTCGCCGCCCTCAAATGTACCCAAGCGCCCAAGAATATCCGTACGGGTCTGGCCTGCCTGCTGGCGCAATAATTCTTCTAGGGCCGTCTGAGCGCTACTTACAGCACCTGTAGTGGTAGTAGTTCCTGTGCCAATTTGGCCCGCCAGATAGCTGGCTAGGTTTTGATTGGCAGGTACAGTAGCTGTTTCGCCGGAAGGTGCTGATACGCCCAACCTATTACCTAAAGTGCCAAGGGATGTACCTAGCCCCGCAACCGATGTACCTAGCCCTGTAACGTCCGTAGCAATATCCCCAATTTGCCCAGTTTGGCCCAAGATAGTACCTACATTTGTGGCTATGCCCGGTATCTGGCTGGTTTGGCCCATAATGCTGGTTACATTGGTGCCAATGCCCGGTATTTGCCCTAGTTGAGCCGCTTGGTCTGATGTAAGTGCTTCTACAGTAGCTGGTGCTGGTGCTGGTGCTGGTGCTGGTGTAGTAGTTGTGGGTAGATCATTCACTAGCACAGGAGTACCTGTAAAAGTAGGGGCTTGATCTTGAAGTACATCAACTGGACTTGGTTCGCATCTTTGGGTCACAGAATCATAGTAATACCCCGGAGCGCAACGCCCCCCTAAACTTCTTGCCATAATACTACTCTTTTAGATAATTAAGATTGCTGGTCTTGTACGCCTAAACACTGACGCGCAAACGTATCACCAAATGCACTGCGGTCTTCTATTGTCATGTTGATAATTTCTGTCTGATTAAATTCATTCATAAACTTATCAATCACACAAGAACATTCTTGGGCCGCATATTGTAGCGCCAACTGTTGCGGCATTCCATTGGCCCCAAAGCGCGGCGCAATCTGGGTAGTACAGTTATAGACCCATTGGGCGATAAATAGCGCGGAGTAAGAGGCACGTGCCTGTACGGAATCTTCTGCTGTATACGCTGCAGGTACAAAGCTGCATGTGTAAGGAACGGCTATCAGTATAGCGGCTAGGACTTTAGCGATTTTGGCCATGTATAGACTCTTTTAGTTCTGAAATAGCTATGCGCATTTCGGCCAATATACTGTTGGTTTCACGCATTGTAGAAATAAGGGCCGCATTGGATTCGCGCATCAAATTGCGCAATTCATCATCATTGCGGCTGTCCTTGTCCAGGTGGATTTTTCGCTCTTCAGCAAAGCCTTTTAACAAGTACACAATCAAATACCCAGCGAAGGCCAAGGAGGCCATTGTGCCGCCCAAATCACTGATTATACTTACAAAGTTTTCGGGCACTACTAACCTCTTATAAGTTAATTAGATAGAAGTTGCTTTATAAGTTTCCCAATCACTTGCTAGCGTCTTTGCTAATTGCCTAAAAGATTGGTAGTTACTATAGTCCGGTTCCCCATTGTTGATTGCGGCAAACTCAGCGCCAGCCGTACGATACCTACTTTTAATGATTGCTTCAATGATTTGAGAACGATTGTCATAAGTCGTACAAACTGCTTCTTCACTGACATGATCAGTGCGGACTTCCGCAGTAGACATATCCGTAACTTCTTCAGTAGTCTGATTAAAGTGGATACGCAATGTATACCCCAATATTTGAAACTTTGGTAGTGTGTGGCTAGATCTAACAAATGTAGGTGCTGCAGGTGACATTAGTTGTTTACTCCGTTTAGTATAGCTAGGTGTTGTGGGGTAACATACGTTTGCCACAATCGTTTGGCATTGACGTACTTGACCCAGCCCCAGTAAGACATTAACCCATTACTAATTTTAGTCGGCAACAAGTATGCAGAAGACCTAACTATCCGCCGACATTTTGCGCGAAAGTTTTTGGCAATGGATGGGCGCAAAAGAGTCTTGCTAGGAAAAAAATTAAAACCTACAAAATCTAAACCTTGTTTACGCACTGGAGATATACTCCAGTTTTCTTTGATTTTTAACTTAAGTTTTTTTTCTAGGTATTCTTCCATTTTTTGTTTAGCTTCCCAACATTGAAATTTTTCTTTATAAAGAACGATAATATCATCGCAGTATCTATAGTATCCGGTTGGCTTTAAAGTTTTTATACTCCACCAATCAAACTCATTTAGGTATAAATTTCCTAAATATTGGGATGTGTAATTGCCTATAGGCAGCCCATTGCATGAATCAATTATGTCGTCTAGCACCCATAATGTGTTGGGGCATTTTATTTTTTGGCGAATAATTTCTTTTAACTTATTGTTGTTTATTGATGGATAATATTGTTTTATGTCAAATTTGAACCTGTATAAACTTGAGTGCTGCCGCAGCAATTTAGTAATTCTTTTTCTAGCGTCTGATGTGCCACGTCCTTCAATAGATTGAAAAGTATCCCTAATAAATAAATTTTTCCAAATAGGAGCGCATATTTGCAAAACAGCGTGCTGAACTATCCTATCAGGGTAGTACGGAAGTTTGTGTATAAGTCTTTGCTTACGACCATCAAACTTGGTCTCTACAATATAAGGACTTGTTGTAAATTCTTTATTTTGTAAGCTCAATTGTATCTTCTTGCAGTAGAATTCTGGGTTAGAATCTACCAACACAACTTCAGTATAATGTGATTTACCTTTTCGTGCCGCATAGTGCGCGGTTAAAATATTGTTTAAGTCTAAAATTTTAGGCCAAAGATTACCGTGACGTTTCATAAAAATCCCTAAAGTTCGCCCAGTCTTTCGGGGAAACCTACTAGACCGTTATGGCAGAATATTTGACCAAGAGGTCAGGAGCGTATAGCTGACTGAAAAAGTCAAACCTAGGGACGTAACGTGCGAACCGATATTCCGATTAGCATTGGAAGAATCATTATTCCAATTCCAATAGAACCTGCCAGCATTCGTGCCATTATTCGCATTACTGCCAAAATGTGCTACGTGTGCTAACCGCACTTTGCTATACCACCCCTATTTGCGGAGTAACCGCAAATCCCTTAGAACGCAACGCGCGAACCGCCAGCCCGAAGAGCATCGGAAGAACCACCATCCCAATCCCAAAAGAACCCGCCAGCACTCGCGCCATCACTCGCAATACCGCCAAAATGCGCCACGCGCGCCCCCGGAGTTATATAAAAATAATCAGCTAAATAGGTACTACTAGACCCCCCAGTAGTATCATTTGGGATAAACACTCCGTCTACATCTAAAATGTTTTGAACATATCCATTTGCCGTGGCACAAGTACCCAATAACGTGTAGTTTGTGGTAGTGTCATCTGCAAAATCAGTATCGGTATTAGATACGTGAACATTGTAGTTTGCGACATTGCCAATATTGATCCCATCAATCCACTGCCAACAATTCCCATACCAATTTTCAATCCCCCTATACGACATAAATGCCGTGGGCGGATTGGTAACAGTACTAGCACCTGTAGTTGTGTTGGTGGACGCATTTCCTAAACTATTGGAGCGACCTGCAATGCTATGTGGCGAATCCGTCTGATTTGAAGAAGAAGTTGCGTACGCGTCTGCGGTATTTCCTGCCCCAAGAGTACTCTGGGTATCAAAATCACCATGTTCTATCAAATACAATAACTGAACCGCTGACATCAAATAAAAATCGCATACGCGCCATCCAGTTCCGTTATTTTCAGCCAAAGACCTGCATTCGTCACGGGTTACTCCAATTATAGGATATACGCCAGATACAGAAGAAAGTTTGTCATTGGCTAAATCCAGACTTGATGTCAAATCATCTAGGTTTAAGCCTGATTTATAAGTACTATCGGATGCGTCATAATAACACGCGGAGTACGCCCCAATGTATCTATAATCTACTTCTACACCATTTTTATTGAAGGCAGGATGTACAGAATATCCTGCTTTTGCAATGTCTGATATTTCCCAAGTAGTCGTATCCCCAACTTTTGTTTGGCGGAACCAAAACTTAGGAATTTCTACCATTACATTGCCATCTGACCCATCTAAATTTGCTGTAGCACCATCTGCTTTTTTAGTTGAATCTGTGGCTTTTAAATAATAATTTACTGTTCCGTTAGCGTTCAGTACACAACGCCTCATGTTCCTATGGACGGTAGTAACACTTGTATCTGTTGTATTGGCAGTGTAGGTATCTGTAGAAAAATCCCACGCCAAGTTTGCTTCTGTTGAAACTACTAAACCACCTTCACGCCAATCTACTCCACCAACACCATCTGCAGTTAAAATATAGCCATTTGAAGCGTTGCCACCTCCAGTTAAAGCTGATGATATTTTTGATTCTCCTACGGCGGCACTGTCAATAGTCCATGTAGCGCCAGAAGAAGTGACTACAATATCACCTTTATCACCATCAGTAACGCCTACTGCAGTAGCTTCCCATGCTGACCCTCCAGCACCATCAGAAGTTAATACATAACCGTCTGCTGACCCCCCAGATCCTAACTCCGCTGCATCCCCAGAAATATCTGAAGTACTCAAAGACAAATTTAATTTACTTTGAGCGATGGCAGCATCTGCCGCAATATCATCATTTACAATAATGCCATTTGTAATGTCTGCGGACGTAAGTGGCGCAGCCGCAGGTTGTCTTCCGATGTAAGCCATTAGGTTTGCTCCAATACTGAAATTACTACATCCGCCGATGACGCCGTATCGCTAGTCACCGTAATCTTATCGCCTGTTTCTAGTACTACCTTTTGATCGCCGCCAATCAGTACAAGCGCCCCCCCAGAAACTACAGGGGCCGCCTTTACCAAGTAGGCCGTAACACCTCCGCTTGTATCCGTCACAGTAGCGTCCACACTGATAGGTGACGCCGTCCGATTTGATACGGCTGCGCCAATCACAGTAGTGGTTGTTAGGGCAGGCGTAGTATATACATCAGTCGCCGATGTACCTACAGACGCAGTGACGGAATTCTTGAATGTGTTTGCCATAATATACCGTATTTATCCTAATGCTATGGAAAGGGCTAGGGCCGTCCCAGCTTGATCTACGTCTAAATTTGTACGCGCCGTAGCGGCATTAGAAACATCTGACAGATTATTAACAGAAAATAATGTGCCAGATCCTGCAGCTACGCTCACTTCCCAACCTGTTCCGTTATAAACCTTTAGCTGTGTACTAGTCGTATTATAAAACAAATCGCCAGTATCCAAAGATGTAGTAGGATCAGCCGAACCAATCCGATAACGCGCCGCAAAAGTATTTACGTCCGTAATGTTGGTCGCCACAATAGCTACGTCATCTGCATCCGCAATAGTAGCCCAAGCAGTACCTCCCAAGTCATAGACACGCAGTACATTAAGGGTAGTATCCCAGTACAAAGCACCATCCAATAGCGCGTTGCCGTCATTGTCTGTAGATGGCGCAGAAGCTTTTGCGCCCAGATATCTATCGTCAAAACTGTCGTAGGCGGCTTCTGCGGCGTTCTTGTAGGTTAGGGCATTACTTTCTGAAGAAGCGGCGTTGGTGGCCGATGTAGACGCACTAGACGCCGAATTGGAAGCGTTTGTTTCGGATGTGGCCGCATTAGATTCTGAAGTAGCCGCATTTGATTCAGATGTGGCCGCATTAGATTCTGAAGTAGCCGCTGCCGCCGCAGATGCAGACGCAGCCGTAGCGGAACCTAAAATACTGTCTACATAAGTCTTGGTAGTCAGGTCACTTGTATTGGTCGGCGTATAGGTGGCGCTAATTACATTGGCCCCCATCGTAATGCCGCCTGTCATTGTACCGCCTGCCAACTTCAAGAACGTAGCGTCCGTATAAGTTTTGGTGGTTAGGTCTACTCCATTGGTTGGTGTGTATGTAGTAGTAATCTTTTGAGCGCCCATGTCCAAGGTTCCGGTCATGGTGCTGCCAGTTTTCAGTACTACCTTATCGTAAAAGGTAGCATCATCATTTAAGGCCGCCGCCAACTCATTAAGCGTGTCTAGTGCGCCCGGAGCCGAATCAATAAGATTTGAAATGCTAGTGTCTACATAGGCTTTTGTAGCCGCATCTGTACTGCTGGTTGGCGCACTTAATCCAGTAATCGTTGACGCCGTATTGGCATCCATGTCCAACGTGCCAGTAATCGTCAGATTATTGAATGTAGATGTACCTGTGGTAGCCGTAATGTTCCCAGTAATATTACTGTTGGGCGCATTCAGCGTGCCATTGACGGTTACGTTGTAGAATGTGGAAGTTGGCGTACCAGAAGTGTATGTGACATTTCCGGTAAGATTCCCAGTAAACCCAGTGTTGGCTGTGATGGTCGTACCTACAATAGTAGTAGGCGTTGTTGCGCCAATGGCCGTGCCGTCAATTGCGCCCCCATTTACATCTACTGTCGCAAAAGTCGCTGTACCAGAAGTCTGGCTAATATTGCCAGTAGTCACTGTTCCAGTAAACGTAGATGCGCCCGATACACTTAAAGCATCAAGGTAGCCTGTCCCATCAATGTAAATATCTTTGTATTTAAGGCTGGACGTACCAAGGTCAACTGTATTAGTGGCTAAAGGCTTAATGGAGTTAGCATATTCAAATACAGTTTTTTGCCAGATGGCCGCCCCTGCTGTAGCATCCGTACAGACAAAGCATTCATCTGTACTGGTATTGACCCATACAGATCCTACTGCATAACCTGACCCTGTATCATTGGTAATGGTGGGATTGGTAGTAGCCGTAAGATTATTTAGGCCGCCTGACCCACCATTGGCCGCAGGCAAGTACCCACTGACAGAAGTAGCCAGATTGATTAGGGGCGCATTGCCTGTAGTACCGTCATGTGAATGCCCAGTACTGGCCGCAAAGGCTGCCTGCAACTGATTGAATTCAGAATTGAGCGGCGGCGCAGTAATATTTGCGCCGTTGATGATATCAGCTACTGATTGTCTAGTGTATCCGGCCATTAGTAATTCCTTTTTACGTTATCTTCTGCCCGCCACAGAAAATTCAAACACCATTCCTTGGATCGAATACGAATCAAATACCCCAAGCGTCACGTAAGTAAGCTGAACAGCGTAGCCACTACCTTGAATGGGCGTAACAATAATTGGTTTGTCTGTGCCGCCATAGTTTACGTTTGTGCCTGCGTAAATAATTCCTAGCGTATTGTACTTTACTGGGGCGCCCGCTGAATCTTGAGTATATGTAGACGGTCTAGTAACCCTAGGATCGTCCCAATCGTATGTAAGGGACATATTCATGGTTATTGGGCCTTCAGCACGCACAAATGTATTTACCTTTCTAAATACCTTGCGCGTTTCTGTGTCGCCAAAATCAAAGTACGGCGTAGTGTAAATGGCAACTATGTCGGCGCCATTGAAACTTTTGCCGGATTCCTGCTTGTACACCTTGCCGTCATAGTCACCATGCAGTACAAGTTCTACCCCGCTGACATACGCCGAATCGCAGCAAGATGCGCGTATACCAAGTAGTTCGCCAAATTCCCAGCCTAGCCGCTGATCTGCAGAACGCAATCCACCTATAATTCCTACACTGGCGTCTACTGTGCGCGAATCATCACCAATAAAATATCGTACTTGGGACTTGGAACGCAACACTACGGCATTTAAATTGTCTAGGTCATACGTAATAGGTAAATCCGTCAGCAACTGCTGAATATTCTTGGAAATGGATTCTATTTCTACGTCACCAATGCGGCTTGTACCAGCCACAGGGCGGAATCCATCCGGCGACAAAAAGACTAGGTCGCCCCCAATCTCTACTACACTATCCCTAGCGATACAGCCTACATTTGCTGTTACGTTATCTAGTACAAAGCCTGCAGTCGTATCGGGGGATGCTTTCTTGATGGCGTTTTCGCCAAAAACAAAAAGGTTGTCGCGGAACGGTTTAAACTGAACAACATCAAATCCTGCCGATAACTGCCCTGCGCCGTCATTTACATTAAAGTTTATGGCCTCGTTTGGTGCAGAATGAGCTACCACTGATTCGGCAGTTCTATCGCCGCCCAAAAACAAATGGTTTTCAAAGTTATCTACCAAGGATGGTTTGTTTAGTACCGCAGCACCACCGGGCGTATGCGGCGTGCCATTCCCTGTGGACTTGAGTAAGTCCCAGTGGACCCCATCCGTAATGATCGCATGATTAACCCCATCTACAAAAACAATTAGGTTTGTGGATGCGCCTGCCACTCCAGTTAAAGAAGATCCAAAGTTAAATTTAGTAAATCGGATCTTATTGACCGTACCTACGCCATCTGTAGTGGCACGCACAATATCTGTAGCATGGCTTAATGCGGCAGCAGTCAAATCGTATTTTACCCATGCGGCATTAGGCACATGCCTATAAAAGCTGTATGTGGCGGCGCCAATGTCTTTTCGGGCCGCAATGACTATGGTGCCTTGCGTATCACTTTTAAAGATGGCCGTACATAGTACTGGCCCTTCTGCTACGCCTGCGCCTACTTCTGGATAACTACTATTGTATTCTGTAAAACCTTCAATGCGGCGGTACCCACCATACAAGCTAACTTCATAATTCACTAGGCGCGTGGCTGCGCCCGGCTGATTGTCGGACAACTCCAAATGGTTTTCATTGGAGTTTAGGCCGCCAGAGCAAACTACTTTGTAGGACTGAATTCTGTCAGGCATAGCGCGCTACAATATCCTACTAAAAAAATGCCACAGAACTACTGCGCTTGGGCGTCAGTATTCTAGTGTCTGTAACGTGGTCGTACTGGTTGATGAGCAAGCCTTGCATATTCTTAATGCCCTGCTGGAACACATTTAAAGTAATGCTGGCCGCCTCATTGTTGTCCCTAAACATATACATATGATACAAGGCGCCATCTATGATTATGGAATCGTACTGTGTGGGAATGCGCGTAGTATCGTAGTGATTCACTAGGTAGTCGGAACTTAAATAAAATCTATAGTTTACCGTGTAGGCTTTATCTGGCGAAGGCGACACACCAAAGCCTGTGCCGTGCGCCGGAAATACAAACAGGGGTACCCCGCTGCCTGTGGCGCCTGCCTCAAAGTCTGTGTCGCGGTACCGCGCATAGTATTCATCGCGCTCAATATACCGCAAAGTACTGTAGCCTATGCCTAGGGCGTCATCTTTTTGTAGTTGAAATGAATTCCAATCGACTACTTTAAAGTTAGCAATCCAACTGTATTCCTTTACGGCAACACTCAATACTTGATTGGTGTTTGCAGCATTAAAGGGCCATTCGTATTCATTTTGATTGATGTAGCGGATAGCCGCCAAGATAGCATCTTTGGCCAACGCCTGTACGCCTTGTACGCCCGCAAAATCTACATCTGCAATTTCTACTTCGTTTAAGCGCCGCAGCAATTGATTTGTAAGATTTAAGTACGTAGACCCAGCCATACAAAGCCTTGAAGTAAAGTGACCCCCCCATCTTTAGAGGGGCGTAAAGACAGGGGGCTAGCCAAGCTACTTCTACCAGAAAAAAGTAGCCTGACCAAGAAAAGAAGGAAGGAAGCTTACGCCAAGTTGTAGTTGGCAGTTACAATTGCTTCTGGCCGCAGGATCTTGCGTCCGTACAATTGCATACCGCGTACAATGTCAGCAAAGCTGTCTGGGTCACGGTAGGACTCAGTCTTGGACAACTGCTGGGCAGTTGATACAGCAGACTGATGGCCCGCTACAACTAGTCCAAAGTTAGTACGTGAACCTAGGGTAGTAACAGTGCCTGCGCCAGTACCAAAGAAAGCTAGGTTATTGGATTTGTATACTCTAAATCCTCTAATCAAACCTTCACCTACGCGCCCATTGCGGATTTCTGAATTGCCGCCAAAGTCCCGATCAACGAATTTAGAATTTTCGTCCATCAGTATTTCGTAGAACACTGGATCAGCCACAAACCAACGATCCGCAGAATCTACGTTAGCTGCATCCAGCAAGCGTCCCATGCGATTCAGAATGGTAAGTGGAGTTACAATACCGCTATTGGCAGCCCCTGCTGTAGAAGCAATAGGAATTGCAGTCAGCGCATTGACAGTTGCTCCAGTTGTACCAGCTACTGCTGATCCACCAAAGTTAGTAATGCTCAACTTGTTGGCGGCCAACAATTCGTCTGTGCCTGCGGATGTATTGGATTTAGTACCATTGGTGGTGCTACGTACAATCCAGCGGCTGTTTGAAGCGTCATACACATAACCAGCCAAATACCCTAGGACTTCTGAGTCGAAGGTGTCGCGCAATCGGTACGCAGCACGATCTGTAGCCAAGTCCATGAAGTTTACATGGCTGTGCGCAGTTTCAATATCGTCAATCTTGAACATATAGTAGTTCGCTTGATCGACAACCATTGTAAAGTCTGCGTCTGCCAAGTTTGTTTTGGCTAGTACAGTACCTCTTTCGTAGGTGCTTACTGTGATTTCTGGTTCCTTGATGATACGGACACTGTCGCCATAGTTAGCGATTTCGCCCATATAATCGGTGTTGGTCACATCTTCTACTACAGAAGACTTGCGGAAAGCCTTTTGGACTTTCTGGCTGTAAATAACGGGTGAAAAATTACCGTTAGGTAAGTTCTGCCATGCTGGCGATGAAGCGGCTGCGAAAGCCATAGTAACCTCTTTTTAATTCAATCTAATTGTTTAGAATGGCGACTATACCGCCATTAAGACTACACTGATTAGGAAGAATGATGTGGAGTACTAGGGCTGCTACAATCTTAGGTGGGCTAGCTTGCAGTAGCGATATAAGCGCTAAGTGCTACTGCAGGCAGGGGCTAAGAGTCATACAGGTAACTAGAAATTTCCCTGCAATCTTCTTCTGCTATACAAAATTGCTGGTAGGTAGGACGCCTTAGAGCGCGGCTACCAGCAACCATATAAAAAAACAAAACAAATCAAGATAATTTTATTTATTTAGATTATCTAGCACTTCCTGTCAAGTCATATTCAAACGAACCTTCTTTGATTGCTGCCATGATGGCTTCCTCATTCTGTTCGTATTCATGCGCGGACATGCGCTCTACTTGACTTTCCTTAAACCTTGCGCGCCCAGTATTTGGCGTAATAGACGAAGATGTACGCCCTACACTATTGGCCGCCGCCGATCTGCGCACAGGCTTCTTTTTGGTATCGCTCTTGTACAAGTCAATGGCCCTAGCGGCAGCCATTGCGTCCGTCTGGTTCTTGTACAAAGAATCCTGCACCCATTGCGGCTGTTGCGCCACCCAATCATGAAACTCAGAATCTTCGCGGATTTCATTAAAGTCTGGATGCAGCTTGATTAGTTGGGCTTCGGCCTTGTCCCGCGCCAATTGCAATTCCAATTGCTGAACGCGCTGCAGTTTTTGTTCGCCTACTTGCAGTACTTCTTGCGCCCGCTTCTGGGCAATTGTGTCAATAATTTTAGCTACGTCAGGATAACGCGCCGCCCATTCCGCAACTTCTTGTTCCGTTTTAGGAAACTTAATTTGCTTACGTGTCGCAGAATCTAGTTGCGCCCGCATTTGCGCAAGTTCTTGGTCTTTTTGCGCCATGCTTTGCTGCATGTGGCGCCGCAAATCACCGTAGCGCTTCTTAAAAGTAGCGTCTTCACTGTCTGGTGCGTTTGCTTCTGCTACGGCCACATCCTGCGAATACGTAGTGTCTGAGCCGTCATTTTCTTCTTGTTGTTTGTAAGGGTTCTGGTATTTAGCCATATCTATTTTACTGGTTTGTGTCTATGTTTACTAGGTTCGCATAAAAGCCAGTTTCTTTACTGGCTTAAACATCATCATGCCGCTTGAAGTAACTTTTACTTCGGGCTGATCTACTTCGACTCCTTCCGGCGTTTCGTAAGTTTCGTATCCTTCGCCATCTTCGGCGTCCTCTTCGGATAGTTCCACTTCCTGTTCGCCTTCCATGTCCGACTTGCTGTATGCTTCCTCCTCTTCTTCAATGGTTTGAATTTGTCCTTCCATCAGCATGGCCATCAAGCCTGCCTTGGCTTCTTGGCGCATCTGTTCCAAGTGCTTTAGCCCGTGATAGCGTACAACATCTGCAGGTACAACATACTCACCATCACTAAGCACAGCAGGGATATCATCTCTAACATTATCTGGGCCAGAA
>Ga0222716_10003352_pt1 | contig 12811 bp, 5 predicted proteins | sample C33_13DmetaG_FD_165044 | JGI IMG/M metagenome (GOLD analysis project Ga0222716, IMG submission 165044) | Estuarine water microbial communities from San Francisco Bay, California, United States - C33_13D | ecosystem: Environmental > Aquatic > Marine > Unclassified | place: USA: California... | reverse complement strand
TCTCTCTCTCTCTCTCTCTCTCGCGTCTCGCGTCTCGCGTCCCGCGTCCCGCCCGCCTCGCGCCTCAGACGCAGGCGCGGCGACCTCGAGTTCGCCGGCGATTCGTTCGGCGCGAACGATCTGGCGTGGAGCGAGCGACGCGAGTGGGCGTCGAGTGTAGCTAATCACACACACCGCGGCGCGTCGCATCGGCGCACCGCCGCGGTCGTCGCGTCGTCTCGACGACGCGATTCCCGAGTCGCGCGTCGCGTTCCGCGCGGCGCGTCGACGATCGCCGACGCGCGCCGACGCGCGCGAGGCGACGTCCGCGATGTCGTCGTCTTCGAGCGCGACGGAGCGGTCGCGCGTCGAGACGCCGCGAGATTGCCCGCTGTGTTGCAACGAGATGGACGCGACGGATCGAAGGTTTCGGCCGTGCCGCTGCGGGTACCAGATCTGCGCGTGGTGCTGGCACCAATTGATGGAATTGGCGTCCAAAGACGACGCGAAGGGACGGTGCCCGGCGTGCAGGACGGAATACGACGAGGACGCGATCTCGTTCGACGCGGTGCCGGAGGAGGAGTTGGAGTTGGCGGCGAACGCGAGCAAGGCGAAGAGGCGAGAGGGTAAGGCGGGCAACGGCGCGAACGCGAACGCCAACGCGAACGCGAACGCGACGAACGGGACCAAGGGAGGAAGCGGGACGGGAGCGAACGCGACGCAGTCGCAATCGAGGAAACACCTGCAAAACGTGCGAGTGATACAGCGTAATTTAGTCTACGTCGTGGGGTTGAGCGCGAGGTGTTGCAAGGAGGAAGTGTTGAGGAAGAATGACTTCTTCGGCAAGTACGGGAAAATCCTTAAACTGCAAGTGTCGGTGAATCGGAACGGGAGCTCGTCGTACGCGGGGAGGAACGCGGATGACACTGGGAGCGCGTACGTGACGTTTTACGAAGAAAACGACGCGATGCAGTGCATTCAACACATCGACGGGACGCCGCTCGACGGGAGGATTTTACGCGCGTGCTTTGGGACGACAAAGTATTGCAACGCGTTTTTGAAGTATCAGCCGTGCAACAATCCGGATTGCCTGTATTTGCACGACATAGGACGAGATAACGATTCATTCACCAAGGAAGAGATGCTCGCGCACTACGGCACCAAGCACCAAAGTTTTCAAGAGGCGACGAGGGTCGCGTCCGAGACGGGGGGGCCGACGCTGGAACGCGTGTCCAGCTTGAGTTCGATTCCGGTGCCACTGCCCACTGGAGGCGCGCGCGTGCCCCAGCCAAGAGTAGCGGCGCCCGCGCCACCGGCGGGACCGCCGCCACCGAGCGCCATCGGCGTCGGAGTACCGGTGGCGAGCGCTTGGCCGAGTTTGGGAAGCAGCAAGGCGCCGCCGCCGCCGCCGCCGCCGCCGCCGCCGCCCGCCGCCGCGAGCGCGGCGACGGCGTCCGCGGCGACAAAGGTGGCATCCATTCCCGCGCCGCGCGTCCCCGCGCCGCGCACGGGCGGCGTGTGCCCTGTGCGTCCGATGGCGTCCGCCGCCGGGGGATGGGGACAGGCGAACCAGTCTCTCGGCGTGTTCGGCGGCCCTTCCGTGGCGTCGCAAGCGAACGCGTCGAACCCGAGCGGTGGTGCGTCGAACTCAAACTCACCCACCGCGGCGCCGAAGACGAAGAACGGCTTCGCGTTACCGCAGCCGCGTAAAGTCGCGGGCGCGTCCTCCGGGGCGCGAGAGCCGTCGCTGAAGACGGCTTCGCAGAGCGACGGCGACGCGGGCTCGCAAGCGGCTAGACCGGCGGGCGACGGGGCGGCGGGGGACTCTTTTCCGGACGCGTTATTTACGGATGCGTTCAATTCGAGCCTAGACTTTGATCCGAGTGCGGTGCTTCGCAAGCACACAGGGGCGTCGGCGGCGCCGACGTCTCCGGCGGAGCAGCCGAGAGCGTCGAGATTCGGCTTCGCCCTCGAGGCGCAATCCCCGGGGCAGTGTCCCGTGGCGCACGGTGTGGGGAAGAATGGCGAATCTCTTCTTCGTGGGATCTTGCCCCCTGGGGCCAACGTGCGCATCTCGAGCAGCACGGAATCGTTGAGCGGCGGCGAGCAGGCGCTGCCCGCGCCGAGAAGGGGACCTCCGCCGGGATTCGGAGGTGCCGAGGCTTGAAGCTTATATCATGATAAGGGAGTGCGCGCTTTGATGAAAGCGCGCCAGCAAGAAGCAGAACTGTGTATTGAGCATTGTTGTGTTAGCCATCCATAAACAGACAGACCGTAGACACTCGGACAACGGACGACGCCTCGAGCGGCTGAGGCGTTTTTTGTAATTTCACCATCACATTCATCAAAACGGCGACGAGATCGCAAACGAAGCGCGCTGGAACGAATGATCTCGATTTCGCTTAGTTCACAAGTTCTACTGGTTTATTGATTAACCCGCGATTGCCGACGGCTTGATTAGCAGCGGCTTGGCCTGCGCCAGGTCTTCGAGCGAGGCGGCCAACTTTTGATTCGTTCTCGCGAAGAATTCGCGAGCGCTCTTAGCCTTCTTTGTCTCTTCCACTCTGACCACATCCCCGTCTAAGATGACACTCATGTCACCGCAGTAAACCTCCTCACCATCCAACGCGCTCGCTCCACCCGTCCACTCCTTCACGGTATACCCTTGCGCGAACGCCTTCACGCTCGCCTTCAGACTCTCCACGGGCGTCTCGGCGAGCGCCGCGAGTTCGTCGAGCTTGATTGACGTGTACATTCGCAAGTATCCACGAAGCTTGGGAATCACGGCGTGCGTAGCGACGGAGTCCAAGAATGCCTTGAGCTGCGTCTTGTGCGCCTCGGAGTTGTCTCCGTCGCCGTTCGCGACAAACTTTGGGCACGCGTACGAAAAGAGGTCGTCGAAGACGGCGACTTCGCCGCTCGTCATCCGGTTAACCTTTTCGCTATACTTTTGGTGCAAACCCAAAGAGACGGACTCATCGAGTAAGTACTGCTGGCCCGGAACGAGCGCCATGGTGATAGCGATCAACGCGTACATTTGTTCTTGCTTCTTCAACAGGAGCGGCAACGCGTGCGGACGCGCGGCGCCGAACCTCAGCCGTTCAACGTATTGGATGCTTTCGTTAAAGTGACGAATGGCGTCCGTGTATCGGCCGAGCATGAAGTACGCAAACCCGACGTGATACGAGGTCGCGACGTAGGCGCCCGGAATCTTCTTGAACAACCCATCCTTGTCCAAATCCACGGCGTCGAGCGCGGCGAGCGCGCCTTCGTAGTCGCCCGTCAAAACGTGCAAGCGGCAGATACCAATCTGCGCGCAGTACCCGAGCGTGGGCAAAACGTTACTCGAATCAAGCGCGTACCCTTCGTTCGCCGCAAACGAAATCTCCCCCGCGCGCTCGCGCTCGAGCACGCGCACGATGTCGCTCTTATCCACCAGCGCCTTTAAAAAATTCAACACGCTCGTGCGATCCCAAACTTGCGCGTCCAACGCCTTGAGCGCCTGTAACTCCTCGCTCGTGCGCTTCGAGCTGCCCTTGAACTGTCGGAACGACTGAAACTGATACACGAACTCATCCACCATCTCGTACAACCACACGTTCGGCAACTGCATGTTGGCGTCGCCGTGCAACAGCGTCCCGAAGAGTTCGCAATAGTTTTCCCACGACCCCTTCCGTTCGTTCGCGCTCGGCGTCGTCGCTTGGTGCAGGTGTCGGTAATAAAGCTCCGCGTACAGCATCTTAAACACCGGATCGTTCTCCGCGTGCGTCGCGATCGCATCGGGCGTCGGCCACGCCGTCTTCTTGAAGAAGCGTTCGCCGATCGCCGGAAACGAGCGTTCGTACATCGTCATCGTCTCGTACACTGCGCGCGGTCCGCCTCGCCGTCGGCGACGTCGTCAGTCATCGCGCGCATCGCGCCCCGCGCGCATCGCGCGCGCGGCGCCGTCCCGGCGCGCGCCTCGGTCCTCGCCGCGCGTCGCGCGTTCGATCGCAAAACCTCTCGCGTCGCGTCGCGTCGCGTCGCGTCGCGTCGCGTCGCGCGCGCACCGTTCTTCTCGCGAATGTGTCGATAAAAGTACGTCACGAACTGTTTCACCGCATCCCTCGCGCTCGCGGACGCCATCTCGCGCGCCGTCGTCGTCGTCGTCGTCGCCGTCGTCGTCGTCTGGGGGCGGCGCGCGCGTCGTCGCGTCGCGTCGACGCGCGCGAGGGATGACGGCGCGAACGCGCGATCGACGGCGCGTCGATCGCGCGCTCGAGATCATCGACGGCGCGAGGTTCATCGACGACGGCGGACGTCGATCGCGCGAAAAAGCGAACGCCGACGACGCGCGACGACGGCGCGCTCGGACGTCGGACGACGACGCGCGCGCGCGAGATGCACCGCGTCGGGAAGACGTTCGTCAAGACGACGAAGCGCGGGCAGGGCGTGACCAAGGTGCGACGGGAGCGGTACCTGCGCGACGACGTGTACGTCGGATGCGGGGACGCCGCCGTCGAGGCGCGGTATCGAGGACGGGACGAGGCGCTGTACGTGCTGCGACCGGAGCGCCGAGGCGCGAAGGGCGAGCGAACGATCGCGCTGATCGATTCGAACGTCGCGCTGCATCAGATGGACGCGCTGGCCGACGCGAGGGTGACGGACGTGGTGATTTGCGCGACGGTGATGGAGGAGACGCGAAACAAGTCGCGGACGTCGTACGAGCGGTTGCGAGGATTGTGTAAGGATAAAGAGAAACGGTTTTACGTGTTTAGTAATGAAAATCACGCGGAGACGTACGCGGAAGACGTCGCGGGGGAGTCGGCGAACGATCGGAACGATCGAGCGATACGCAAGGCGGCGGCGTTTTATCGCCGAGCGATTCCGCGCGCGGCGTGCGAACGCGTGACGCTCGTGACGAATGATCGAGGAAACGCGAGAAAGGCGCGAGAGGAGAATATAGACGTGATGAGCGTGATTGAATGGATACAATCGATCTCAAACGACGCGAGTTTGGTGGATTTAGTCGTCCCGGGTGGAGGGGCGGAGATTCCCGCAGACGAACGCGACGCCAAGCGAGCGAAGAGCGGCGGAGGCGCGAGCGCGAGCGTTTTCGAGGCGTATCTCGACGCGAATGACATCAAAGAGGGTTTAGCGAACGGAAAGTTGATCAAAGGCGGCGTTCGAACGTCTAGGTATAACCCTTTCGAGGCGCACGTGATGAATGAAGGCACTGGAGAAGGCGTACTGCTGAGCGGACGCGCGGCGATGAATCGCGCCATCGACGGCGACTTGGTCGCCGTGGAGATCTTTCCCGAATCCCAATGGATTCGTCCGGGTGGAAAGATCATCACCGGTACCGCAGAAGAAGACAAAGAGGCGCCCTCCGCGGACGTCGACGTGAAGGACGACGCCGGTGGGTTGGCGCCGGAGACCGCGGATGAGACGGATGTCGTCGTCGCGGCGACGAAGGCGTCGGGCGTCGTTCCAACTGGAAAAGTCGTAGGCATCATTCGACGCAACTGGCGCGAACGCGGTTATGCGGCGTCGGTCGACATGGGAAGAGACGGCAAAGGTCCAACCGCAGCCGGTGGCGGCTTCGCGTCGCGCGTCTTGTGCGTGCCGAGCGACAGACGATTCCCAAAGATTCGCATCCAGACGCGCCAACTCGAAGGCTTGCTCGACCAGCGCATCGTCGTCGTCATCGACGATTGGCCCGCGGATAGCATGTACCCCGAAGGGCACTACGTCAAGTCGCTCGGATTGATCGGCAGCGTCGATGCCGAAACACAGGCACTTCTGCTCGAAAACGACGTTGACGATCGACCGTTTGCGCCGGCGGTGTATGCGTGCGTGCCCGCCTTGCCGTGGAAAGTCACCGACGACCATCTCGCCGAACCCGGTCGCGAGGACTTGCGCGATTTATTGGTGTGCAGCGTCGATCCTCCGGGGTGTAAAGACATCGACGATGCGCTGAGCGCGCGAGAGATCGACGACGCGCGCATCGAAATCGGCGTGCACATCGCTGACGTAACGTCGTTTCTATTCCCAGACACCGCCATGGACGAAGAGGCGGCGCGTCGTGGGACGACGACGTACTTGGTGCAACGCCGTTTGGACATGCTTCCGGGGGCGTTGACGACGGACATATGCTCGTTGGTTGGAGGTCAAGAGCGCTTGGCATTTTCGGCGTTTTGGATCGTGCAAAAGTCCACGATGCTGCCGGATGAAACCGTCAAACCACGATTTACGAAGAGCGTCATCAAGAGCGCGGCGGCGTTGACGTACGAGCAAGCGCAGACGCGAATCGACGATGCATCTTTGAACGATGATTTGACGCTTAGCTTGAGGCGACTTCGCGATGTCGCAAGGCAGCTACGCAAGCGGCGCATGGCGAACGGCGCGCTGACGTTGGCTTCGCCGGAGGTGCGATTCGAGATGGATCAGCAGTCGAGCGACCCACTCGACGTGGGCATGTACGTCACGCGCGAGACGAATCAAATGGTTGAAGAAATGATGTTGTTAGCCAACGTCAGCACCGCGGAGCGCATTTTACAAGCATATCCCGCGGCGGCGATGTTACGCCGTCACCCGATTCCCGAGCAGAAAATGTTTGAGCCTTTAATCAAGGCGGCCAAGGCGTGCGGCGTGGACATTGACACGCAATCCAACCGCACGCTCGCGACGAGTCTAGACGCTGCCGTGCGACCGGAGGACGCGTATTTCAACACGCTATTGCGCTTACAAGCGACGAGGTGCATGTCACAGGCGGTGTACTGCAGCTCGGGCCAATACGCTGGACCAGAGCGCATGCACTACGGTCTCGCCATGCCGTTGTACACGCACTTTACGTCGCCGATTCGTCGGTACGCCGACGTAATCGTTCACAGATTACTGAGTGCGGCGATCGGGCTGTGTCCTCGTCATAAGTCGTTGGAGGATTCCGATCACGTCAAATCCGTCGCAGACGTCTGCAACGTGCGTCATCGTAATTCCCAGCAAGCCGGTCGCGCGTCTGTGGAGTTACACACGTTGGTGTTTTTCCGCAAGCGCAAAATTGTCGCCGACGCGCGCGTCTTCAAAGTGCGCGCGAACGGACTCGTGGTGTTTGTCCCAAAGTTTGGCATCGAAGGACCTGTTATCTTCGTCAACGGCGAAAACGCCGACACCGCGACTTGTGCGCTCGACGAAGACGCCATGACGGTGACGCACAACGGAAAGACGTGGAAAGTTTTCGACCGGCTCACCGTGCGAGTGGAGGTCGAACAACTCCCCGCGCATCGGAGTCGTTTGCTCATCACCATCGTTCCTGACGACACTCCGCGCGGGGAGATCGCGAGCGCGTGAAGAGCGGTACGAAGTAGAATATTGTACAACACGAGATCAGTAGGGCTGCTACGAGCGGCTATGAAAAAAACGGCGCCTTGCAAACGCACGTCCGACGATTCCCTTGGCACACTCCCTCGAAGCTCGGAAATCGCTTCGAAAAGCTCGGTTCCGGGGCGATGGCTAACAGTTTTGCCTTTTCGCTCGCCAACTTCTCGTCGTCGTCCTTCAACGCGTACCAATGCCTGTATAACCGCACGGATTTCACGCAATCCCCCGCGGCGTCGTGCGTCTCCGCCACCTCCGTCGCCAACAAGCACCGCACCAAATGGTCTTGGCTGAACACGCTCCACGACTTGTACTGCGCGTTAAACACGCGCCATACCCCGCATAAATCAATTAAATCGCCATAATCTACGCCTCTGACCAATCCGAGCCACTGTTCGACGTCCTTCAGCACGCCTTGTCCGACGATGACGCATCGCGCGTCGAGCGCCTTTTTCGTCGCCGCCACCGCCTCCGCGAACGACACCCCGCGCTCGGCGAGCAACCGCTCGGTGAGTCCGGTGAGAGGGGTCAAATAACTCACCACAGGTTTCTCCTGCTTCACGTACACGTTCAACAGCGTTTGTTCGGTGCGCGCGTCGACGATTGCGATTTGCGCCACCGCTCGGTCGTTGTGCGTCGTGCCGTTGGCGACGCACTCGACGTCGATGGAGACGACGCGCGGCGACACGGCGAGCGGATCGTACGTGCGCGTTTCGTCGCGCGCGGGCGCTTGCATGATGCGCGCACGGCGATGCGCGCGCTGGGCGCGGCGCGGTGTGCGGCGCGCGGTTCGGGTCGGCTTCGCGGAGCGTCGGCGCAAACGTCTGCGACAATCGGGGCGCGGTTCGCTCAACTTTCCTAGATAAATTCACATTCTACTATGCAATAAGCCTTTTAATATCATACTATGGTGTGGCGCTCACGGCGCCGCGGTCTCGGCTTGGATGGCTTGCGTCGACGACTCGACGGCTGGCGTTGAAGCGTCGTCTTGCGTGGCCTGGGCGGAGACGAGATACGCCGAGTCCATGCCAGTCTCGCCAGCGGCGCACGACGTGGAATCGAACGCACGGTTCGGATACGTAGGTTTCGGCGGCAATTCGACGCTTTCGGTACCCATCAATTCCAGGATGGTGGCGATCGCGGCGTCGAGTTGGGCGTCCTTCCCGTGAAACGTCGCCACGGGTAAGTTGGACACGAGAACGTCGGGGGTGACACCTTTTTGCTCGATCGCCCAGTCTCCGTTGATGTACGGGCCGAAGGATGGAATAGTGAACCCCGAACCGTCCACTAGACGAAGTTCGGGGTGACCGCTGTACCCGATGGCGCCTCCCCAAGTGCGCTCGCCGATCACCGGACCGATGCCGAGCTGTTGAATTCCGAGCGCAAACATCTCGGCGTCGCTGCTTGTTTGTTCGTCAATCAGCACGACAACTTTGCCTCTAAACGTGTATTGCATCGTCGTATCGCCGGCACCGCTTCGTTCGGTGTCGAACATCCACGCCACGCGACGGAGACGCTCGAGCAGCCACGTGTCAATGTTTCCGCCGGCGTTGCGACGAACGTCGATGATTAAGCCCTTCTTGCGTACGTTCGGGTAAAACTGAGCGGCGAAGTCGTCGAAGGAATTACTCGACCCGCGTCCTTCTTGCTCCATGTCTTCCAAGTACACGTACGCCACGTCGTCGTTGGTCTGGTTCTTCACGTACTCGCGCTTTCGCACGACAGCATCTGCGGCTTGTAAAACGTCGCACTCCTCGAGCGTGAGCGGCATGACGATTATCATCTCCGTCGTCAATGCGGGCTGCTCATTTTCGTCATCGCCCGTGTGTTCTTTCCGGGCTAACTTCGCGTCAGCGTGCACATCACCATTTTTCAACGATCCGGGCACACTGTGGCGCGGCTTACCGAGCGGAAGTGCGGGCGCCGCTGGGTTGGCGTGCTTTCGAACCAGGCTTGCCACGTGCGGATCCCGAAGCGTCTTCGTCGTGGCGCTCGCGCCGCCGAGTTGAGACGACGCCATACCCATGCCACCACCCATCATCTGCTGCATCATGCGCAACTCTTTCATCTTTTGCAAATCCTCCTCGTCTTTGCGCTCCTGCTCCGAACGCGGCGATTTGATGACTTCGAGTAAGACTTGCATCCCAGCTTTGCCGCGGAGCAAATTGGACAGAGGCAACTCAGTGGAGTTGACGAGAACGCCATCAATTTTGGTGATGATGTCTCCCGTCTGCAGTTTGACGTGCGAATAAAGTGAAGAACGACTCAGTGACGACTGCGGAGCGTCCAATATCCCCGAGCTTTCGTGAATGTACGCGATTTTCAAACCCAACGGTGTCATTTCGAAATTCGCGCCGAGGCACGCCGAGGGCGAACCGAGCGGAAGCACGGGATCGTCGGAATGAACGGACACGAATACGTGCAACGCGGAGAGCTCGCCGAAGGCTTGGGCTAAAATGTCCCGCAACTCGCCCTTGGCAGATATTTTATATACCAATGGGCGATAGCGATCGGTGATGGATGTCCAATCGACGCCGTGCAAGTTCGGGTCGTAAAAGGCGTCGCGCATGTTGCGCATCGCCTCCTCGTACATTTGTAGCCATTCTTCGCGAGGATTCACGATGACACCGAAAGTGTCCGGAGGGTACCAAACTTCGGCTCCACCAAGAGCAGATTCTTGATCCATTCCTGGCTGCAACACGCTCTTGGCAGACAAAAGCGCGACACCCTGTTCGGTGACGAGGGTGAAGACTTGCATGTCCCCGCTCACGACGACCGCCATAGGATCGGGATACAACGGCAAAACTTGACGCGAGTACATGCTGTACACCGCGACGATGACCTGGTCATCGTCAACAAGGGTAAGGAGCATCCCACTTCCGTCTCCGATGATGTTGAATCCCAAGTATTGGGCCTCTGGCAATTCGGGAACAACTTGCGCTCGCTGCTCGATGTTTTTCGTCGAAATGACCGTCGGTAACGCCTTGCCAAACTCCGCATCGAACACGCTTCCTTCAGGATTCAACTCGTCACCGATAAAAAACGGACACGTCATGCCACTACGCAACGGCACACACATCAATTTTGACGTCTCGTAAAACATCGGCTCGGCGCCGCGGGCGCCGTACGGCGAACTCCCGCCGGAGGCGATTTGCTGATCGCTGAAGTAGTACAAGTACAAGCCGTCGGGTGAAAACTTTGGACTGTGCGCGTTGTAACTCGGCGTCGTGATTCGCGTGCTTTCTCCAGACGTCACATTCAACACGTGAATGGATGAAAAATCGTTTTCTTCATCCTTGGCAAACGCGATGTACGAGCTATCGGGGCTCCACGCCAAGCCGTACACGCCCTCTGGACGGAAACCATTCAACATGGTGTCAATACTCGCTATGCCGTCGATATCCGCGTAAATCGACGACGCTTTGTCATCGGACTTTTCTTTCAAGCCGATCCTCGCCAGATGTAGACTCGCGCGGCGACTCGCCACACGTCTTCCGACGCGCGCCGCGCGCCGCGCGGCGGCGCGCGCGGCGGGGCTTTTGCCCAACATCGGCCTAGGGCGCTGAGGGCCCGCGAGCGATGCATCCGGCCTACCCGGTCTGCCTTGACGTTTGGCGAGCTTCGCCGAAACTGGCTCAGGTTCCGTGGTTCGATACAACGCCGTATTCACCGCCGTCTCTGTCAAGTTGACGAGCTTCAAATTCCCATTCGTGTCGGCGAGCAACAAAGCAGTGTTGTCCGGAGAGATGGAGCTAAACTCCATAGCGCCTTTAATCTTGCCGCCAGTCGTAATCTTCGTCTCTCTCCACGGTCCACCTTCGGTTTGACGCTCGAGCAAGACGTACTCGTATTCGCCCGATGCGTCAGAAAGCGCCAAGAGTTTGGGTTGTCCGTCTGAGCTGGCGTCGTTCACAAACTGAATGTGCTTGTATCGCACCGCCCCGCTGTAGCGAGTCACCTTTTCCACGCGTGTTCCCAAGAATGGAATGAGTGCGGAGTAAAACACCTGACCACGAATCACAAACGCGGCAAAAGCGCCATCGTTTGTCAACACAAGTTCACTGATTGACGAGTAAGGGTCCTCAATCTCCGTCGGCATCGTTTTGCGGAACTCGCTCACAAGGGAGTATGTCAGCTCGACTTCTTCGCCGAGCGCGGGCGCGCGCTCCGTGTGCGCTGAAATCGCGCGGCGGTATAGTGAACCACCGCGACGATACACGAGCACGTCTCCATCGATGGTGAATTCTTGAACATCGAACAAACACTCATTGGTGAGCTGCATCGCGAACTCGCCATCCGTCGTCATCGACCAGACGTTGGCGACGCCCGACTTGTCGCTGATGAAGAAGATGAAATTCTCGAGACCCTGCGCGACAGAAACACCCGGACTCCATGCTCCCCGCACGCCCCACGTTTCTTCTGGCGTGAGCAGCGTCGCCTCGGAGTCGGCATGACACCATCGCCACAAGCGCGATTGTTCGCCACCTTCGTAGCGCTTTGTCGAGCTCGTCTGTCGCAACGGAACGAAGACGTAGCATCCGCCCGATTCTTTCACGCCCTCGATCGCTCTGGCAAACGGCAACGGCGACATCACTCTAGTGTCTGGGTTGAGAGTCACCAGCTGCGTCGACGCCGACTTGGAAAACGCCGTGGAAATGAGGAGAATCTCGTCGTCCTCGGGCCAATCGGCGATGTCTTGCGTCTTGCCCCCAAACGTGACTTGCGTCGCGACGCCTCCGTCTGTCGGAGCGACGAATACGTCGTAGCCGTCGTACGTCAAGCCGAGAAACGCGATGCGCGAGCCATCGGGGGAAAGTCTAGGCACACCTTCTCGACTGTACGTCGACGACAATCGAGAGGCGACGCCGCCATCCGCAGAGGCGATCCAAATATTCGTCTCGCTCACGAAGGCAATCTTACCGCTCGCCATCGTCGGTAATCTATAGTAACCCAGCGCACTTTCATCCTCTCTATCTGCATCGATCAGCCGCTCGCGCGTTCGCTCGAGCACGGTCTCAACGCCCTTGATGACGAGACGCTCGTCGCGCTCGGGCTCCATCTCGTCCGAGTACCCGTACTGCTCGTCCGCGTACGCGTCTTCGTCGTCTTCACTCGGATACCCCGTCGTCGTCGCGTTTCGCGCGCCCGACGTCGCGATCGACGCATTGCTCCCGACCGGCGTCGTTCCCGACGCCGAGAACGTCCGCACCGACGTCGGCGGCCGCGGCGCCCTTCGCAGCGCCCTGTTCTCCGCCGTCTTCGCGCGCGCCAGATCTCGCGCGTACTGCGACAACCCCAACGCCGGCGTCCTCGTCCCCGCGTCGCCCAACGCCCGCGATATCTTCATCGCCGCCTCCGCGCGCACGCTCGCCATCTCTCGCGCGTCTCTCGACCCTCTCCTGACGTCCCCCGTCGTCGCGCCCGCCGCGAACGCGCACGCCGCCAGCGCGATCGCCTTCGTCGCCACCATCCACCG
>Ga0222716_10003345_pt1 | contig 12823 bp, 10 predicted proteins | sample C33_13DmetaG_FD_165044 | JGI IMG/M metagenome (GOLD analysis project Ga0222716, IMG submission 165044) | Estuarine water microbial communities from San Francisco Bay, California, United States - C33_13D | ecosystem: Environmental > Aquatic > Marine > Unclassified | place: USA: California... | reverse complement strand
GGGCGGGCGGTCGCCGCGCGGGTCCGGTCGGTCGCCGCCTGGGGGCCTGCGGCGATGATTATCCGGATAACGCGACGACGCGCGACGACGCGCGCGCGACGGCGCGCGACGACGACGACGATGGAGGACGACGACGCGCGCGCGCTCATCTACGGCCTGCGCCCGTTCGCGCCGAGCGCGGCGCTGCGACGACGCCGCGACGACGCGCGACTCGACGACGACGGGACGGCGACGCGATGGAACGCGCGCGCCGAGGCGACGCGCGCGCGCGCGCGCGCGATGACGCGAGGCCGAAACGGGGCGTTCGCGGCGAGCGCGAGCGAAGGCGAGGCGGCGGGGATGAAATTCGCCAAGGACGTGTTCGCGGGGACGTGCGGGGGGATCACGGTGACGCTGCTGGGACACCCGTTCGACACGGTGAAGGTTTTGTTGCAGACGCAGAGCAGTAAGAATCCGGTGTACTCGGGGGCGGTGGACGCGGCGAGCAAGGTGATCAAGGCGGAGGGCGTGGGGGGGTTGTATCGTGGGGTGATGTCGCCGCTCGCGGGACAGATGTTCTTCCGGGCGACGCTGTTTTTTGCGTACGCGCGAGCGAAGGAATTCGTGGGGACGTCTCCGGAGGACCCGCTGAGTTACGCGAAGGCGGGCGCGATGGCGTGGATGGCGGGGACGTTCTTTGAGTCTCCGATCGATTTGTACAAATCGCAGTGGCAATGTCAACTCGTCAAGGCGAAGGCTGATCCCGCGTACAAGTCGCCGTACGGAAGCGTGGTGGACGTCGTCAAGGAGTCGTGGAAGTGCAACGGCATTCGCGGGCCGTACCAGGCGTTTCACGCGACGATGGCGCGGAACTTGCCCGCCGGTGCGGTGTACTTTGGGGTGTTTGAAAACGTGAAGAACTCGTTCGCGAAGACGAACGAGGACGGAAAAGCGACAAACGGGCAAATTATTTTATCTGGAGGCATCGGTGGTTTCTTTTACTGGTCGTTGTTCTATCCCATCGACGTCATCAAGAGCGCCTTGATGACGGACGCTGTGAACCCGGCCAAGCGCAAATTTACCGGATTCTTCGATGCCGCGAGCAAGCTGTACGCCTCGGGCGGCGTCAAGGCTTTTTACAGAGGCATTGTCCCGTGTCTCTTGCGCGCGTCTCCCGCCAATGCGGGTATGCTCTTCACGGTGGACTACATTCGGCGCATCATAGATTGATTTGTTTAGGACATTTTAAGTCAGTACTATCACCGACACATCGCGATTTTGAGTCAGTACTATCACCGACACATCGCTCAACGGATTCTAGTTTCTAATCGGGGTTACAACTCTAATTTCTTCGCGGCGACGACAACGCCGTCGGCGTCGCAGTACACGTAAGAGCCCGGCTCGAAATCGACCCCGGCGAAACTCACCCGCGCGTCTCGACGTCCGGGATCCCTCTTGCTACTCTTCAATGGGTGCGTCCCTATCGCCTTCACGCCGACATCGAATCTCGCGATATCTTCGCTATCACGCACGCACCCATTCACGATGATACCGCTCCAACCATTCGTCGCCGCCATCTCCGCCAAGTTGTCTCCCAACAGCGCGCAGCGCAGCGACGCGCCGCCGTCCACGACGAGCACTCGCCCTTTCCCGGGCTCTTCGAGCGCCGCTCGAACGAGAGGATTATTTTCATAGCACAAAACAGTCGTCACCTCACCGTGAAACCGTCGTCGACCACCGAAATCCTTGAAAAAATTTGGCGTCGCCACGCGCACCGACCGCGCCGTCGTCGCGTCGTCCACGTTTTCTGGATGGTGCACGTCGCAGACGTCCGCCGTGCCGAACCTCGACGCGTTCGCGGGCGGTGACGGCGTCGCGGGCGTCGCGTTCGTCGTCGTCGAACGCGTCGAACGCGCCGTCGACGCGCCGAGCGCGCGCACTCGCCGCTCGGCCGCGCGCGCAAACTCGAGCGCGAGTCGACGCGCGCGCGCCATCGCGCGCGCCGTTTCGCGCGCGCGGGCGTCGCGCGAACGCGCGCGCGCTCGAACGAGAGGGCGCTCGACGGTCGACGGTCGACGCTCGACGGTCGACGCGCGCGCTCGACGGTCGACGCCCGCGGCGCGAAGTTCGGCGCGTCCCCAAACCACGGCGCGTCCCGACGCCGAGCGCGGCGCCGTCGACGCGTCGACGGCGGATCGACGCGCGCGAGGCGATAGCGCGCGAGCGTTCGATCGCCTCGCGCGCGATCGGCGCGCGCGATGGAGCGATACGCGGAGGAACAAGCGATGGAAATCGAGGCGCTGGAGAGCATCCTCATGGCTGACATGCGGAAACTTCCCGACGATTCCGGGGACGGGATCGCCTCGATCGCGAACTGCGCGCAATACCAGATTGAAATCAGCGCGTACGGCGATAACGACAGCGTGCCCGAGGACGAGGACGAGGACGACGCGGTGTTGGGATTGGTGTTCGCGCACTCGGAGACGTACCCGGACGAGCCGCCGAGCCTGAAGTGTCGCAGCGTGCGAGGCCTGCGCGAGCACGAGTTGGCGGATATCAGCGCGAAAGTGATGAAACAGGCGAGTGAGAGCGTGGGGGCGCCGATGATTTTTGACTTGGTGCAGACGTGTAAGGAGTGGATGCGTCGGCGCGTCGGCGCGAGCGACGTCGTCGACGAGGAAACCGAGGAGCAGCTCAAGGCTCGACTCGAGGCCGAGGCCGAGGAGCGCTTGCGTCAAATGCGTCTCGTAGGCACGCCCGTGACACCAGAGAACTTCAAGGCGTGGCAGGCGGCATACATGGCGGAGATGGGCGAATCTCTCGTGCCCGCCGAGTCGCGCGTCGACGGCAGGCTCACCGGTCGGCGATACTTTGAGACGCGTTCGGCGAAGGAATTACAGGATGATCTCGACGCCCAGGACGAGGACGGGGACTCCATCGACGGCGACGACGATGATGATGATGACTTTAGTTCTTCCGACCGATCAGACTCCGATCGCGATGATTAATCGTTCGCGTAAAGCGCGCATAGCCTAGGATAGTTGTAGAGCTCGGATAGCACGAAGTCGAATAGGAAACGTCACACCGCCGCGCTGGCGCGCGCGGCGCCCCGTCGGGGCCGACACGGCGACGCGCGATGGACAATCCTTACGCTGACCTCAGCGCCGCGAACGATGAGGAATCAGCCGGCCTCGTCCGCGCGAACGACGAAAACGCGTGCGACTCGAGCTCGAACGATGAAAACGCGTCACCGCTCGTTCAGTTAGACGCCACGGAACACTCGGTCGACGCCAGGCTGCCGCGAGCGGACGTGCGGACGATTGCGCTGAACACGTGGCTTTACATGGCGACGCCGATGTCCATGCCGGCCACGGTCGCCGTCGCGGGCGCGAGATGGTCGATGGTTTTTTTCACATACAGCGCGGGGTCCACGTACTGGACCGGACGCGTGCTGGGAAAGGCGTTTTTAGCCGATCCGACGTGCACTACGTACGCGAAGATGACGTCTAAGGCGGCGTCGCGGGTGCTGATTCGTCGGGGCGTAGACGAGAGCAAAGTGGGGAAGTGGGAGCCGCGCATCGAGTTTGCGGTCCTCGTGTTGCAGTTTGTCACGTATTATCTCGATGCAACCGTCCAGATAGTGTACATAACGCAGTACTTTGGCCAGACGTTCACAAATGTGAAGATGTGTAGCGCGACCTGGGCGTTGTTCGTGGGCGTGATGTCGTTACCCGTGGTGCAGATTCCCACGATTCACGACTCTGGGCGCGTCGTAGCGCTACCGTGCGTCGCGGTTGTCGTCGCTCTCGCGGTGTTTTTCGGTGAGATCCTGTCCACAAGACCGTGGGAGAAGTGTGACCCAGGACCAACGTACGGTCGCGTCGTGACGAGCGCGAGCGTGTTCAATTCGCTTGGGAACTTTGCGTATGGATTTGGTGGACACGGCTTGTATCCCGAGGAGTTGCGCGAGATGAAAAATCCCGAAGATTGGCCGAAGGTGCTGAACATCACGTACGGCACGATGGTTCCAATATATTTGCTCGTGATGTACTGGGGTTACAAAGCATACGGTGATTTCGCGAAGGGAAATATTAACTTGAACTTTCCGCACAATGGCGCAAACATTGTCTCCATGCTGATGCAAAGCGTTCAGTGTTATTATGGCGTCTTCTTCACCTCCATTACGCTCATGATGCGAATTGAGACGTATTTGGGAGTTGACCCAACACGAGGCTGGAGCGTCGTCACGCGATACGGCGTCTCACCGGCGGTATTTCGCCTTGTGTTTCGAACATTCTTTCTCGCCACCGAAGTCATAGTCGCCGCGATTTTCCTTGCGGTATCTGGAGACGTCATTCTCGACATCCAATCGCTCGCAGGAGCGGTTGGTATGACGGCTATGACGTTTTTCCTTCCTTCGTTGATTCATTACGGGTTCAACATGACCGAAAGGTCGTCAAATCTCGAACGGTTCTGGGTCGTGGTGAACTTCACGATGGGCGTCGCGATCATGTTTTCGGGCTTGTACGGGTCGCTGTCGAGCCTTTTCGCGAACAAGCTCGTGGACCAGTGCCCGGTGGAGTACGTTTACGCCCCGCACGACCCGAGAGATCCGTGTTACGTCAGTGGCATTCACTACTGAGCTCCCTATGTTGTACAAAAATGTATTGTCTAACTTCACTTGGAGCCGCGAGCGCGCGCAAATGTCCGCACTCGGTGCGTTCGTCCCGCGCATCTCCTCGGCGCGATTTGCGCGACGCGCCCTGACTCCCCATGCGCGCGTGATGTCCGCGAACGCGTCGAAGAGCGAGGACGAAGTCATCCTTGTCACCGGGGCGACCGGTCGCGTTGGTAAAGAAGTCGTCGCACGGTTATCGGCGATACCCGGATTCAGAGTACGCGCGGCGACGCGGGATAAATCGGCATACGCCGAGGCGCTCGGCGCGCACGAAACCGTGGTTTTTGACCTGGAAGATAAATCGACTTGGCCGGGCGCGATACGAGGCGCGACGAGATTGTTCTCGAGCACGCAGGACAAGCACATCAGCCAGCACATGGAGTTTGTGAAGTGGTTGGGAAACACTCCAGAGGTACGAGATAGCTTAAAGCACATTGTACGGGTGAGTTGTTTCGGAGCTGATACGAATACAAACTCGTACGATGCGTCTATTCACGTATCGAGACAGAACGCCGGAATACCGCTCATGCTGCAGCATTATTGGTGGTCCGAGGAATGCTTTATCGAAGCCGGTTTCAAGGAAAAGTTGACTTCTGTTCGAGGTAACTTTTACATGAATCATTTACTGAAGAACGAGCTCGAAAGTATAAAGACAAAGGGAATGTTCACGTCGCCTTTGGGAGACTGCAAGAATAGTTTTGTAGCGTGCAACGACATGGCGGAGGCAGCGGTGAGATGCTTCGTCGAGGGACCTGAAAGACACGGGGATAAATTCTATGACATCTGCGGTGCGCAAAGTACGAGTATGGCTGAAGTGGCTGAGATTTTAACGAAAGCTTTAGCCACCGACGAAGCGAAAAATGTGTGCCCGGAAGCCCACGGGAAGCGCATCACGTATGTGCCACAAGACATCGAGCAGTTCGAGCAAGACTTTGGTAGTACGCGAGCAGAATTTTTCGAGTACCTTCGAAATGGATTCTATTCTCGGTGTTCGCCAGACTTTTATAACATCACCGGTAAACGGCCGATGACGTATTTTGAATATTTGACGACAAAAGGCGCCGCAGGCGATACCGGTCTGACGGAATTATTTTCTTCGCAGGGCGCGTTGTTCACCAAAGGTGTCGATCAGTTCAAAGATCTCAAGGATGTCAAGAAGTGAACACTCTAAATCAGATGTATTAAAAACAGGTGTGTGTTGTCTCTGCTATGGCTCGACCAGAAGCCTTCAACGCTACATCACTCTTCGTCTTCCGTCGCCTCTAGAACAACCTTCGCGGACGCCGCGTAGTGAAGTTTCGCCGCCGCGATGCACTTCATAAGCGTATCTTCCGTCGCCTCGACTTCACCGCCTGGCTTAAAAACTCCCCGAAGTAACCCGTCCTCCGTCAACACCACGCTCACCTCGCACTCGCTCAGCGCTTCCTCCTCCCGCGTCGGATCCACCAACAAATGTTCTCGATAAAGCGCCGTCGTCAGGCACACCGGCATCGTCTGCACGTCCAAACGCGTCCCCTTTCGCACGCCATCGCCGTTCATCGCCGTTCCATCACCCTCCAGCGCCACCTTCCCTCGCGTCACCGCGACCTCCGGCAACACGCAGTCCCGCAGCGCCGCCATCACCGCCGTCACCGCGCAATCCGCCGCCCCTCCGTCATCGCACAGCACTATCACATCCACTCTCACCCGCCACGCGAACGTGCCTCGTTCGACGCACAGCTGCTTCAAATCCTTCCCCAGCACCGCCGCGTTCGCCACCGCGCTCGCGCACGCCGCCGCCGCCGCCTCCCTTCGCTCCCGCGTCCGTCCTCCCCGCGCGTCCTCGCTCGCCTGCGGCGCGTAATCCAGCGCTATCTCTAAGAATCCTTCGTCCGGTTTCGTCGCGTCCGGCGTCGCGATCGTCGCCGTGACGCCCGCGCACGCCGTCGTCGCGCCGTGTCTCGCGAGCGCGCTCCCCAGCGCGCCGCTCGCGACGCCCGTCGCGCACGTTCGCTCGCGCGCGCGCCCGAGCGGTCGTCCGTCTCCTCTCGCGCCGCTCGCCAGCGTCTTTTCGTACGCCTCGCGCGGGTACAACCGCGCGTACGCCGCGGATTCCATCGTCCGAGACGTCCGAGAGTGGGGGAACGAGCGCCCGCCGTCGCGCGCGCGCCGCGCCGCATCGCGACGCGCGACGCCGCGATCGCGCGTCTCGATCGTCTCGGACGATGTTCGCCAACGACGCCGCGGGCGCCGATCGACGCGCCGCGTCCGCGACGCGCGGGCGAGACGAGGACGCGCGCGAGCTCGCGTCGCCGTTCGCGGACGCGCGCGCGCGACGCGGCGATTTCGCGTCGCCGGTCGCGCGCGGGCGCGCGCGCTCGGACGACGACGGACGCGCGATCGGCGCGATGGACGGACGCGCGCCGCGCGAGTCGGCGACGCGCGACGGCGCGCGCGGCGCGGGCGAGCGCGCGAGCGCGGCGAGGGGCGCGCCAAAGTTTTCGTCGCTGCTCTTCGCGTCGCCGGGCGCGAATCGAGAGACGACGCCGAGCGGAGGGTTGTATCGTACGGAGAGCCTCGCGGGAGGTGGATCGACGCCGAGGACGAGCGGGGGGTCGAACAGGTACTTTGGCGGCGGTGGACCGGCGAGCGCGAACCGAGGAAAGCTGGAGGAGCGCGCGACGCCGGCGCCGGCGCCCGTCATCGGAGGGGTGTCGAGCCGAGGAACGCCGCTGTTCGCGCGCACGGAGACGGGTGGGGATGATCACACGCCCGGATTCTTGCGAAGGGCGATCGAGAAGACGCACGCGGAGAACGCGGCGGGGATGGACGCGCGAGGAGGCGAGGAGGCGTTGAACTCGTGGTTGGGGGCGAGCGCGGCCAAGGCGATCGATGCGCGCGGCGCGCCGTCGACGACGAACGCGGCGTTCACGACGGCGGCGGTGTTGAGCGATTCGGAGGCGGAGCATTGGGTCACCGTGTACGGCTTTTCAAAGGATGAAAAGGCGATCGTTTTGCGCGAGTTTCAACGCGACGGCGACATCGTCAACTTTGGCGCGTTCAACGAAAGTGGGAACTCAGTGAACTGGTTGCACGTCAGATTTGCTACGAAAGAAAGCGCCCGTCGCGCGCTGCGTAGAAACGGTCAAAACATTAGCGGAATCATGGTAGGCGTGAAGGAGCTCGACGCCAAGTCCAGAGCGGACGTCGGCGCGGGCGGATCTGGCGAAGGTAGACTGTCGCGAAACGCGTCCGTGAGGCGCGTGGCACCGATGCGCGACGGTATTTCTCTTCAACCGCGCCAGCGCACGACTTGGGACAAGGTGGTTCAGTTTGTTTTCGGCGCGTGAGCTCGAGTTTGGACGAGCGACGTCGAATTGAGCGACGAATGAAATAACAATCAACACGTAGTTTACACAATATCGTCCGGCTTCAAGTGTCCCGTCGTCATGAGCTTATCAATCGCTAGTTGGGCGGTGACGACCGAGGGCATCATCATCACGCCACCGTACATTAATCGTTTCAACTCCCTCGCCGTGACGCGTTCGTGCGTCATGTTAAACTCCTCCGCGTCGCGCTTACCCTCGTTGCACTCCTCACCATCGATGTTCAAGAACGGAAAGCACCTATTCCGACACCACTTCGTCTCCAACAGCCCTGGATTATCGTCGTCCAGCAGACTCATCAGCGTCCCTCCGCGCAACCGCGACTCTTGCTGCAGTTCCTCGCGCGCCACCTCGTCCAAGCTCTCGTGTTTCCCCGGCTCAAAGCACCCGCTCGGCAGCACGACGCACTCCGAATTACTCCCTTGCGCGTACTCTCGTATGATCGTAAACTCCGGCTCTCCGCTCGTCGTGCGTTCGCGACTGTGAAACGGCGCCACGCACACGAACCGAAACCCGCTCCTCGGGTGTCCCACGACGTCGTACGCGAACGTCCGCGTCGTCCCGTCCTCGTCCGCGAACTCGATCTCTCGATCGTACACCGTGAGATACCTCGAGTGCACCACGTCCTCGCGCGCGATCGTTCCCGCGCGCACGCTCGCCGCGCTTCGCGCCGCCGTCCCGTCGTCTTCGCCGCGCGTCTCCGCCGCCCCGTCGTCGCCGCGTCCCATCGCGCGCGCGCGCGCGCTCGGCGCCGTCGCCGCGCGTCGCGCGCGCGTCACCGCCGCCGCGCTCGAGCGCTCGATCGCCGCTCGAGCGCGCGCGCACCGCGCGAGCATGGGTCTGGCGCGTCCCGGGACGGGAGGTTTTCGCCGCGACGATCGACGGCACACGCGCGCGCGACGACGTCGCGCACGAACGACGCGCGACGCGCGACGAACGGAAGGCGCGAAACGCGATGCTGCGCGCGATGCGTCGAGCCGCGCGGACGACGGCGCGGCGCGCGAACGCGGAGGCGCTGACGACGCGAGCGATGGCGATCGCGCGCGGTGAAGACGCGACGCGAACGACGACGACGACGACGACGACGACGACGACGACGACGCGCGCGATGGCGACGACGGCGCCGACGATTCCGTCGAAACCGAGCCAGCCGGTGCAGACGAAACGGCCGGGGAAACTGCCGAGCGACACGGCGCACACGGCGAAGTGGCTGGATTCGAGCGCGAAGCCGAGCCCGATGGAGTACAGCGCGAGCGCGGAACCGGTGGGGGTGCCGGGGGATAAGGTGAGCTGTGATTCCCCGGGGGCGTGTAAGGATCGGTTTGGTGACGCCACGGGAGGGCTGGGGGCGCCGAATACGTACTATAAGTTGAACGATACCTCGCCCGAGTCGCCGGCGAAGTGCAAGTATTGCGGGCTGCGCTTCTACTCGCTCGACGGACATCACTGACGCGGCGACGCGGCGGTACGTTTGGTCGGTACTTTTGTAACAAAGAACAGAATGTAGTCAATGTCGTCGTATCGATCGTGTCATCGCGTTCCGCGCGCGTGTCTCTCGGCTTTGATGATATCGTCGACGACCCCCGGGTCGGCCAACGCGGAGACGTCGCCGAAATCGTCGACGGCGCCGGCGGCGATTTTCTTCAAAATTCTTCGCATGATCTTTCCGCTTCGAGTCTTTGGCAAATCTTTCACGATGACGACGCGCTCTGGAGCCGCGAAGGGGCCGATTTCCATGCGAACGTTCGTGATGAGTTCTCGTTGATGGATTTCGAGCGACGACCGTTTCTCGATGCTTCGAGACGGATCTAAGATGACGTAAGCGACGATGGATTCGCCCTTGACTTCGTGCGCGATTGAAACCACGGCGGCTTCGATGCAACTCGAGTGCTGCACTAACGCAGACTCAACCTCGGCGGTCCCGATGCGATGACCACTGACGTTCATGACGTCATCCAAGCGACCCGTGATGAAGAGGTATCCATCGGAATCGCGTCGCGCGCCATCGCCCGAGAAGTAGTAACCACCCTCGTACACCTTGAAGTAAGAATTTTCGTACCGCTCGTGCGCGCCGTGAACGTCGAGAAACATCCCCGGCCATGGGTCTTTGATGCACAAGCACCCTTCGCCTTCGCCTTGAATTTCAGTTCCATCTTTCGGATCAAGCAGCACGGGTACGATTCCAAAAAACGGAAAAGTCGCGCTCGAAGCCTTCAAGGGTGTCGCACCGGGTAACGGTGTGATGATATGACCGCCTGTTTCTGTCTGCCACCACGTGTCACAAATCGGGAGTTTATCGTCGCCGACGACGCTGTGGTACCACAGCCACGTCTCGCTTGAAATCGGCTCGCCGACAGTTCCAAGGATTCGCAAAGACGCGCGCGAACTTCGCTTGACTGGATCTTCACCGTAACCTTGCAACGTGCGCAACGCCGTCGGCGACGTGTAGAAGACGGTAACGTCGTATTTGTCCACAGTTTGCCACCACACACCTGCATCTGGATACGTAGGCACGCCTTCGAAGAGCACAGTCGCGCATCCATTCAACAGCGGTCCGTAAACGCCGTATGAATGCCCCGTGATCCATCCCAGGTCGGCGGTGCAGAACAAAACGTCCTCTCCGGCATGTAGATCGAAGACGAACTTGCTGGTGGCGTACACGTACGTCTGATAACCGCCGACGCTGTGCACGACGCCTTTGGGTTTACCAGTCGAACCAGACGTGTAGAGAATGAACGCCGTGTCGCAACTGCCAGAAATTCAATGGGTGCTGGCTTTCCATCCGTTCTGAACTCGGCGACACTCTCGTTCCACCACAAATCCCGATCCGGATGAAAAGGCACGTCTTCGATAGACAAGTGCGGAACGCCTTCCATCTCAATGTCAGCGTTGTGCTTCACGACAACTTTGTTCACGCGAAACCCATCGCTGTCGCAAATCTCCATTGCTTCGTCCACGATTTTCTTCAGCGGAATGATCTTTTCGGCGCGACGCGACGCGCTCGCGGTGATGACCATTTTGGCTTCGCAATCCTGAACGCGCTGCGCGAGGGATTTCGCGCTGTACCCGGCAAACACAACGCTGTGCACCGCACCGATTCGCGAGCACGCGAGCATGGCGATCGGCAACGCTGGAATCATCGGCAAGTACGTGACCACGCGATCGCCCTTCGCGATACCGTTCGAGACTAAAAATTTTGCGAAAGTCTCCACCTCGACGAGCAACTCCCGGAACGTAAACTCCGTGCAATTAATCTCATCATTCGCTTCGAAAATCAAGGCTCGTTTGTCACCCATACCATTTTCAATTTGTTTTTCGAGGCAATTGTACGCCATGTTCGTCCTCGCGCCCTCGAACCATTTCACGTGCACGGGCCCCCGAGACGGGTCAAAGTTGTGCGTCGACGCGCTCGAGTCCAAATTTTCAAAGTACAGTTCGCCCGCTATCTCGGTCCAGAACTGATCACGCTCGTGAATCGAGCGATGATACATGCTCCGGTACTGTTCCATCGTGCGCACGTGCGCGCGCGATGCGAGCTCGCTCGGTGGGAAGAACACATCTGACGCCTCCTCGACTTCTCTGAGGCGGTGCGCGTTGTTCTGTATGTCAATTGAACTACTGCGCGAATTCGGCGAGCCTGGTGGATCCGATGTGGCGGTTATGGCGACTGATTTTCGACGTGTTCGAAAGTTTCGCTTCGGGGCGAAGTGCGCGGGCGCGTGGCGCGAAGTCGCCGAGCGCATGCCGAGTTGTGAGGTGCTTCGTCTCGGGATCGCAAACGCAATCGACAGGATGGCGTGTCATTGAAACAATGTCGATAAGTTTGTGACGTCGACGCGCGTGTTCGGAGCTGGCGGCGCGGAAGAAGAGCTGTTCGCATCGTCAACTTCACGCTTCGCGTCGTCGGTCGACTCGTCTAGTTTCGGCTTTGCATCCTCCTTTGACTCGGCGACGATCGGCGCTACGTTCGGTGCGTAGCTGTTTGCGCTTTTCACGATTGACGACAGCCATTCTTGATCCGGTTGCTTCGTCGATAACGATGACGATGAAAATGATGACGTAGACGATGATGGTTTTCGCTTCGAAGCGGGCGGTTTTCGGATCGATTTCTTCGGCGGCGTTTTTGGCGTGTCAATCTCGCTCACCACTTCTTCATTCAGTGCAACTTGCGCAAGGGACATGTCGTGGATGACAGACTGCGGTACGCCAGTGTAATTTTCCAACGTAGGAGGAGCCGCGAGCATGGTTTTCAAATTTTCAAGCTCTCGAATACCAGTCTGCAAATCAGGACGAGTCAACCAGAAGAATTTTTCTTGACGTGCGACGCCCACACCGAGCACAAGAGCAAACGCCCGCTGTGAACGGTCGTTCGGTAATGGATACTTGATCACGGGCATTCCTAATGCGCGCGCGTCTTCTATCGCATCAGTATCACCAGATTGCGTCGCGCGACAGAAAATTTCAGCTCTGTGTCTCGTGATGCGTTGCACAATCTGCTCTGATCGTGGACGCTGACGCGAGTACATGAGTACCAAGTCATCATTCGCGGGCGTGAGCCAAAACTCGAGTGCACTTTGCGTGAAACGTGTGGATACATCGTGTTTAAGCGTACACGGTCCCGATAATCGTCCAGATCTTCCGTAGCATGGCAAAAGAATTCCGCATCGTACAGCGGCGATGGGCTCGTCGAGCGCTTTGGCGACGCTCTGAATGTCGTCAATTGTCAGAACGATTTCCCGACTCGTCGTGACCATTTTATACTTGGTACTACTACTTGTAGTATTGCTCGTCTCATCATTTT
>Ga0222716_10003344_pt1 | contig 12823 bp, 10 predicted proteins | sample C33_13DmetaG_FD_165044 | JGI IMG/M metagenome (GOLD analysis project Ga0222716, IMG submission 165044) | Estuarine water microbial communities from San Francisco Bay, California, United States - C33_13D | ecosystem: Environmental > Aquatic > Marine > Unclassified | place: USA: California... | reverse complement strand
CTTCTGGGCATTCTCTCGCGATTCTCGCCATCGACGCCGTGATTTGTCTGCACTCTTTGGCTTGTTCGTCCGTGAATCCCTCGCAGGCTTCGTCGGAGATTATGCCCAACATGACCAAGTTATCGCCGGCTAAGGTCAAAGCCGCGTCTAACTCCTCGGTGCTGCTGATGAAGTTCGTTCTCGCCGCAACTTTCGCGGATTCCATCGCGCGACGTTCGTTCCCAGTCGGCGGTGCCGCGTTGACGACGTGTAAACTTCTTCGAGAAGAAGATGATCGCTTTTGAGAAGAAGAAGAAACGAGGTTCTTTTTCGTCATCGCGATCGAGGATGATTGAAGAGCAGCGGACGCCATCTTTATCTTTATTACTTAGTAAAATGAATCGATATAAAACGAATAGTATGTATCAGAACTTATTCTCTCTCGATTATATAGTTAACGACGAGAAGAAGAGCGTTTTGATGAGTGTTTTGAATGAGGATTTTGTTCGAATGAATCGAGAGAGAGAATTATATCAAGCTTGAGAGCTTTTTTGAGTCAGATCGATGATGACGCGATTGATGAAAAAGAAGATATTTTCTTTCTTTTTTTTCCTTAAAAAAGGACACGTCAATCACGTGAGCCCATACCATTTTACCTTCTTCCATGCTGTACTTAAAGCGCTATTTTCAGAAAACAAGCGAAAACAAGAAGAAAACGAAAAAAATCAAAAACAAAAGAAAAGCACACACGCGCAAACAGAAGAGTTATTACTCGTAGTAGTAGTATTTCTCATACTACGTACCGTCCTCTTCTGACGACCACGTGACTCGGATCGTCTTTTTTACTCCCTTCGCGTTTCATGTACCGCACGGACGGCAAAGACGAAGCAAAAATGACTCGCACGATGACATCGTCCCTCCTCTCTTCCTCCGAAGACACGCCTTCAAAACGTTCCTCCTCGAAACCGAGAAACGCCTTCTCTCGTAAAGCGAATTCCGTGACATCAAACGAGAGTAAGTGCTCTTTTTCTTTCAACAGTTGGTCAAACTTCGCATTCGTTTCCTCTTGCCGTTTCGCGTTGACGATTAATGCTATGCACGGTTTCGCGACTTCGCTCGGTCGCGGGGAAAACAGCATATCAAACGCGTCTTCGCTCGTTTCCGGTTCTAACCACATGTAATTTCGATTCGAACTTCGTTTGGAAAGGAACACATCGAGCGTATCGATGAGTCCAGGCAACAAGTCTGGATCGTATCCCACGTCCGAGGCGACGATTAAATCTGGATTTATCACATCCGCGGCTGTTTTCAACGTCTCCTCGTCTGAAAACCAATCGAGTTCGCGAATGGAAACGAACGAGTTCACGATTTCGCACTCGTACGTAAAAGCCATCTCTTCCTCGTCCGTCCTATTTTTGGACGCTAACACGTCTTTACGATACACGTCCTCGCCCGTTGGCATTGGCGGGAGCGCATCTAATGCGCTCTCTCTCTTTATCGCGGTGGTTTTATTTTTCGTACTACTCGTAGTACTGGAAATATTTCCTCGCACGTTCCTTTCCAAGTTATCGTTCGACTCTTTACTTTTATCCGTCAAGACTAATCGTAAAGGTTGCGAACGCAACATAGCTACGGCGGCAAGACCAGCGCCACTTCCTAGTTCTAATACTGTTTTATTATACACTAAACCTGGTTCGTTGATGGCTAACTCGGCGAGTTTGAATCCAGCCGTCCATTCGTGCGCGCCCGTGTTGCCGGCGAACAAATTTTTCGACAGCGAGAGCGTTATTTCCGACAGATTTTCGTAACGACTGTTCGCTCCTACGTCGAGCAAGTCATCTCTGAACGTTTCGCCCGTCTCTTGTATCGTTCCGTTCTCGTACACGAACATCTTCTTCGTCATCTCGTTTTTCTCACCTTCTTCCTCTGTTCGTTTGTCCGCTTTTGCTCCCGACAACGAAGCCGAGGCGAGTAAACGCTCGCCGTGCTTTTCGGCAAAGTCGTCTCGTAAACACCCACTTGCCTCGGCTTTCACGAATATCTTCTTCAAGAAAACGTCGATGTAGTCTCTTCTCGTTTTATCTATTGTGTTCCTTTTCTCATCGTCGTCGTCGTCGTGATGAGTCTCACCACCAGTCTCACTCGGACGACTATGAGAAGTGCACGACAGTCTCTCGTAAAACTTTGTTTTGTTGTCGTTCTCGAGGAGCGAGAGAATGTCCAGCGCGGTTCGTTGCAACTCGTCCAGCGCGTTGATGTTTTTTTGTTTCACATTAAAATTATTTAACTCCTCCTCATCTTCTTGTTGTTGTTGTTGTTGTTGTTTTTTCAAGAGCGCTGAACGAACGATGGCATCCACCGACCGCATTCGCGCGAACATGGCGAGCGTTTCCAACCCGTCTTCGAGCATCATTTTCATCGTCGTCTCAAAACCATCTTCTTCTTCTTCTTTACGATGATGATGATGATGATGATGAGTGTAAGAAGGAGGAGAAGATGTTGTCTGGTGTTGTTGTGAGAAGGGTGAACTTTTTTTCAAAAAAAAATAAAAAAAAATCAACAAAAACAAAAAAACACACAAAAACAAATACGCGCAATACATATCATCGCTTTACTTCGTGCACGCAGTCACTGCAGCAACAACAACAACAACAACAACAACAACAAGAAGAAGAAGAACGAACATCTCTGATAATAATAATGTTTAAAAAAAAACCTTTTGCAAAAGCGGTGCAGTCAAAGAGTGACAACCCGAGGTTGTTCTTCGTCGGTCTCGTGTGCGTGATTTTGTTATACATTTACCGAGCGCTTCTCCTTTCTTCTTCCTCTTCAAAGAGTAAGAAGAAGAAGAAGAAAGAGGAAATGGTGGTGGTAGATAAAACGCGGAAAATTAGCGCAGAGGAAGTGAGGAAACACAACTCGGTGGATGATTTGTGGATTATTATCGATAAGAAAGTGTACGACGTGACGGAATACGCGGAGGAACACCCGGGAGGAGTAGCGGCGATTGCCAAAAACGCAGGAGGCGACGCGAGTAAAGGATTTCGCGGACCGCAACATCCGTCGAGAGTGTTCGATATCGTAGACGATTACATGATTGGCGTTTTAGAAGAAAAGAAATGACGATGAATACTAATATGCTTTAATATGATATAAATAACACGCACTACTTTGAGGAAAGCAGCAATCGTTCTTCGAGCGCTTCGATGCGCTTTTGAAGCTTTCGAATAACGTCGTCCTTCTCTTTCGCGTCTCGCTCGAGCTTTTCCAAGCGCGAGTGGAGCGGCGCAGCATCGCTCGAGGTCTGTTCTTTGACGACGGCATCGTTATTTTCGTCGTATTCCTCGCTCGATGCAGGAGCAGCCGTGGCGCCGCCGCTGCCGCTGCCGCTGCTGCCGATGGTGACTTCAACCTCCTTCGACGAAGATTTCCTCTTGAATTCCCAACTTTTCCTTGCCGTGGACATCCACTCTTTAAATGAAGTTCCGAAACTACCAGTCGTCGTCGTCGTCGTCGTCGTCGTCGGTGCAGACTCCGCTTCGTCGCCGCCGCCGTCTTTCTCTTCGCCTTCTTTTTGTTTTGCTACTGGTGCTGACGAAGATTGGACCGAGTCGCACGTCATCGGCGTTTCCACCAACGGGTGGTTCGCTGGTCGTCCATCTTCGTCCGTCTCGTCAAAGCGTAAAACTTTCGAAATTTTTTCGTCCAGTGACGCGCCCTCCTCGTCGATATTATCATCCGCGAGCTCGGGCGTCGTCGTCAGTGATACTCCCTCTTCCTTCTCTCTATTTTTTGTGCTTTGCTGTTGTATATATTTTTTTCTCTCTCTCCACGGCGTGCACCATTTCTCAAACATCTCTCCTAATTTCTTCGAATCGGCATCTTCTCCGTCCTTGCCGCTGTCTTTGTTATTGTTGCCAGTGGTGTTGGTGAACGCGAAGCTCATGGACATTGTCATAAATTGGTGGTAATCTGCGCCAAAAATCTCCTTGGCGACGGATTTCTTATGCTTTCTCGCGAGCTGTTCAACCTTGTGCATCGTCACGTCTGCGTTACCGAGCGTCGCCGTCATCATCAGCGCCGAAGCGTCGAATGCTTCCGTCACGGCACTTTGTAACGCCGTCGCTAGCGCGCTCACGTCTGATGCAGGTTCTTTCACCGCTTTCAAAATAGACGGCGATTCTAACAGAGCTAAAGTTACTTGAAACAAGACCGTTCGATCACGTTTGAATAACAAAACGTCCCAAACTCGTAACGCGGTCTCCCACGGCAAGCAGTTCACAAACAAGCATAAAAACCAATTCAAAGTAATTGCCGATAACGGAATGTTGAACTTATCGAGCTTTTCTAAAAGCGTCGGCAACTTTTGACTGACGAATACTCTCAAGATCTTCTGATCCACCGAAGGCGCGAGCATTTGCTTCGTGACGAAATATCCTGGCAAGATGTCCTCGACGATTGTCCCGAGCACATAGAACGCGGACTCTTCCGGCATGAGCAGCAACAAAAGTCCAGCTAAGAAATTAAGACCTTGACAGTATCCAACTTTCGGATTGTATCTTGCGTAGGCTAATAATACGCGTCGAAGAGCATCTCTCCCGACGCCTTCCAGTAACGGATGCGCCGGAAAGGTTCGTGGGAGATCCTTCTCGACCTGCACTTTTGCATCCGCAAAGCTCTGCACGTGGTTGTAAATGTCAAAAAGCTTCGATTCGCATTTATCGTCGTCGTCGCTCGTGGGAAGAGTCGCTTTGTTGTTGTTGATGTTAGTGTCATCATTCGCATCTTTCGGAGGCGATCCGTTTCGTTCGCTCAAAATCAGATTATAACTATTATCGTCTGCATTATTCTCGTCCACTGTTTCTTCGATTCTTCGAACTAAATCATCGTATAAACCTTTCTTGCGTTTACTCGGTACGTTTGCAAAAATTTCCCAAAGTTTCGCGCGTTGACTCATCGGTAAACCATTGTTCACGAGCATCTCGAGCTCTTTCCTTCGTTTTCCATCGAATTCGCTGCTACTGGATACTTCGTCGCTAGTAGTGTCCGTATTCTTTTTCTTCTTCTTCTTCTCCTCCTTCTTGTCGTCGGCATCGTCATCGGCGCTATCGTCGTCGCGTATCAGAGCCATGACCGCTCTTACGGCGTCAAAGGAGTCGTTTTCTTCTTCGTCTTCGTCGTTGTCGTCTTTTTCTTCTTCGTTGTCCTCGTTGTATTTCATCTTTCTTTTAGCGTGCGTCGGTGGCGTCATACCATCTTCTCCCCTTCGTAAAAATTCGTACCACGCGACTTGACGTTCCTCTTCCTCTTTTCTCAGCACTTCCTTCCAATCTTTGGGCTGTTTGTTCTCCTTTGAAATCGCAAACCCGTACGCGTCTCTGCTCTGATTTTCTTCTGTATTCGTCGTCGTCGTCGTCGCCATCATCATCGTTATCTTCTCGTCCTTTATTATTATTCACGTTATTATAGTCCTCGTCGTGGTCCTGCACTCGGTGGTACTCTTCTTCGTAAGGAAGAATCAAACAAACAGTCACCCTCTCAACGACTTTTGAAAAGAAAAAATTCGTTTGTTGTTTCTGTTGTGCTTTTGACTTTTAGACGAAGGAAGGATAAAGCGCGCGATGATATTAAAATCTTCTTCTTCTTCTCTCTTCTTCTTCTCATCGAGATGATGATCGCTGCTGTTTTATCTCTTCTTCTTCTTCTTCTCTCTCTTTCTCTCTCTGTTTGTGAAAATAATAACAGAGTGCGTGTCTTTCGTGTTTTGTTGTTGTCTCACTTCATTCACGCTGTGTGGGAATCTCCCTCTCGTCCGTCGTTTCTCTTCTTCTCTTTTTGGGTCTCTCTTAAAATCAAAGGAAAGAAGAAGACTCAAGTGCTTTTTTTTTCGTTTTTTTTTCTTTCTTTTCTTCTGCGTCTCTCTGGGGCCACAAGAAGAAGAAGAGAGAGTTATCCGAGATTACTCCACTTAAAATATATTACTTCAAAGCGCTCTCCATACGCGCAGCACTTCCATAATACATAAATAAATAAATACAGTCAGATGGTGGTTGCGGCAACAGCATCACCGTTTGGTTGCGCGACGACGAGTTCTGCCGCCGCCGCCGCGCGCGCGAGCAATCTGCCTTCCTCTTCCTCCTCTTCCCATTCCCGAAGATTAGTCGTCGTCCAAAACCAAGTCACCTTTCTCAGAGGTGGTGCACCTCTAAAAGGTGGTGGTTCCTCCTCCGCAGCACCGTTCTCTTCCGCAGGGTGCGATAAAAACAACGGAAGAAGAAACTTCTCCTCGTCTTCTGTCGTCGTCGTTCGCGCGTCCGCTTCCTCCGACGAAAGCGACGACAAAGAGGATAAATCTTCTGCAGGAGCGTCATCATCGGCAAAGATGACGTCGGATGTGCCAGCGAAGCTGAGAAGAAAGGAAAAAAGAAATAAAAAGAAAGAAATCAAAGACATGTCCGCGGATGACATCAATCCAATCGCGATTGGTCGTAAATCCAGAGAGATGTTCGATGGTTTCTTCGAGCAAATCACCTCGTTGACTCGATTGCAGAAATCTACCGGGAACATCCCAGGCAACGCCGGGTACGACACGAGCATCTACGACATGGACTTGTTATCGGGCGATACCACGGATATGATCGATGCGAATCCGCAGGCGAAGTTCACGACGGTGTTAGTCACCGGTGCGACTGGGAGAGTTGGAAAAGTCATCGTGAGAAAGCTCTTGCTGAGAGGGTACGGCGTTCGCGCGTTGATTCGACGCGAGTCGGACAAGGAGTTTTTACCGCCCAACGTCGAGGTGTTTGTCGGCGACGTGTCAGATTTGGACACCATGAGAGAGGCGGTGAAAGGTTGCGCGAAGATAATGTATTGCGCGAGAGCTTCGTCAACGTTGACGTCGGATTTGTATAACGTCGAGGTTCTTGGCGTTCAAAACGCGTGCGCGGCGATGCAGGATTACTTCCACACGTTGGCGGCGAGACGAGCGGGTCAATCCGTCAAGTCGAAGAAGATGTTGACGGATTTCAAATGGGCACAAAACTTCGAAGGTGAGAGACAATGGTCGACTGAGTTCAGCCAAAGCGCAAGCGATGCAGCTGGGGGTGGCTGGAGAACTGCCAGCAGCGGCGAATCGTCCACGTCTGCGGCCAAATCGGAAGCGACTCGAAGAACTGTACAAAAAGTGAAATTTGAACCGTCCGAGGAGAACTGGAAGTTTGCCAGTTGGTCCGGGTTCGTGACGCCGAGAACCGGCGTTGCGACGCTCATCTCGCCGGATGTGAAAATTCTTCACGCAGAGAGTTCGAATAAGGCGATCGATTTGTCCTCCTGCGAGGGTTTAACCATTCGATACAAGTGCGACGCGAAGAAGTATTCGCTTTGCGTCATCGATACGGATGGGAACTTGTTCCGCGCTTCCATGCGCACAAAGTTGGGATGGAAAACGCAATCCATTCCGTGGTCTCGATTCGTTTCAGAAGATGTCGACGACACGACGATGAACTCGTCCGCGGACGTCCCGCAACTCGACGTTTCCAAGATTGCGAAAATCGGCGTTCAGTTCCGAGCGAAAGTGAACGCGAAAACGAACCAGACGTTGGAAGATGATTTGGCCGGCGCGACCAACCAGTTTTCCTTAGTTTTGGAATATCTCAAAGCGAACCCGAGAGGTGAAGAGGCGGATATCGTTCTACTGTCGTGCTTTGGCGCAGGCATGGAACCAGGGGAAGAGAAGCAACGCGTTGTGAAGCACAAGAAAGACGGTGAATGCGCGTTGAGAAGATCGGGATTGCAATACGCCATCGTGAGACCCGCGGTGTTGAGCGAAGAACCGAGTGGAGGTAAGGCGTTGGTCTTTGACCAAGGCGAACGATTGACGCAAACTATTTCGTGCGCGGATGTTGCGGACGTTTGCGTGAAGTCGCTTCACGATTCTGAGGCGAGAAACCGAACGTTTGACGTCGCGTACGATAAAGGCTCCGAGGGCGACTACGAGCTCGTCACGCAAGTTGCGTCAAAGAACTCGGGCAACTACTTGACGCCCGCGTTACAGCCACTCGAAAGAAACACGTAATAAAGATAACAACTAATAAGAAGAAGAATACGAGAAGAGAACAAGAGAAGAAGAAGAAGAAGAACAGAGAGAGAATAGAAAAAGAAGAGTTTTAATCAGCAAAATACACACAAATCGCGATACTATTTTTACCGACGGCTCGTTTTGGTACTGGTATATATTTAAAAAAATCTTATCATTTCTTCGCCTCTTTCACTTTCACCGTTTGTCTAACAATACCTAGTAACTCTTCCTGTTTGATGACGTACATTTGCTCCAATCGTTCAGCCGCCGCGGCGGCCAAATTCTCCACCGCTTCTATACTATTCTTACCGTTACTATTGCTACTATCGTTACTACTACCGGCGTGATTCTTCACCAACGTATTTCGGGTCAATATGCACCCATACAACGCCCTCACATCTGCACCAGTGGACATATCAATAGCTGCCGCGTAATACATGCTCGCTCGACGTAAGTTATCAAACCCACCTAAAGCGTATAACTGCTCCGCGACGCGCCTGTGATGGTGATAATTACTCGGCGCCGAGCATATGCATTCCTCGAAACAAAAGATAGCCTGTTCGTGCATGAACAGCTTCGCGTAAATCTTTCCAGCGTGTTCCCACGCTTCAACGTCGTCCATGAACACGTCCAAATACTTGTTCAACGCTTCTAAACACTTCTTCGTATCGTTTTGAGATTCAAAAACTGCTATTCTTCTCTTCATCACTCTTTGCTCCGTCGGTTGATCTTCCAATATCGCATCGTAGTGTTCCATCGCTTTGTCGAATTCTCCGGACGCTTCTAACAACATACCCTCTAAGCGTTTTAATCGTTGCGAATTCTTCTGCCCCAACGTCTCTTCGACAATCGCTTTTAACTCGTTGAATAGCTCCAACGCTCGTTTCAAGTTCGTACTCGAAGTATCCAACGAAGCAATAAACGTTTGCTCCAACAAAATCAAGTGTTTGTTCACCGTCGAAGGACTGGAACCGAAGAGAATTTTCGTCAGAAACGATCGTTTGCGTAGCTTTTCGTTCGTGTGTTCCAACACAATCTCTCCAGCTCTGAACGTAGACGCGCTCCGTCTCAATTTATGTTCTTCGATCATTTGTAAAAACAAGGCGCAGTTTTTCACATCTTTTTTCGCGAAGCCAGTGCTCGTTAAATACTCCTCGAGATCATTCACTTGAGGAATGGTCGATCGGATCGTGTCCATCTTTCTTCTTCTCTCTTCGCTCTTCTAAAAACGCTCTCGCTCCTCGCTCTTAATTGCGCCGTCGTCGTCGTCGTCGTCCTCGTTTAAAATGAATAAGGAATGAAGACGAGAGACCAACGCTGCTTTGCTTGAAAAAAAGTTGAAAACCAAAAGAAGAAGAAGGGGGTCTTGTCTTGTGTGTAATAATATTTTAGTAATGAGATTTTTAATTTCAAACAAGAAATCCAACAAGTTCAATCAATAATCCAACCATTTTTACTGGACTCTTCGTTAAAACTGTTTATCCACGCCAAACATGGTCGATACCGAAGCAGCTTGCGCTCTTTCTTGAGGATCTCGCAAGTAACTCGAATACGCCATCGTCCCGAACATCATCGTGTACAAAATGTACGTGATTTGGCTCGTCGCCGGTGGGTGTCCGTGCATCGCTGGAGACCAAACTTTGATAAAGTAGTGAAATCCAATGCAGACGGATAAGAAGAAGTTGCCAATCGCCACCGTTTTCATCGTTTCCGCTTTTGTTCCGGACAAAATGGCGATGTGAAACAATTGCAAGAACAAATATACCGCGTACGACACGCACTTCAAAAACTGTAAGATGATGTAATCGGCTTCGTTGGACGCTTGTAAACTCGCCATCGGCTCGTTTCCAGTGAGCGCGTTGATGAACCACAAGATGAAGCAATACGTCGCGTTGTAAGCGTTCACAACTAACAACACTTTCTGCAAACTCAACATTGCCGTCAATCTATTCAAAATGAAAATCACCACGCACACCGGCAACAACGGTAACGAATACGTAATCACGGCGGCAACAAACGGCGAGTACTCCTTCGGGACGTAATCGCGAATGTTTTCATGAATGTATTTATGAGACCAGTCGTGGGCGGCGGACAGTCTAGGCGCCGCGTGCGTGGAAATCTTCTTGTACCCGGCATCCCACGCCTTTTCGAACGTTTCTCCAACGTCCCACAACATGGCGGCTCCGGCCCCAGTCCATCGACTCCCCGTGCGTCTCCCGAACGAGTCGTTTTCACCGTACGCGGGAAGTTCGCCGAATGACCCCGGGTCGTTCAAATTTTCCTCCTCTACGGTTGATTTCGTGTCTATTTCTCCCTCCTCTTCCTCCTCGTTGTTGTTGTTGTTGCTAATTTCTCCTCCATCGTCATCTCCATCGTCCTCTTCTTGCGCTGCTACTTGTGTGAATCCTCCATTCACGTTCGTCGTCGATTGAATCAAGACGAACGATAAGCACACGGCGAGAAGAACGACAAGAAATCTTCTCGACGAAGACCTTGTTTTCTGTCGCATCATCATCGTCATCATGTATCTCCTCAAGTTCTCTTTTCTGATGATCCTCCTCTCCTTTTTGTGTGTGTCTTGGCTCACACAAATAATCACTTTCTGATGATTTTGATGAGTTTATACGTTTTGTATGTAATGAATTCTCAAATTCTTACTGCGACGATAAAGAAGGAAACGCGCGAGTATCGAGACTCTTGTTTGTTTGTGTGTGTGTGTTTTAAAACTTTCTTCTGTTGTTCTTCGACAGTGATGAGTAAGTGATGAGTAAGTGATGAGTAAGGAGAATTAATCTTCTGCAAAAAAAGAATTTTTCGAAAGGGCGAAAATTTTCTCGCGAAAAAGAAAAAAAACCGGAAAATCGAAAGAAGAAAGAGTCGCCAACCACACTAAAAATGCTCGCGTCTACGTTACGACTGGCGGCGAGAAGAGCGACGACGACGAGTAAAGCGTCTTTGCCACTGTCGTCTTTATCGTCGTCGTCGTCTGCGCGAGAGAGCAATTACTCGACTTTGTGCGTGTTTCTATTCTTCTTATTTTTTTATATATTTGTCGTATAGTATTATTATCGTTTAGTCACCCCGGACGGGGTCTCTTTCTCTTTCCAGTCGTCTCGCGATTAGATTTTATGATGCGAGCAACAACAACAACAAAACAAAAAACTAACACGCGACGTTTTCTTCTTCTTCTTCTTCCATCGTATCACTCACTCGCGTGATGATAAAAAACAACAGAACCTCTATTTTGGACGGTTCCGTGTGGCAGTTAAATTCGAGGAAAGGTAGACTAGTCGGGACCGATCAGCACGGGAACGAATATTACGAGAATACGAAATATCAACAAGGACGATCGAGGTGGGTGAAATACAAAGATTTGGACGATTATAATCCAGCGAATGTGCCGAGAGAGTGGCATCAGTGGTTACATTACATCTCCGATGAACCTGATTTGACGCAGGAAATCAAGTACGAGATACCGGCTATTCACGTGAAACTTTCGAAACAGTTCGGCGCGGTGGCATCCAACGAACCTCGATACTACCCGAAAGGTCACTTCTTCAACAAAAAAGGGATCAAGGATTGGAAGAAATATGGTGCCTGGAGTCCTCCGTAACAGAGGATGAGTTGTTAATAAAAATCGTGTACTAATATATATAAATTCGTTTCTTTCTTCTTTGTTTCTTCTTCTCTGGTTTCGCGCGCGCGCGCGATTCTATTTTCATACTAAATTTATGTTTTTACAAGGTTCTATATATTTGAACTAAGCGCCCATATTCTTCTTCACGAATACGATTGAATGTCGCAACGCGCTTCTGTTCAAGTTTGCAACGTTCTCTTCTCCTTTTTCTATAATTGTAGCCACGGATGGCGGATGCGCTTTAGAAGCGTCGTCGCTGCTCGAGTGGCGTATTCCGTGACGTAAAAAATAGGCTCCGTTCGTATCGTTGAATTCATCTCTATATATCAAAAGAGATCGCGGTTGTAGAAGTATTTGCGCGACTGGTTCTTGCTCTTTTTGCTCGTCTGCTGATTCCTTTGGCCAAAAATCCATCAAAGCTCTTCCCGTCGTCGTAACTATAACTACGTGTGGGTTGTACACGATGCCGTCAAAGTGTGGATCGATACCGGCGGGCGCGTTGTATTCATTTATTAAGACGTGATTCGCCTCATTTTGACCATCCATGGCCGTCGTTTCTCGCAGGGCTTTCTTTAACGCGTTGATCCATAAAGGCGTATTCTCGTTGTTCGGTGCTGCCGGTACGTTCAATATTTTCCTTTTCCCTTTGCTCTCCACCCATTTCGCTTCTTTTTGTGTCCGTATCGCTCGATTTATCCTTCTCTCTTCCTCTTCGTGTATAAACTCTGGCACGTAAAACAAACCAGGAATGAATTCATCCGGTTTATCTCTCCTATGCACTCGATATGTATCCCAATCTTCGATCGGTTTCCGGGTAAAAAACTGCGCAAAGAACACTTCGTCGCTCATCAATTCGTCCGCTTTTTTTCTCATCTTTTCTTCATCGTTGTCGTTTTCGTTTGTTCTTGTTGTTTTTGATGAAGGTGGTGTTGTTTTCATCTTCTTCTTTTCAATCTCTTGGGCGAGAAGTTTCGAAAAGTTTATCGACATTTTTTGGGCTGATTCTCTATCTCTCTTCGCTTTTTGCTCGCACTCAGAACGATACAAGCGCGCGAACAAGAGTTTTAGGAGTCCGTAGGAGTGGTTGGTGTTCAGTCCAGTGAGGTGTTCAACTTCACAAAAATATATTT
>Ga0222716_10003335_pt1 | contig 12839 bp, 8 predicted proteins | sample C33_13DmetaG_FD_165044 | JGI IMG/M metagenome (GOLD analysis project Ga0222716, IMG submission 165044) | Estuarine water microbial communities from San Francisco Bay, California, United States - C33_13D | ecosystem: Environmental > Aquatic > Marine > Unclassified | place: USA: California... | reverse complement strand
AGGACTTTGCAGGTTTGCAGAGTATAAAAAACGATGCTCGTATAAATGTAGTTATTGACCAAGTTTCCCAACTCGTTAAGACTTATTGCGGGAGTACTATTATAGATTATGCTAGTACTAATAAAGTCGAATTTTTTAATATAAAAGATAATTATACTAATAGTATTATTTTAGGAGAATCCCCATTAATAGAAGTAGTATCAGTAGAGGAAAGACAAGATCAAGCAGGCGCGTATGTTACACTAATTACAGAAAATTCTGACAGTAGTGGTAAATATGAGTATGTAGTTGATACAGATTCAGATAGTATAGTTCGTACAACTAGTAGTACTGAAAAAGCTTTTGCAAAAGGAATGAAAGCAGTAAAAGTTACTTATAAAGCAGGGTATACAAGTACACCTGAAGATTTAAAACTAGCAATATTTGATTTAATTAAATACTATATGAAAGATGAAAGAAAGGAAAGACAATCCATATCAGGGTCTAGTATAGAAAATCCACTATCTTCTAGTTTAACAGGTAATATTGGATTTCCAGATCATATCAAAAGAATACTTGATATGTATAAAATATATAGTTAATGAAACAAGCTTATCAAAAGTTTTTAAGACCTGGTACTGGTCCAACTTATTCTAAAATCTTTAAAATGATTGAAAAAAATCTTTTAACAGATTCAAAATCTTTAAGACAACAAATAGATAAAACATTAGTAGGAGAATTAGATGTTACTATAGATTTTTTAATAGATATGGGAAAAGCAGGAGCCAACTTAAAACAACTTCTTGCTTTTAAAGCCGTAAGCGGAAAACAAGGAAGGTACAGACAGTTACTTTTAGCTCTAAATAGTTTAAGTAAAGATTTCTTTAATGGAACAACAATAGCTAAAACAGGAGCAGGTTGGTCTCCAGATCATTCAGATATAAGTATGGTAGGAGTAAGACTTGTGGTTGTATTTGATGCTCTAAATGCAATATTAGTAGGAGTACAGCAAGATAATAAAACTGATACAGGAAGACTAAGTAAGTTAGAAACAAAACGTATGCAAGCTAAAACAGCTTCATACGCAGGTCAAACTTTAACTGTAAAACAAATACAAGCGTCCATGAAAGAAATACAAGGACTTATAGCAATAGCCGCAGGCTTAGCTAATAATATGAAACAAGGTGTTGTATTTTCACCAAAAGATTATGCAACAATACGAGAAGAATATTTAGCAGAAGTAAAATACGATTTAACTAGCACAAAAGAAAAATTTGCAACAGCAGTAGATGGAAAACCTTTAGTAAAAATAGTAACAAGGGATAAATTTAGTAATACTACTGTAAAAGGAAGTGTAGAAAGCTATTTAGGACATGCACTAAATAAACAGATAAGAGGAGCGTTTCATGCAAGAGTTCCAGCACATGTACTAAAAAATTTAAGAGCAACAGAAAAAGCAGTAGGAGAAACTTTACATAGTATAAAAGGCTCAAAAGCTCCTATGGATGAATTAGTAAAAGAAACAATTGGAAAACTTACTAATAAACCCTACAAAAAATCAGCTTCTAAAACAACATTAAATAAAAAAGGGCAAGTAAAGTCAGGAGTAAAAAAAGTTGATTCTGCTCAGTTAAGAATGCACAAAGCAGCAATGAATGCTCAAAAAGAGTTTGCAGCAGCAGCAGTACTAGCAGATAAAGTTGCTAAACAAGATAAAAAAGAAGGTGGAGAAGCAAGCAACGCAAAAGAGCTTGCAAAATTAAAGAATCAAATAAATAAAAGATTGCCGGCACAAGTTAGAAGAAATATGGGATTTCCAAGATTAACTAATAGAACAGGCATATTTTCAAATAGTGCTAGGGTAATAAGTTTAAGAAATACTGATAAAGGTATTAGTGGAGAGTATGGTTATATGCTTACAGGAGGCGGAACTAGTAAAAATAAAGGTGGAGTTTATGAAACTTTTGAAAATACAGGAAGCAAACAGTGGAAACAAAGTTATAATCCTAAGCCTTTAATTGCTAAAAGTATAAGAGATTTAGCAGTAGAATATACAGACCAAAAATTTGTAAGTCTTAGGAGAGATTAATGGCATCGCAATATAGAACAGGAAGAAAGAAAATAGTAGATGCTTTAGTAAGTAAAATTAAAGAAATTGATGGCAATCACCCTTATAACTCTAATGTATTTTTAAATGCACATGGGGGCATGTCATTTTTAGACGATATTCAAGAGTTTCCAAAAGTATGCGTAGTGGCAGGAGACGAAACAAGAGAATATCAACCAAATGAATTCAAATGGAGATTTATGAGTCTAGATATAAGAGTTTATGTCGAAGACCAGGATGACCCACAAGAAGTCTTAGCTCTTTTATGTGAAGATATAGAAAGAGTTATCGACGACAATGATGTTTTGATTTACGATGATACTGTAAGTCCAAACTTAACAACGACTTCCTTAACTTTACAGTCAATAAGCACTGATGAAGGGGTTTTAGAACCTCTCGGAATAGCAGAATTGAATGTAGAGTGTAGGTATTAAACGAAATTACAAACGCTGATAAACATCTAGCGAAGTACTTTCAAAGTAAAAATAGGAGAAAGCAATGGCTTTAAATCTATCGAGAAATACCAAAGTATTTGTCAGCTCTGTAAATGGAGTTGGTGCTACTGGCGGAGTAAAAACTGCCCACGTAAGTACTGCGGGAACAGGATATGCTGTAGGCGACATCGTAACATTAGGAACTACTAGTGGAAGCGGTACTGGCTTTAAGTGTATTGTTTTAAGCATTACTGGTGGCGGCTCAACTGGACCAGTTGCTACTATTGGTATCCCTAATAACTTTAGGGGAGCAGCTTTCGTGGCAAACGAAACTGCAACTGAAACAGCTGTAGAAAACTATGCAGGAACTAATAATAGTTCAGCAACAGGACTTGTAGTTACTGTCGATACAATCGCAGGAACAACAACAGCAGATGGCGGAAGAACAGGAACTGGAAAGTTCAAAGGAAATGAAGTAGATGCAAACTGTTTCAGAATTGGTGTATTAGATGGATACAGCTTCTCACAAGGAAGTGATTCAACTGATGTTACCATATCAGAAGCGGGTGCTACACCAAACAGGGGTTCAAAAAGATTCAATGATTCTTTACCACCAGCAGAATGGTCTTTTGGTACTTATGTACGACCATTTGTGCATGGAGCAAATAGTTTCAGAGCAGACGGAACTTTTGACTGTTGTGAAAACATACTATGGTCTGCATTAGCAGGAACAGGACTACCTAATGCATCAGATGCATCAGGTGCTGCTGTAGAGGTAACAACAGGTACTCAATTCGGTTCATTATGTAAGTTTGACCAATCAGACGTTCATGAACTTATGAAACTAAGTATTTATTTCGCACTAGAAAACACAACATACAGGTTAAATCAAGCACAGATTAACCAAGCAGAAGTAGACTTTTCTATTGATGGTATAGCACAGATTACATGGTCTGGTAATGCTACTACTATCGACCAAGTAGAAGAGGCTTTAGAAGACCCTTCAAAACATATTATTCAGGGTACTTCAGCAGCTACACCAACTAGTTCTAATGTAGATACTCATGCAGAAACATTTAATTATGCAGATACTACTGGACCAAGTGATGCTGACTACTTAAGAAATAAACTTTCAAGTTTATATCTTGATGCAGACGCACAAGGTGGAGGCTCAGCTTCTAATGGGTTAGATAACAAAACTTATGATATTAATATTACAGGTGGTTCTCTAACTATTGCAAACAACGTTACTTATGTAACACCAGAAACCATTGGTGTTGTAGATAAGCCGATTGGCTCATTTACAGGTGCTAGGGTAGTAAGTGGTTCTTTAACCATGTACCTTGATACCAAAGCAAATGGTTCTAACTCGCTTTTAACTGACTTAGCAGGAGCAACTGACCTTGTAACTAACGTATTTGATTTACGTTTATTTATGGGTGTAGCAGGAGCTGTTGATACTGATGGAGAAGGCATGGAGGCAGATGACTTTACAGCACCAGGTGTTGAATTCAATATGCCTAAGGCTCATTTAACTGTTCCAACAGTTGAAGTAGGAGACCTTATCTCGGCTTCAGTAGAGTTTGCAGCTCACGGAACCGACCTTCTGACAGGTGACGAAATGTCAGTTAAGTATTTAGGTGCAACCTCTCACACTCAAAGTGGCTATGCTGCTTCAGGTGCTAGAGCTCTTGACGCTTAAGTACAATGTCTTATAGTTTTCTCAAGGAGAGTAAGCTATTTATAGTTTATGGCGGTAACAAGTATAAAATATATACTACTACCGCCTTAAGCTTTTCTCAATCATTTGCGGAAGATTCGTACCCAGTAAAGACTTTGCACGATCAATCAAAAATGATAGAGGGAACAACTATAACAAAAGCCAATCCGGCTCAGTTTAGTTTTACAGTACCTTTAACAGCAGAGAAAGATGAGTCTATTGTTATGGACCTACTATCTGATTTAGTAGTTACTAGTGATTCTGATATAGAAACACAACAACTTAAATCATTTGATATGTATGTTCAAACGACAAACAGCACTTTTAAAATACAAAGCTGTGTAATTACTTCAGCAGAATTTGCGTTTAATCCAAGACAAGAATTTTCAGTAAATTTAAGTGGACAAGGAACTAAATTAAATAGAGCGGGTAATGAAAGTTATAGCATACCTGGAAGCCTTCAATCTGAATCTTCCACAAGAACGTCTCTTCAAGTTTATCCAGTAGTATCAATTGACAGTTTAGATATGAATAATATTATATCTGCTACTGTACAAATACAAAATACTATAGATTGGACACCTTTTGAAACATTACATAATAGTTTAAGTGTTACTAATTCAAGTAATGCTATGTTTCCAAGTGCATACACGGTAACCAGTAGAATTGTTTCGGGAGCAGTTACACAATACCAAACTAATAATAATATAACACAATTTGATGATTTTAGTACTAGCAGTGATATAAATATAATAGCTAAAAAATTTGATGGTACTACATTTTGGGCATTACAAATAAACCCAGGAATGTATACGGCAAGAATGCAAGTATCCGATGTTTACTCACAAACTTATGATTTCCGTTCAACGGATAATACAGCACTAGGAACTAGAATCACAACATATTCATAGGAGAATATATAAATGGAACTTAAAAGCCTATTGGTCGACAGTAAGACCACCTGGGTAGAATTTCCTGGACTCGACGGTTTTGAAGTCGAACTAGCAAACCTATCCCGAAAAGAACTTGTAGCACTTAGAAAAAGATGTACAAGTAATAAATTTAACAGAAAAACAAGAGCATTTGAAGAAATTTTAAATGAAGAAAAGTTTTTAGTTGAGTTTACAGAAGCAACTGTAAAAGGTTGGAAAGGATTAAAACTAAAATTCTTAGAAGAATTATTACTAGTAGACCTTAAAAATAATGACATAGATTCAGAGCTTGATTATAGTGATGATAATGCTAAACAATTAGTAGAAAACTCAACAGAGTTTGATAACTGGCTCAATGAGGTAGTCTTTGACTTAGAAAACTTTCGTACAAAAGTCGAAGGAAAAGTTACTGAAGAAACTGGATCTGTGGCTCAATCATGATGAAATAGGCATGACCAAAGACCAGTACTTACGTATGGTCGAACAAACCGGAGAAGAAATAGATTGGGATAGATGTCCTCCAGAAGCTGAGGACTTTCCCGAATCTGTAGTAACAGCAGTAAATATATTTCATTCTTTAGGTGACAGAATTTATGGAGATGTAGGTTACGTAGGAAAAGACTATACGAACCTAAATCTCTTACTAGAAAATTATTATGTGAGAACTCCAGTTGAAAGAGATTGGTGTATAGAACTCATATTACATCTCGATAAAAGACAGATAGTAGCGTCTCAGAAAAAATTAAAAGCTGAGATAGACAAAATTAGGAAAAAATAAATGGCTGAAGGTAAGGTAATATTTGAAGTACAGATGACAACCAAAGGGGCTAAGCAGCTTCAAAAGACTCTGGACCAAACAAATAAATCAACCCAAAATACAACAAAGAGTCAGAAAAAACTTAATAAAGAAACAGCTAACCATAACCAACTACAAAAAGGTGTAGGTCAGCTAGGTATGAATACTACTAAGTCTTTTTCAAAAATGCAAGAAAGTATGAGTGGTTCTTCGGGATTAGTAGGGGCCTACGCTACTTTAGCCGCTAACGTCTTTGCAGCAACCGCTGCATTTAATGCTTTGAAAAAAGCTGCTCAAATTCAAGTACTTATTCAATCCTTAGAAACTTTGGGGGCTGCTTCTGGGCAAAATTTAGAAGCGCTATCTATGAGAGTAAGAGATGCAGCAGGCGGAGCTATTGACTTAGCTCAAGCTATGCAAACCGCTTCTGTAGGTGCAAGTGCTGGATTCGATAGTTCTCAACTAGATGGGTTAACTAAGGTAGCTAAAGCAGCTGCCCTTGCTTTAGGTAGAGATGTTGGAGATGCGATTGATAGGGTAACACGTGGTGCTGCAAAATTAGAACCTGAGATTTTAGATGAATTAGGTATCTTTGTAAGAGTAGATGATGCAGCGGCAAAATACGCAGCTACATTAGGTAAAACAGCAAATGAGTTAAATAGATTTGAAAAACGTATGGCGTTTGCTAATGAAATTATTGACCAAGGTACTGACAAATTTGGAGAGTTATTTGACCAAGATGTTAGTAGTTTTGATAAATTAGGAGCTTCGTTAATGGACTTAGGAAGAACTGTTACTGACTTTTTTAACGCAGTACTAGGTCCAATAGCAGGATTTTTTGCTCAAAATCAAGTAGCTTTACTAGGCTTTATGGCAATGATAACAAAAGGCATTATGTCTCAAGCCTTACCAGCATTACAACAGTTTGGTGCAAAAGCTTTATTAAATGCTCAACAAGCTTTATCTAATGCAGAAAAAGAAGAAAGAGCAAGCAATAAAGTAATACAAAGTTTACAAAAAAGAATGACACCTTTAAAAGGAATAGGAAAAGGTTATAATGATTTAGCAGCAGCAGCTCAAAAAGGAGAGGGTTCTGTAAAATCATTACAAGCTTCTCAGAAAAAACTAGCAGACTATATATTAGGTGCTCAAAAAAGAATAAACGCAGGTCAAGTTAAGAATATAGCATTAGTAGAAGAAAGAATAAGATTAGCTAAAGAAAGATTAAAAAATGAAAAACTATTATCAAATGAGTTAAAAAATAGAGACGCAAGAGGGGGTGGAGCTCCTGTAAGTGCTGCTGGATTAGATGTTAAACAAAGTCAAAGAGAAGCATCAATATTTAGAAATTTAGAAAAAGACCAAAGTTTTAAAGGTCATATGAAAGCTATGAAACTTGCAAATAGACAAGCAAAAAGATACAGAATGGAGAACAAAAAGATTGGTGTTAGCAATAAAATAATGGGTCTTTCTTTCTTTGGATTAGCAAAACCTCTTAATGTTGCAAAAATAGGAATTAGGTCTTTTGGTATAAGTGCAAAAGTTGCTATCAAAGGAATATTTACAGCCATACCAGTTATTGGTCAATTACTATTTGTAATAGATTTATTAATAGCAGGACTAAAAGGTGCTATAAACTTTCTTGGTAAAATGAAAGGAGAAGCTTCAGAACTAGCAAAAGCTGCAGAACAAACAACTTCAATGATAGACAACTTTGCTGATAGTCAATCTAGGGCTGCAAGAGACAATCAAAAAGCAGGAGATGCTCTATCTTCATCAGCAAATGCTATGAATGGGTTAAATCAAGCTTTAGAGCAACAACAACTATTACAAGAAAAAGCTAATGAGGAAATGAGCTTTTTTGGAAAAGTATTACAACTAGCAGGACAAAGATTTAAAAAGATAGCTTTTGTAATGTCTGCTGCTTGGGAAAGGTTTTCAATAAAATTTAAAAAATTTAGTCTAGGTGTTAAAGCAGGAATTATTGCAAACGTACTTATACCTTTTTCTAGACTAATGAATGTTATAAATAAATTTGAAAATAAATTTAGAAGTGAAGGAAATAAAATACCTTTAATAGATATAGAAGGATTTAAAAAAGAAATAGTAGAGATAGAAAATGAGCTAGACCGTTTATCAAATAGAGAAAGATTTATATTAAAACCAGGCACTATAAGATTGCTTCCTAAAAGTATAATGGATGAAGGCTCAGAAGAAATAAAAGCTCTTTCAGAAGTTTTACAACAGGGTGGAGAAGCAACTAAAGAAATGTTAAGAAATCTAAGTGAAGATTTTGATATTAATTCTTTTACAACAGCATTAGCAGAAGGAGCTGATATTACTTCATTCTTTTCAGAAGAATTTGCAAAAAGCAATGCAGTAGTTGCTTTTGGTAGTGCAGTATCTCAAGATTATGGAAATGTACAAGAACTATTACAAGGTATACTAAAAGAAGGAACAAAAGAAACAACTGCTCAAGGTGAAGCTAATACTGTTTTAACTGAAACATTAAAAGAAGCAAAACAAGCTATGTCAGAGTTTAATCAAACTTTTATTAAAAAAGCTGCCATAGGAGATTATGCAGCTACACTAACTACTTTATCACAAGAAATGCAAAATATAATTGGTAACGATAGTTCAGGAATGGGGGACGGAGCCATAGTAGATGCACTTGCAGCAGCAGAACCAGGTTACCAAAGACTTATAGGTTTTACAGATGAAATAAAAACCAAACAAGAACTATATAATGAAAAAATAAAAGATGCTAGAGACGAAAATGGTAACATAACAGAAGAACAAAGAGCTCAAATAGCAAATGAAGTAGGGTTAGGAAAAGCTATAGCTAATAGAGCAAAAGTAGTAGCAGAGTTAGCAAAATCTATAGAAGAAAGACAACTATTTGCAAAAGCAGAAATAGATGCACAAAATAGAATATCAAAAGGAGTAGCTAAATTTCAAAAAATGAATGAAACAGCTACAGGTATGAGAATAGATGCTGCAAATAAAGCTGCAAATATTACAATAGACGCACAAAAATTAGAACTACAACAAGCAAAAGAAACTAGTGGTATATTTAATGAGCAAGGTCAATTAATAAAACAAAAATCAGATATGACAAAAGAAGAATTAGGCTCTTATGCGTCCATATTAGATAAACAAAATAATATAAATAAAGAAGAAGAAAAACTTATTGGAGCAAAAGAAAGAAAAGCATTAATAGACCAACAAGCACTTGCAGTATTAAACTTGCAAGAAAAAGAACTTCAAAAACAATTTAAAATAGTTCAAGCAACTGAAGGAGCTAAAAATAAGTTTGCAAATCAAGGTAAAGGCAAAGGACTAGTACAAACTCCTGCAGAAGAATTAAAAGCAGAAAAAGCAAAAGCAGCAGAAAAAGTAAGAGTAGCCGAAAGAGAGATAGAATTATTAGATGAAAAATTAAGAATAGAACTTCTTATAATGGAAGCGAGAATGAAAGCCATAGGTATTAGTGATGATGAAATTGCAAATATTAGAACAGAAATGGAAAAAGTTCAAGACTTAGCCAGAAAGACAGCAGTAGCAAAAAAAGCACAAGCAGAAGCAGAAGAAAAGATAGTAGCTCTCTCTAGCACTGCATTAATAAATTCAAGTCTACAAGGCGAGCAAATGCTAGAACAAGCAGACCTATTAGACGAAAGACTAAACGGAATGAGCGCAGAAGACATCAAGAAAAATATGCCTGCAGTTTTAGCTGCAGCAAATGACTTCTTATCCCCAATGAGAGAATCATTAAAAGAATTAGGACCCGAAGGCGAATTAATAGCAATGGCTCAAGAAGGACTATTCACTTTAGCTCAGTCATTTATGAATACCATGGACGTATTTAATGATAAAGGAGCAGGTTTCGGAGAAAAACTAGTAGCAGGAGCTCAAATGGCTATGCAAGCTATAGGTGTTATTTCTCAACTACAACAACAGAATTCAAAAGCACAAGTTGCTGAAATAGATAAACAAATAGAAGCAGAAAAGAAAAGAGACGGAAAATCAAAAGAGTCTATAGCTAAAATGGCAGCTATGGAAAAGAAAAAAGAAATGATTCAAAGAAAAGCTTTTGAACAGAAAAAGTCTATGGATATTGCACAAGCAGTTATAAGTACAGCATTGGGTGCTGCAAGAGCTTTTGAAATACCTTTAATAGGACCAGCTTTAGCAGCTATGGTTGTTGCAATGGGTATGAAACAAGTAGCTCTTATTAAATCTCAACAATTTTCAGGGTCTAGCGGTAGTTCTGTATCTGCACCTTCAACTATAGAAGTAGGTAAAAGAAATAATTCAGTTGACACAGCAAAAGGAGCAACTGGAGGAGAATTAGCTTTCCTTAGGGGTCAAAGTGGGACAGGCTCAAATGCAAATAATTTTATACCTGGTGGAGCAGCTGGAATGAGAAGAGGATATGCCTCAGGTGGAGAAATACTAGTAGGAGAAAGAGGACCTGAAATAGTTAAACCTACTACTGCAGGATATGAAGTAATACCAAATGATAAGATAGGTGGAATGTCAAATGTTAACTTTACAATCAATGCAGTAGATGCAGCTGGAGTAGAGCAACTATTAGTAGCACAAAAAGGAAATATAATTGGAATGATAAGAGAAGCAGCAAATGAACATGGAGAAGAATTTATGGAAGGTGTAAATACTAATGCTTATGGTGGAGAGGCAATCTAATGGCAGCATATACAAGCTTTCAAAATATACTACCAGATCCTAATAACAGTTATGGGGAAGGTGGTCAAGCAGTAGGAACAACTGGTCCGGGGTTTGCTTCTATAGACTTTTCTTCAGAAGCACCTATACAAGTTTCAAGAACAAACAGTGGTCGTGTAATAACACGAAGTGCTGCAGGTCATAAATGGAATATTAATATAAAATATAACCCTATGACAAGAGACCAGTTTGAACCAATTTATAGTTTTTTATTATCACAGAAAGGAAGATTAAAACCTTTCTTTGTACAACTACCTAATCAATATACTTCTAGAAATGCAGCTTTTACTACTTATACACAAAGTAATACACCTACAGCAGGTACTGCTTTAAATGCAGGTGCAGAGTTCATGTTACAAGCTAATCACTCTTCAACACAAACAACTACTCCTAAATTAGGAGATATGTTTACAATAACGGATTCAAATGATAGTTTACATACTAAAGCATATAGAGTTACACGCGTAATGACTAATGCAGACTATCACTCAGGACTACACTCTCAGCCTACTTCAGCGCAGAGAATTGTGTACTTTACTCCTGCTTTACAACGTGCTGCTTCTTCAGGAGCTGGCATAGATTACTACCAACCTTTAATAAGAGTTATACTAAAAAATGATGTTCAATCATATAGTCTTGGTACTAATAACCTGTACCAATTTTCACTCAATCTAGAAGAAGCACAGGCATAACATGGCAGAAAGACTACTATCCACTAATTTAAAGAAATTACTCATAAATAATGAGCCGTTTAACTATTGTCATTTATTAAAATTTGAAAGACCTAGCGAAGCTCTATTAAATGGTACTTTTAGTACTGATGCAAAAAGATATGCATACTATACAGACTGCACACATAATGTAGCTTTTGATGATGGTAGTACAAACTTAGACGGAAACTCAAATGGAAGTCAAAACTATATTGCTGATAAAATACTAGATGTAGGAACTTATTCAGAAACAGTAGAAGCTAGAGCTTCTGGAATGACTTTAAAATTTTCAGCAGAAGCACTTAATAGCCAAATAGTTAGTAACGCAATAACAGCAAGTGCCAGTGGTAGTACTCTTACTATGCCTTCTCATATTGATTTAGTTGATGAAGGATTTAGAGAGGGAGATAAAATATTAATTACTGGTGGTACTATGGATGGAAAATTCTATAGAATCACTGGTATAAAAACAAATAATACAGTTATCAGTCTTGGGGTAATAGACCATGCTGTAGCAGATCAAAGCTCAGGAACTAGCATAACAATTACACTAGCTTCTGATGAATTAAAAGGACCTCTAGGGGAACTAAATGATGGTTCTTTAAAGTCTTATCATAATAGAGAAGTATTCGTATATAAAGCATTTTTAGACCCAGACGATGGAACAGTTGTAGGAAGTCCTGTATTAATATTTAAAGGAATAATTAATGCAACTTCTATAGCAGATAACCCCTCAAAAGGACTAGAAGTAAAATGGAATTTAACCAGTCACTGGGGAGACTTTGCTGCTGTTAAAGGTAGACTATCAAATGATAAAATACATAGAGCTGCAGATGCAAATAATAGAGGTCAACCTCTTGCAGCTATAAGACCTGAATACGCAAATGATTTAGGCTTTATGCATGCCGAACAAACAACAAATATCTTAGCCACATATACTGCTATTGAGCAGGAAATGAGATATAAGATGAAAAAGAAATGGTATGGTAAAGTAAAGATGAAGTCTTGGATGGAAGATGTAGAAGTCGATAGAGATGTAAACCTTAACTTTTCTTTACAAGCTGCTTTTTTACCTGTAGTATATGGAATAGATAGAGTAGCAGGCAAACCTGTATTTGTAGATACTAAATCAAATGACCCTAATAATATTTACATAGCATATGCAATTTCAGAAGGAGAAATTGCTGGATTGTATGACTTATATATTGATGGAAGTCCTCTTGTATGTATTAATAAAGAAGATTCAGATGATAGAAATGATAGCACTGGAGCGGCAAAAGAAAATGTTTCAGTATTTTGTAGAGGTAGACAAGATTTAGGAACTACACTTGGTGGAATTAAAAAATCAGGTACTGGAGTAAGTGGTTCTAATCCTGCAACTTACCAATACAATAATGGTGTTAAAGGTATGGGAA
>Ga0222716_10003334_pt1 | contig 12843 bp, 8 predicted proteins | sample C33_13DmetaG_FD_165044 | JGI IMG/M metagenome (GOLD analysis project Ga0222716, IMG submission 165044) | Estuarine water microbial communities from San Francisco Bay, California, United States - C33_13D | ecosystem: Environmental > Aquatic > Marine > Unclassified | place: USA: California... | reverse complement strand
CGCTTCTCTGAGCGTGAAGGTACTTACTTTGATCTTGTCCAACCTTTCCAACACCACACCAGACACCCCGACACTGGTATCAATGTCTACTCATTTGCACTCCGCCCAGAAGAACACCAACCTTCCGGTACGTGCAATTTCTCACGCATTGATAATGCCACACTTCAACTCGTTGTTTCCGCCGCAGCTATCGGTTCATCCGCCACTGCCAAGGTACGCGTCTACGCCACTAACTACAATGTCCTTCGTGTCATGAGTGGTATGGGGGGTCTCGCATACTCTAATTAAATTTTTATATTTTATATTTTTATTTGAAAAATATAAAACATTTATAAGAATATTAAATAAATTATAAATTAATTATTATGTACTTATTGGTTATCATTTTAATTTTATTATTAATATTTCTATGCTCCATATTTTGTTGTGTATTTTTAAATAATTCATCTTATGATAATATAAAATATAATAAAAACATCATCGTACCTATTGAAACAAACAATGAAAGCCCGATTCATATTAACCCTATGCAAATTGATATTGTAAATTTAAATAATTCCCCCAAATTAAATTAATCAAATTCATTTAAAAACATAAAAACACTTTATTTAGGTTAATGAATCAAACAATTTATTATTGGGGAACTCCTGATACAACGGTTTCTTTTTGTGAAAAAAAATATGTGAATACTTTTTGGATAGCTGAATATTATAATACAGTTTCCGCATTATCTTATATTATTTTTGGTTCATTATTTTTATTCACAAAAATAAAAAATATTGGTTTTACTATGATTTTTTTGGGATGTTCTACAATGATTATGCACGGAACGTTAAAATATTATGGTCAGTGGCTTGATGAATGTAGTATGTTAATTTTGTCTTATTCGGCCATTCAACTTATTCATAAATATTACCCAAACAAAATATATTATTTTATAATTATTTATTATTACTTTATTAAAGAATATTTTATTTTATTTTTCTTAACATTTGCTTCTATGCAAATATATATTACATATTCAACATATAAAAAAAACTTAAGTGATGTACAAATCATTTTTATTAAATTATATGTTATTTCTTTTATATTAGGCATTATTTGCTGGTTCATTGATCAATATCTATGTAAATATATTAACGATATACCATTTCACGCTGCTTGGCATATTTTTTCAGCTTTTGGTATGTTTTATGGATTCGTTAGTTTTTTAATTAATTAAATCTACAATATAATTAATTATAAAATGATTAATTATATTGGCTATTTGGCAATAATAGTTGGTGCAGTATCATTATCACCTCAAATTTTACAAATGTATAAAACTAAAAAAGTTGAAGATATAAACATTTATTTTTTAATAATTGCTATTATTTCTGATATATTATATTTCATATATAGTATTTACACTAACGATATTGTATTTATAATATCTATTATACCACCTAGTATATCTCATATTTTAATGACAATATTATGGTTTAAATATACATATAAAAATAAAATGATTATGGATATTTCCCATAATAATATTGATCAAAATGATATTTTAATTTAAATATTATTATATAAACATACAATCAATTCTTCCGTTGTTTTAATATCAATACAACAATCTGTAATACTTTTACCCCATTCTAATTTATCTGCTTCTCCAAAAATCAATTTTTGTTTTCCTTTTACCAAATTTGATTCTAACATCATCCCCATTATAAATTTTGAATTTTTATGCATTTCATTAATTAAATAATGAAATACTTTAGGTTGATTTTTATAATTTTTCCTACTATTTCCGTGAGAACAATCAACCATTATATTTATCCGTAATTGAGATAATAATAGCGCATCCTTAACTAAATTAATTTCTTGTTTTTTATAATTTGTACCATATTTTGATCCGCGTAAAATTATATGACAATTATTATTACCATTTGTTTTTACTATTGAAGCTTGACCATCTTTGTCAATACCGTAAAAACAATGCGGATGTTTAGCTGATATTATTGCTTCAGTCGCTATTTTATAATCGCCACTACTATTATTTTTAAATCCTACAGGCATTGATAATCCAGAAACCAATTGACGATGTACTTGACTTTCTGTTGTTCTTGCACCAATCGCGCCCCATGATATTAATTCTCCAATATATTGAGGTGTAAATGTATCTAATATTTCGTAACCACACGGAATTTCATTTTCATTTAAAAAAATCAATAACTCTCTAGCCATTTTTAATCCTTTATTAATATTAAAAGTATTATTCAAATCAGGGTCATTTATTAAACCTTTCCACCCAACCGTTGTTCTTGGTTTTTCAAAATAAACTCGCATAACAATTAAAATTTTATATTTGACTTTATCTGATATTTTTTTTAATTGTATTGCATATTCTTTTGCAACTTCGATATTATGAATAGAACAAGGTCCAACAACTATTATTTTACGTTGTGAAAACCCATTTAAAATATCTGAAATTTCATCTCGTGTTTTTTTTACAAATTTTAAAATTTTGTTTGATACTGGTAAATATTCTTCCAATTCTTTTGGTGTAATTAATTTTGATATTTTTTCAACATTTAAATTATTTACAATTTCATTTGTGTTTTTTTTTAAATATGATAATTTATCTGATAAAATTAATGGTTCCGACATAATAAAAAATATAAATAATTATTTTTATATTGTTTACTTTAAATTTTGATTATATTGAAAATAAAATATTCATATTCCTCACCTCAACCTTATCTTTTTCTTTCATAAATAATTTATTTATTAACGAATCATCTCGCAATCTTATAGAATAATCCATTTGATTGTTTTGTCGCCCCACTCTCCCAAACGCCTGTATCATTTTTTCTTGTGTCATATTCAACAAATCTTTTCCAAGATATCCGTGACAAAATTGATAATTTGTACCATAAATATAATCACTAGAAGCAATTATCAAATATAATTTTTGCTCTTCGGCTAGTTTTTTCATAATTTCCATATACGTTATATCATCATCTTCCAAATCATTAACATTTTGTTTCATAAAAACACCAATACCCATTAATAATAATATTTTCCAAGCTTGATTAATATTTAATAACATAATTTCTTCCACTATACTATCTTCTATATCAGAACAAAATTCATTTCCAATATTTTCTCTACCAGTCCATTTTTTTAAATGATTTTTTGTATTTGGTACATAAAATTTAGTTAATTCTACCGTTTCTATTTTGCTTTTAATACGTTTAATCTCCCTTTGAAAACGTTCTAATAATTTATACTCACTGCTATCCATTTTATGAGATTTTTCTTGCATTTCTGAACCTTGCTTATCTTGACGTTGTTTTTCATTTTCTTCAACTTTAAATAATTCTTTTCTCCATTTTTCATTTCTTTGTATTACCATTTTTAGTCGTTCCATTTCCTCACCTGGTATTTGCGAAGCACGTAAATAAATACTTGCTAATTTTTTCACATCGGTTGTCAAAAATATCGTCGGTCCATCTGTTAATGTGTGAGCATCATTCGTTGTAATCTTAATAACCGACTCATATTTTTTTTTTATTGTTTTTTGAAAATAATTATATATTTCTTCATATTTTTTTTTACATTTTTTTAATAAAACTAAATAATACAATTTAATATTAATCACATTTATTTCATCAATGCTTTCAAAATAATTTTCAATATTATAAGATTCATTCACAAGTTTATTGTCTATAATATAAACAATAAACTTTGAAATTTCGTGAACATCAAAATAACGCATTACCGTTTTATTTTTTTCCAAATATTTTAAACAATTTTTTAATTCCGAATAAGTTGAATATTGATAATGTGGTAATATTTTATATCCTTTTGTAGAAATAATTGAAATAGATTTTTGACATTCATAACTTAATATTTCCATAATTTTACTTTCTGGGAATTTATACTTATAACCTTGTAACATATTAGTTAATTCTTCCATATTGGGTAATGTCGCTGATGACAATACAATGTTTGGTATAGTATTTTCTCTCCAATTTTTTTGCAATAATGCATGAAATTCGTGCGTCTCATAATCTAAGGTAATTGTTGGTTCGTCCCAATACCAAATAATATCTTTTTCATCATTAAAAGCACACATATAATTCATAGCCGATAAATAAGATTGAATATCACTTATAATAATTTCAACTTTATCACCAACACTATTGTCTACTCTAAAAATTGCACCTGTTTTATAATTTTTTGTATAATCTTTAGCTGCATAATAATGCAATCTGATATCACTAGCATCTTTACAACCAAATGCAATTGCTATTGGTATTTCCAATGAAATACACGATTTTGCCAACTGAAGACCAATGTGTTTCGCTGCACATACGAATATTATTTTCTTTCCACGCGATAAAGCAATTGGTGTCATTGTTTTACCTGTACCTGTTGGGGCTTGATATAATACTAATTGTGACTGTTTAACTGATTGTTTATTTTCTTTTTTATTTGTTTCATTGTTTTTAAATGTTTTAATCATATCTGCTTGATGTTTGTATAAAGAAACATCTTTGTATTTTAATAAAATTTTATTTTGTTCAATATATTTACTTGAATTAATAATAATATCCTTCATTTTAATTTTTTTTGAAAATGATGTTATTATAAATTTAACATATTCCATAATAATTATATTAATATTATTAATTTTATTCAATATTAACTGTGATAAATTATAATAGTAATAAATATATTTTGAAACATTATTTGCTTGCATATTTGAAAGAAATGATTTTACATTTTTTAATAGTAAAAATTCATAAATTGTCTCTCCGTAATTATCCATTTTTTTCTCAAAATTTTTTATTCGTATTTCTTCGCGTTTTTTTAATTTAAATTTGCCCTTTTTCTTCTTTTGTTCTTTCCAAGAAATATTATATTTTTGATTCATACTTTCTACTTTTTTTTGAAAATACATTTCATAAAAATTATGATGAAATGTTTCAATATTATCAGAAATTTTCATAATTGAAATTAAACTATTTGCATCATTAAATGATATTCCAGGGTCATTCCAACCATTAAAAATCATCATCAAAATTTTTTTTTCACTTTCAGGAAGCGGTACTTCAAGTGCATTCCATTCATCTTTTTTTAATTTACTTTGCGTTAAATCCATATATAATATGTATTGTGTGCAAATGTTAAATAGATTTAATAATATAAATATTAATGTATATTTTTCTTTTCAATTTTATTATTGTCAATATATTTATTTAATAATTCTCTCAGCCACCCAATAGTAATAGCTGCCGGCTTATATCTATTTACTGTATTATAGAATTCTTTAGTATTTCCTATTATGACTAATTTTTTTATAAATAATAATAAATCAATCCACTTTTCCAAATAAGATAATTTAACATAAATATTGCTATCCACTGCATATTTATAATCTGTATTTAAATGTTTAGTAATGTGTTTTCCATTCATAACAAATTTACCATTATGTTTTTCAAGAGTAGCTTTTTTATACACAATCCCGGATTTATTTATTTGCCACCATATATTTTTTGATATATCGGGTTTATAAAAACTAGGGAAAAATACCGGATTACCCGTTTTTTTTAATATTAAAGTTGTATCATCTCTTATCCCTTCATTATGAGTTCGCTTTAAAATATAATTGTATTTTGATTTTACTTTTTTTTTTAATCGTGAGAGAAAAATTGATTTATGATTTTTTACATTTCTTTTTTTACCTACAAATAAGAATACACTTTGTTTTATTATTTTATTACGATTTGTATCCATAAATGGAAAATGAATGAATTCTTTTTGTAATAATGGTTCATATAATTTTAATAAAAATAATTTCAAACTTATTGGGACTAACCAAATACAAAATGGATGTTTCTCAAGAAATCCCTTATATATAAATTGTTTTGCAATTTTTGAACCAAAACCATATGGAGGATTAAAACCTATTATAGTATTCTCTGTATTTTCTATAGTTTCTTTTAACCAATCTTTTTTTAATACTATTCCAAAGTATTGATTTGGTGGTGATATATCATATGAAATATATGAACAAATAATAACCTGTTTCAATAATTGTTCAATAAATTTATTGTCCCCTGCGGAACTATCAATAAAAACTGATTTATCGGGCAAAAAATGTTTTATTTTGAATATTTCTTCAATAATGTATTTCATATTTTTTGTGTAATATTTTTCATAATTTTGCATTTATATTTATGTAAATAAAATATACAAAAATATGAAACTAATCAATGTTTGTTAAAAGGAGATTATCATTAAAAATAGAAGGTGCTTTATATTTTAATATATCCAATTCATCGGTTGTAGTTGGAAAGTTTTCTTTTCCATAAATGTCTTGTAAACATAACCATTCAAATAATCCACCAGGATAAATATATACATTTATAAATCCCAATTTTAATAATTGTTCATACTTTTTAAATAATTTTGTTTGGTGTGCATTTTTACCATAAATAATAATATTAATATGTTTATTTCGTTTTAGATAAGTATTTATCATATTTTCTTCATTGCTAATAATTATTGTTTTACTTATTAAACAATTTTGTTCAGAAGGATCCAGTGTATTTATAATAATTGCTTTTTTTTTATTTTGAATTATTTCTTGTATATCTTCAAAATTCACCTTTTTTGCGATAGAAGATTGATTTCCCATAAGATATATTTATAACAACAAATAATTTTAAATAATAATTTTAAATATTTAAAATTATTTAAAAATAATTTATTCCCAATGGTTATTAATTTAATATTTGTTTTCCACTACATCTTGTTTGATTTTGTTTAGTTCCAAAATATATTTTACCATTTTGCTTATAACATCCTGTACAATCACTATTTGTTTGAACAAATGTATAATCTATATTACCGCTAACTTTAGCTTTACAGGCACTTAAATTAACTCTACCAGAATGAAAACTTTTACCTCTTGCTTTTGTTTTATCGTGTTGAGTTTTTTCATTCCAATTAAATTCTACTCTTCTATAATATTTCACACCTTCATTTGGAAGAAACATAAAAAATCTCCAAAAAGGAAACCACGTTTTATTATATAATTTTTCAGTAATAGATGTGGGATAATCTAATTCAAAGTTCATCCGACCACCAACATTTATTTTACCAAATCCCGGATTGTATTTAAATTTATCAGCCGTTTTTATCACTTTACGGTATAAAGACATATTTTTTGCTTTACTACTTGTAGCACGACCATCATCTTCTATAATATTTTTTAATTCGGGAGCATCTTTTAAATTCAATGTCCCATCGCCATCTTCTTTAATTTTATGTTTTGTATCTCTATATTCTAATAATAAAGCATCTTTAAAATCACCCCAACACATTTTAACCCACGGTTTCCCATCTTGTCCTATACTATAGCTACTTCCCGTTTTAACTTTTTCTTCGGCTTTTAAATACTCCCAAATCGCATCTTCATGTTCATTAATAGTTTCAAAAACCGATCTTTTAAAATATAAATATTTATCATAATCACTAGCATTCCGAGGTTTATCTCCAAATTCTTCAATATATTTAATCATTTTCTTTAAATCATTATTTAAAGTGGTATTATCAGACTCATAATGTATTTTATCTTCAAATTTATCTTTAGATTCATTTGCGTTTCCCCATACTTTTCCATAAGTATCGTTACCAGGAGGATATGGGTTATATCCTGTATCTAATATATGGAAATTTTTCCCACGATTCCAGGATGTCTTATCTTTAAAAGTATTGGTTGAATCGTAAGACTCATTTGCAAAGGCTGGAATATTTTTTGTATTTTTTTCCCAATAATAATCAAGACATTTTTTTGGTCTTGGGAAATTTTTATCTTTCTGTCTAAAACGATCTTTACAAGCAAAAGGAACGTCCGCATTGGCAATACCTCTTGCGTCTTTATTACCATCATCAAATGTTGGTTCTTCTCCATAACAAGCTAAAGCTGCAACCTTAGCAGATCTATTAATTTGTCTAGCTTCTTCATTTATTTTTATTTTTTTCCCTTCGTCATCTTCAAATATACTATGTTCAGTTTGAATATCTGAAACATTATTTAAACTATAAATAGGTTCATATTGATTACTGGTATCAGCAACTTTTCTGATTCTTTCAATATCCATTTTTACAGATGGTATGGGCTGCGTATTCATAACTTTTATAGTATAAGGTATTAATGTATCTTGTTCAGTTTTTCCTGGATATTTTGTAAATGGTTTGCTCATTTGTCTTTTAAAACCTACTTGCTTTGTTTTAGTATAACAAGAATCTTCATCAAACGTACCAGTTTCAAAATTTTTCATTGTTTGAGTATGCCATAATTCATCGTAACATTCATCCGAATGTCCCAGAGGTTTGGCTGGATCATATCCTTGATCGGTTGGTGTTTTACCATCTTTATCCTTATTTCCCTGCCAATTTTTAAAACAAGGAAATTTATCATCCAATGCTTTACATTCATTATTGGATGTCATTAATCTTTGCCCCATTTTTCTTTGTCCATCAACAACAGTATGTCTCCAACCCGTTTGAGTTTGTCGTATTCCATTTTTATCGGGCATTCCTTCAATTTCTTCAGCACCCAAAACAGATATTTCATATGGCTTTAATTTTTCTAATTTGTTTTCATCGTTTAATGGACTGTTTCCCAATACTTGTTTTTTGGCCAACGCAGCTTCTTTCACAAATAATCCGGGATTTTTTGTTTTAGCCATTTCAATAAATATATCCCAAACACTTTCTATGGTTTTTTTGTATTCAGCTGTTCTATCCACATTAATTTTTGAATTTAACCAAACTTTTATCAAATGCTCAAAAGATGTTATTTCTTTTTCGCGATTAACTATCTTTGCCCAACCATTTATATTTTCTCTTAAACCAGTATCTGGATCGTGTCTAAACATTTTTGCCGTTTGTGTTGGATAGTCAATACCATCATTATTACTTAAACCACATACAGAATATCGTGTTGTTCTATTTTCCCCTTGTTGTACCGGAGTTTTAAAATCTGTTTCAGGTCCATCTGCATTTGCCAAATCAGTTTCAGCAGTTGTAACGTCTTGTTGGGCATTTTTACGAATGTTTTTTGATGCTGTTTCATGACCTGTTTTTACACCAATATATACATCCCTTCTTGTTTCCCAATAATCTTTGTTACGTTTCCATTTATTAATTGTTCTTTCTTTACTATCTATTTTCCTTTTTTCATTCGAAGGAAGATACCATTTGGTACGATATCTCAATCTACTTCTCCTTCTATTAACATACCCGCCCACCCAATAAGTTCCTTTCCAAAAAGACCATTTTTTGTATTTATTACTTTTCCAAACTCTAGCATTATAATATTGTCTATATGGTTCTCTGTAACTTTTTTTATTATAATGTCTGATCCGATTAATATCACTTTGCATTCTATCAATTTTATCCTTGTAATATGTAATAGCACGTTTGGTATATGCAATATCGCTGTTTTTTGAATCTGCTTGACCGATGTGTCTTTCTGCAGAAGGGATTGCTATATCACGTTGATAAGTTTTTTTATCATTCAAAATATCCGTTTTTTTTTTAACTGTTGTCTTGGCTTCAGCACGATCTGATATGTCATCTTCGTTCCCTAGAGGAACATATACGACGTGTGTGCCTTCATAATTTGTTGAACACCCAAAAGGATAACCTTGATTTACAAAAGCTTTATTATTATACACATTTTCATCGGTAATATCTAACCCTAAATCTTGCGCATATAATTTACAAACATCTTCAGTCACATTTTCTTGACAACCTCCTTTACAATATTCTTGCGATGGTTTTGATGATTCACTACATTTTTTAAATTTTTGAGCTACAGAATCCCATTCATCTTGACAACAAGAAGAATTTTCAACTGTTGGCGCCGATTCTATCTCCTTTTTTAAATCATCTTCATTTTTCAATGAACCTGTTAAACTTAAAATCTCTGTTAAAGATAACTCTTTACATTTCTTATCTGTGGTATCAGATGACCACCAATTTTTAAAAATCTTATTTGTTGAATCATATGTAGTTTTACCAGCTGTTAATTGACAATTTTCAAGACAACCTGATTTATCCTTTGATAAATCTAAAGTAAAAAATAACTTTTTTAATTCTTCATTTCCTGTTTTATTTAAAATATTTGATAATTGATGACATTTTGTAATTAATTCTTCATTGTCTTTTAATGTAATTTTTTTACCCAATATTGACATATTCGTATGACATTTTTTAAAAAATTCATGAGTTTCGTGTAAACCTTTTAATATAACTTTTTGTTCTTCCGATAAACCATTATAACTATGTAAAAAAAATATATTGTCTCTTGTTGCCGGTGTATTTTGTCCACATTTATATAAAAATTGATTATTTTCGTCTGACCCTCTTGTTGCTTTTGTTTTTTCTTTCCATTGTTTATATGTTTCTCCAAAACCATCACCTTTCGTTTTCGATTGTTTTCCAAAATTCATAATAAATCTCATCGTGTTTTCAACGTATTTTATCATTTTTGATGACATATTTCTTTCCTTGGGAGTTAATGCATCATTATTTTTTTTTGCTGTTAATTGATTTATTTTATCTTGTTGTAATTGTAAATCTATTTTTTGAATATCAGCAGCAGAATAATCTTGATTTGCTTGTTCTTTTAACCAAGCACTTCCTTCCGTTGGCCCAGTCCATTGTTTAGTTGGTTTTCCACTCCTACTTACTTCACCCGGCCAGGGACAATAATCATCCATATATTTTGTTTCTCCTATTTTTTTGCCTTCAGCATCAACCATTGCTACCATACCTTCTCCTTTCCCATCACCCTTACGACCCATATAACACCAACCACATATTTTCTTTTCACCATCTAAATCGCTACAATTTTGAACTTTACTACAAATTTGCTGTTCGTGTAGTTTAATTGAATCATCAATGACACCTTGATTTCCACCAAATTCCATTTTTTCTGGATCATCTTTTGATCGCCACATATTATTTTTTATATCTGTGCCACCACCCCTTCTTAAATCACCCGGTTTTATCCAATTCTCACAAACATTTCCTGTTCTAACATTTTTATAAGGACCTAAAGAATCGCCATATAAAATTTCACCTGCAACACCATCTTTATTATAGCAATACCCACAACCTTTATCATCTTCCGAATTATCTGTAGATTCTATTTGTTTAAATTCTGGTATTTGTTGAATTTTTTTAATTATCGAAGGTAATGTTGTACTAGTATCTATACTTTTTTGTAACGATTGATTTAAATGTTTACAAGTTTCTATTTCTTCAGTATATTTTGATGCTTCCATCGGAACAACATCACCAGCATAAAAATTTTCTTTGACATTTTTTCCTGTAAAAAAATCACAAACACCAACTTCTTTAAATTTTTTCTTATTATTTGTTAATTCAATAAACTTTGATTCAGCACAATTTGTATGAATATCTTGATTTTTTTTCCTATAATAATCAATTTGATCATCTCTAAATTTATTCTCCAACTTTAAATCTGCAATTGGATCTCCACCCATATTTTCTTTTTTATTTTGCATACAAATTAGTCCAATAATTAAAATTATTACTATAAATATAAAAAATAGTGTTTCCATAACTTAGTTATATATTGTAAATAAAATAAATATGATTATAATTTATTTTATTTTAAAGTTTCGTATATTTTCATATTTCCAAAACCTAAATATATCGATGCATGTCCCGATCCAACCGTAGAAGGACCAAATCTAATTCTATTTACTTTTTTTGTACCTGATACTTTATATAATCTATCTGGGTTTGCATTTGGAGACGTTCTTATCTGGCTAAAAATTCGCTTATCAAGATCATCATATTTTTTGTTCCAGTATTCCATTTTTTTTTTATGGCGAGCTTCTTGTTCTGAACACGACCAATAACGGTCAACATCTCCAAAAAAAAAATCCATAAATAAATCACATTGATAACGTCCAATTAGATCTCTCATCAGTCCAATATTCTTCCGATCTTCTTTAAACTTTATCAAACTGTTACCGTATGTATCACGTGTGAAATCACCACGTTGTTTATAACCGCCATTACCCCTATTTCCCTTTTTATTGTCATATGTTATTACCGCATTCAAAGCCGTTTCACCATTACCATGATATCCACGTATGTTACAAGTAGTAACATTCCCCCAATTTTGATCCCCAAAATATAAACCATGAATTGATAGATATTTTATCTTTAAATTAGGTATAGATACATCTTCAAAAAAAGCATCAGAAACAGCATCTGTAGGTACATATACCTTGCAAGTAGGGCATCCATCTATAATATGAAATTTACAAATTTCTATATATCTAAAAGACTTTGACGCTCCTATATTATTTAATTCATAATAAGTATCCGATGATGAAGTTCCCCGTAAGTTCTTTGCACGTGGGTCAGATAGTCTTATATGATTTAACCAACATCTGCTATTCTTCTTTACATAATCAATACTTGTACATCCTCTTGTTGATATACAAGCATCTTTACATTCCATTTCATTAACACCATCAATCGTACCTATATTATTACCCTTAACATATGTATTCTTTTCTTCATCATTAAATGTAAATCTTTCTTGTAGTCTTTCAAAATTTGGATAAACCCCTTTCAGAATAGGTATCATATTATCATTATGTTCTGGAAATTGTGTTAATGATTTGGTTGAATTACTTAACATTGCTGCTGTCATTGAACCACGCACTTTCATTGATTTTATTCTAGCCCCACTTTCTTCGGGAAATAATTTTTCAGAATCCATTACACCATCTA
>Ga0222716_10003327_pt1 | contig 12860 bp, 11 predicted proteins | sample C33_13DmetaG_FD_165044 | JGI IMG/M metagenome (GOLD analysis project Ga0222716, IMG submission 165044) | Estuarine water microbial communities from San Francisco Bay, California, United States - C33_13D | ecosystem: Environmental > Aquatic > Marine > Unclassified | place: USA: California... | reverse complement strand
GTCCAGGTTGACCTGCGAACGAGCGAGCGCGTGGCGCGAGTGAGAAGGGGCCGGGGAAGGCGAGCTGGGCAGCTGGGCAGCGAGAGAGCAATACCCACCTGCGACTGGAACCGCAAATCCTTCAGGCGGGCGCCCATGCTGGCCTTGCGGGCCGTCGACGTGGGCGTCGTCGACGGGCCGTCGTCGCCATCGCCCCCCGCAAACCGCACCCGGGAATCGTTCGGTTGTTCGCTCGGTTCTGCACCGGGCGCTTCGCCCCGCTGTCCCATCGGAGAAACAATTGTTCGGAAAAACTCAACACTCATGAGTTAACTCTAACGTTAGAACTACAAAAGATTCGCAGCAATCTTACTCAAATTCAGTCCAACGCCTTGGCCTCCTTCGACACCGCGACCCACTTCCTCAGCGTCTCACCGGCCCGTCCGCTCCGCTGCGCTTCCTGCGCCATCATCACGCCCTCCTGAACGTCGCTCGCCACCTTCGCCGCCGCCAGCGCCACCCCGGCGTTCAAATTCAGCGCGTCTGCGACCGCGTTCCGCTCCCCGCCAAACACGTCACCCAGGATCCTCGCGTTCAACGTCGCGTCCCCGCCCGCCAAGTCCTCAACAGCGCACCTCGGAATTCCCAGGTCTAACGGGTCAATCTCGTACCGCTTGACCTGTCCGCCGCTCGCCTCGTAGATACTCGCCGGGCCCATCGGCGTCAGCTCGTCCAGCCCCATGCTGTGCACCACCAGCGTCTTTTCGATACCCATCAGGCTCGCCGCGTCCGCCATTAGCTTTGAAATATCCGTACTATACACCCCGATCAGCGCGTACTTGGCGTGCGCGGGGTTCAGCAGCGGCCCGAGCATGTTGAACGCCGTCCGTACCCCGAGCGACTTTCGCACGGGCCGGACGACCTTCATCGCCGGATGGAACGTCGGCGCAAACATAAACCCGATGTTGGCATCCTCGACGCACTTGGCAATCCCCTTTGGTCCCAGCTCGAGCTCCACCCCAAACGCCTCGACCACGTCCCCCGACCCGCACAGCGACGACACGCTGCGCGACCCGTGCTTGGCAACCCTGGCCCCCGCCGCTGCAGCCACCACCGTCGCCCCCGTCGAGATGTTCACCGACCCGATCCCGTCCCCGCCGGTCCCCACAATGTCCAGCACCTGGAGAACGAGCAAAGCGCAGCGTCGCGCGAGTGAGCCGAGTCGAGTCTGGACGCGAGCGCGATTTCCGCGATTCAAGTACCCACGTCGTACGGCGTCTCGACCCTGACCGACATCTCGTCCATCGCCTTGGCCATTCCCGCGATCTCCGCCGGCGTCTCGCCTTTGGCACGGAGCAGGACGACGAACGCGGCCATCTGTTCGGGGGAACTGGCGTTCTGCACCAGGTCGATCAGCGTGGATTTGGCGAGGTCCTCTGACAGGTCCTGGCCTTGGCACAGCTGCTCGATCACAGACGTGAGCGACGACGCGCGAAGTTGCGTGCATTGTCGTCGTGTGTGTGTGTGGGAGCGTCCGAGTTGTGCGACCGAGTTGAAACTCGGCGTAATGAAGGCTCGACTGCTCCGAATCGACCGAATCGACCGAATTGGAGACGCCCCAGGGCGTCGCGACGCGTGCACTGCCATGAGGACGTCTGGTGGGTGGTGGGTGGTGGGCGGTGATGGTTGATAGGGTATTAGATCTCTCCGACCGACGGGACTCGCGAGCCCGTTTCCCCTGTTCAATCCATCAGAGCGGATCACCGATAACAGGACACCCTGTTTGTCGCTAATTTGCTTGCCACGCGACCCACATTGTGCTCGTAGGACACATACGAGATGTCGTATACCACGCGATGCGTCGCATCGAGGCGTGGGCGCGCGCCAGGGGGCTCCCACGTCTCCCATCGCATGTGCCCGCCTCGCGTCGCGGTGCCTCGCACGCTGGCCGCGAAGACTTCTTCGTCGGTCGAGATTGACAAGAGTCTGTCGATCATGCAGTGGACGGGCGCGCCGGAACAGCTGTCCGCCTTGGAGTCTCTGCGGAACGCCTTCGATTCGTCCACGTACAACGACGAGGTGACGGACGAGCAGCTCCGTTGGTTTTTGATGGATCGGAAACTTGACGTGGATGCTGCGAAGCAGAAGCTGGAGACGATGCTGGAGTGGCGACGGGAGTTCGGGGCGGACAGCATCACGACGACGGACGTGGCGAAGGAGGCGGCGACTGGGAAAGCGTATCTGCATACACAGAACGACGTGTTTGGTCGTCCGGTGATTGTGGTGCGGGCTTCGAAGCATGTGAAAGATGCTGCGCCGCTGGTGGAGTCGCAGCGGCTGTGTGTGTTTACGCTGGAGCGGGCGCTGGAGCGGCTGCCCGAGGGGCAGGATACGGTGCTGGGTATTTTCGACCTGCGCGGCTTCAAGAACAAGAACGCGGATATGGTGCGTGGTTGATTTTGTCCGAGAGTTGGACACGTCAGGGCTGAGGTGTTGGATCCACCCCAGACTGCAGACTGCAGACTGCAGACTGCAGGGGTATTCTTGTCGGCCGTGTGACTCACTCGCGAATGTACGGTGCCTCCACTCGCAGGGGTTTGTTCGATTCATGGTCGACATTTTCTTTACGTATTATCCGAAACGTCTGGGGCAGGTGCTCTTCGTCGACGCGCCGTGGATCTTCAAGCCGGGTGGGTACTGAACTCGACTCGACGGGTGTGGGCGAGCGCTCTGCATATTCTTCAGTCTCTCACTCGCGCTTTGCTCTGGTTCGTTCGTTTGCAACCGCAGGCTGGGAGGTGATGAAGCCGTGGCTGAAAAAGTACAGCGGCCTCGTGCGGTTCGTGAGCGCAGACGAAGTTCGCCAGGATTACTTCACCAGCGAGAGCGTGCCGGCAGATTTCTCGAAGGAGCCGTTCCTGACGGGAAAGAGAGAATGAATTTCAAGATGTGGGCCTTTGGATTGTACAGTTTGCAACTCATGAGTTGAGCTATAGAGTTGAGCTAACTTCCCTAGCTATAGCTATAGCTGTAGCTAGCTAGCTACAGGTAGCTATAGCTTCCCGATCATCTACAGTCCAGTTGGACTGAAAACTCTGACGAACTCAACTGAAGTCCAGCTGACTTGGAGTTGTGCCACCAAGTATGTATAAGTGCACGTCATCCATGCGGAAAGTTGACCTGTTGTTCGTGTCCCCCAGAAACTCCGGCTGAATCACGCCAACATACGCCGGAGAATCCCCGGTAGGGTTGTGCGTCCCAACTACAGAGACAGGCACCATGTACGAGTCGTCTTCATTCTTGAACGACAATATCACCCTCGCAACCTTCTCTGACTCGATATCCTCTTGTATGAAATCAAGCGCCGTCTCTCTAGTTGTCAGGGTGGCAACTCGGTCCGGCACGTTCGTGAATGCTGGAGCTCTCGACCGGAGACCGTCGATCTGGAAGATTGTAGCACCTTCTGGCGAGATTGTCATGTTTCCGTTCTCGGCATTCAGAACGAGAAGCCATTGGGGAGCTGTCGAGTCCGGCGTGACGCCGGCTGTCGAGTCCTGATGGAAGATACCATAGCCTGCCCCTATCCCAACTCCGATACCAATAACAAGCGAAACCACGGCTAACGCGAACAAAGCGCCGGGAGCGAGCCCACGGCCAAGCGCCTGTTCTTGCTGTGAATTCTTTTTGGTCTGCGTTTCAGGGTCATCCCCCAGAGCCGTCGACGGTTTCACTGCTTCAGACGTCTCGCTCATTCTTCACTTCTTGTGTTAGAAAACAGTTGAAAATCACAATCAAGTGTTTGTCTTTATATGATTAGACAGACCTACTAGGTCTGTCGTCGTAGGCTACGACATGACGTCATGGCACGACTTTGTCGTGGTTCACACGGAATCGTTCGCCACACAGTTTGATTACAAATCTCATGGCACGAGACGAAAAGAAATCCAGGTCGTTTTCCGCCCTGACCGGGCTCCTCGTCGCACTGATTTTTATCGGTGCAGGAGTTGGCATTGGAATCGGAATTGGCGCAGGCATCTGGAAGGATTCCGGGACGGACGGCTCGGAGCTGGACTGGTTCTTCTCCCAGCAGGCAGACAATGTCCGTGTGAGCAAAGCCACTCCTGATAGCGACGTGGTGTTCGTCACCCTTGACGGTCTCTCGCCGTCGGTCACAGCCATATCATCTTTGCCATACACTGTTGCTCGTGAAGTGAGTCACGATTTACTCGCCGAAGCGCTTAGCAGCGATCCTGGCAAGAATGCCATGCTCGTCTGCGACAACGGGGAGGAAAAGTTGGCTATGCCTTTCGACATCAAGTACGGGTATGCGACGGACGACGAAGTGAACTACATCGGGCAACTGGTGCCCTTCAACAACGGAACGTGGAGCCGTGTGGATGAGGGTAAAGTTTTGAACCAGTCATCGGTGCTCTCTTCTTTTGCTGCTGGAGAGACGGTCGAGTTCAACTCGTCCTGCTACTTGTTCATTGACGGCCTTGGGGACTTCCTCGAGGAACGATGGGAGAATATCAAGGAGAATCCGGGGAGCTTCTTCAAGGGAGCTTTTCAGGGACTGGGAGCCCCTGGGACTGCCGGGACCGATGCACTCGGTGATGCCCTCAAATATGCCACCACGAGTGACGAGCAGGAAAAGCAAAAGATTGAAAACCAGATCGAGGCGAAGGCGGATGGAGCCATTGTTGCTGATGCTGTCGCTGGAATTGCTCTCGGAGGAGTGGCGGTGGCAGGGTCTGAGTTCGGGACAATGGTCGGTGACGCCTGGGTCGAAACGATTGGCAAGCCTCCCCTTCCCAAACTTGGCGGCGGCGCCTTGAAGATGCGCGACGTTTACCAATTCATGCCCAAGTGATGATGAAGATCGATGTCTGGCATCTACGGCCAGCCACAGAACGACGATCAATCTTTAGCTTTTACTTTGGTCAATAAATAGTCGAGACAGCCGCCCCTTAGCGCAGCCTGCGGGCCTCGCGCTCGGACTCCATCAGGGTGAGGATATCTCCCTCCCTGACCGGGCCCTTGACATTCCGCATGATCAGGCGGTTCTGATCGTCCAGGAACTTGACCCTCACCTGTGTCACCTGTCCGCGAGATCCGGTGCGACCGATCACCTTCATGACGATCGCCAGTTTGATTTGGGAGTCCTGTAAGAAGTGGAAACGAGAAGGCGTGAGTGTGGAGGCGAGGTCGTTCGTCCCGAGCCATCTACGGCGTGCGTGTACACCGTGCGTGTACATCATACTTGCAAAGTCGCAGCCGGGACGACTCGATGCGGACGAGCCGAGAGGAGGAGGAAATCCGGCGTGAATTCGGGCAACGTAAATTCGGCGGTGGCTCGCCGCGCGTCTGGTCCACGGGGGGCACTTGCCGCTGTCCCATACCCACAATGGGCGATAGAACACCGTATATGACCCGTCGGACCAGCCACACGCGGCAGCGTTGGGCTCTCTGAATCTCGGACTCCTCAAGCCGCAATCCGCCTGGCCTCCTGGAATTCGGACGGAATGGCCTCGTTGCCCGTCACATAGGCTCTCAAACGTACCATGGTGTGTCTATACCGTGTATCGTAAGTCTAGAGTCACAATTCGATCTGAGTTGGACTCGACCATGCTCGGCGTACGCACCCCCATACTTTTTTCGGAGTCAGCTCCACCCGGCGCGGCGTAGCTCGGCCAGCGAAAGGCGCGGAGGACCGATCGATAGGAGCGGAGCGCGGAGCCCGACGTCCAGTCCACACGGAACGCGGGACCGAAACCGTTCCGCTCGAACCGAATCGGCCACGAGAATGAGCTCACAAACCCAGCACTCGGCGTCCTGCCGTTGTCACCAGGCCGACCACGGCGCGGCCGGTCAAGACTTGGACGAGGTCGAGTTTCAACGGTCGGCCTGCAACGCGGCCTTGGTCGGCGACGTCGAGAAGTTAGAAGCCATTCTCGACCGGTGCGTGAACCTGAACTCGAACTCGAAGTCGAACTCGAGGGAGGAGGCACCGACGTGCGCGCACTGACCCACTCGCTGACTGGCCCACTCGCGCTCGCTCGTACGCCAGGCACCCAGAGCAGCTCCACGAGGACGGTCGAAGGCCAGCCACCCAGTGCGAACTGCATCCCGCGACCTCGTCGGGGTATTCGCCTCTCATATACGCGTCTCGTGCGGGGCACGTGGATGCCGTCAAACTCCTGCTTCGCCGGGGGGCGTACGTGGACAGGCAGACGACCGAGATGGGATCGACGGCCCTGCATCGAGCGGCGGTCGCGGGGCACGCGGCTGTGGTTCGGTTGCTGCTGGACGCGGGTGCAGACGTGAGCATACGGGATTGCGACGGGTTGACGGCGCTCGAGCGGGTGGCCAAGCAACGGAGCGGGATGTCGATGGTCGGCGTGGGGCGGCCCGAGGTCGTCGCGCTTCTCGAGCAGGCCGGCAAGACAGCCTCAAATTCTTGATGGGTCTAACCCATCGAACCGCAAAGTTAGACCGTTCCATTCAACGTGCGGCATAATTTGGAAACTATATACCCCCATGCAGCCATAGGACGCGAAGCGGGCACGACCGTACGCCGCATCACTCTTCTTCGTCCACCCAAGAGAAGGTGTCGGATCCCTTTGGACTGCTCGGCGTGGCGCCTGGCGCGTCCACGGCCGAGATAAAGGCAGCCTTCCGACGACGTGCGCTGGAATGCCATCCGGACATCGTTGCGACGGCACCTCCGGCTGTCCAGGCCGCCAAGGCAGCCGAGTACGCGTCGGTCGTCGAGGCGTACGAGCGACTCACCACTCGGGGGGCGGCATCGTCGTCTGCGACTGCCACTCGTAGCCAGCAGCAATACTCGCACACGTCGTCTGCCTACTACCGCGCCGATATGGGGAAGGGTCGGTACAGGACCACCGCGACGGCGAGCGCCAAGCAGTCGTTCTCGAACTTTGCGCGCAACAGCTGGCAGAATGGGGGCCTCGTCGTGCTCGGTGGAGTGTTTTTCGTCGGATTGATGGTTTGTGAGCCGTTTATCGACGCGTGGTGGGAGTCGCGGAACGAAGGGAAGCTCTTCAAGCACGTCGCCGCAGAGCGCAAGCGGTGCCGATGACTGCTCAGAACATTCAGCTGGGGCAATCCTGAACCCTATATCCTGAATTTGCTCGTCACAGAATGTTATTCCTTCATCTCCATCTCCATCTCCGGGCCCCTGGCAAGGGCCCATGAACGAACTATCGTTTTTCTGCCGGCCCGGCGATGTGTTTTCCTCCAACATACACCTGCTTGACCCCGCGATCGCGCGTTTCGATCAGCCGCTCGACGGCCGCGTCAAAGGTGCAAGACGCATCGCATTCGGCGCCGTGAACGACAAAGTCGGCGATGAAGCCGTCGGCGATGAACCCCAGCCGCCCGCTCGAGCCGTCGCCGTCACCGTCATCGTCACCGTCATCATCACCGTCACGGCCGAGCGATAGGAGGTGCGCGCCCCGCGTGACGCCGAACAGTGCGTCCCACGCGCCGAGCGCGAACCGATTCCGCTCGTCAATCGCTGCGGCGACCGCGCCAAGCGGATCAAGCGGCACCACCGGCGCGTCACTGGCCAGCCCGAAATTCACGTTCGCCCGTCGGAACTCTTCGAGCGGATACGAATACCTGGCATCCTCGTCATGGAGTCGCGAAGGAATCACATCCCGGTCGCCACGCAAATGTTGAGGATTCGGGGTCACCCCCGCGAGCCCGACAGCGGCCATCCGCCGGATGGTGTCGATTGAGCTGACGTGCTGCGCGTGCTCGATGCGATGCCGCATGTGCGCATCCCTCCGCGGCAGTCGCTCGTACGCCGAGAGCACTTCGTCGACGGCTTGGCTGCCGATCGCGTGCGTGGCTACAGTCAGACCCATGGAGTCCGCGGCGCGAATCATCTCCTCCCAGGAGATCGGGTCCACGAGCCGAATACCGGCACCGGCACCGGCACCGGCACCGTCTTTATACGGTCGCGTGAATAGGGCCGTCCTGCTGCTGAGGGAGCCATCGTAGAAGTCCTTCACCCCGCCGACACGGAGCTTCCCGTCCCCCCCAAACCGTGTCGTCCCCAACGCGTCTATCAGCTCTTTCAGCGCCACGTGCGCCTTGAGACTCACAAACGCATCCACGCGGACCCGCATCCCGTCGGCCCCGGGAATCAAACAGTCCGTCAGGTCGTCGAACGACGCAAAGTCGTCGTCGAACGACACGCGACCCATGTCTCCCACCCTTGTCACGCCCTTTTGCAACGCGTACCGCTCGGCGGCCAGATACGCCTCCCACAGCAGCTCGCTCGACGGGGAGGGGATCACCGCGGTGAGGAGGCCCATTGCCGCGTCGCACAGCACGCCTGTCGGTGCGCCGGACGCGTCTCTCCGTATGGCCCCACCCTCTGGAGACGCCGTATCGGCCGAGATACTTGCAAGCTGCAGCGCCCGTCTATTTGCCAAGAGCTGGTGGCTGTCAAACCGGAAAACAACCGTCGGAACGGGCACGTCGTCCAGCCAGCTCGCGTCTCCAAACTCGTGCAGATAGCCGTACGCCACCGCCCAATCAGTCTGCTGCTTTTCCAGAGCAGACGCGATCCGCTGACGAAGCGCGTCGGCCCCTTTCTCCACGTCACGCACGTCGATGACAGCCCCCAGCAACGCCAGGCCCGTCGAAATGAAGTGCACGTGCGGGTCCACAAATCCAGGCGTGACGATGGCACCCTCGAGGTCCTCTCTTCGAACGCCATCAGCAGGCAGCACGTCGCGCGAGGCAAACCGACCCGTCTCTGTGTCGACGATGAACGATCGCTCGACGCCCCGCCCGTCCTCCCCGGACATCAGCACGAACGCATTCTCGAAGATGACAAACCTGCCACTGGCACTGCCACTGCCACTGCCACTGCCGTGATGCGGACTCCCTGGCGGACTCCCTGGGTTCCCCGCGAAGTACGGGCAGGCCCCAGACCCGGCGAGGATCAGGTACCGCTCGATGGACGGCCAGAACACGGCCAGCAGACCCATGGCGACCGCCAGCGCCGACAGGACGGTCTCAGCGCGGCTCAAACGTCCGCCTGCCCCCCTAGTCATTGCGCGAAATGCATTGTTTTTGATCACCTCGCCGAGGAAACGACTCGTTTCAAACGATCCGAGTCCGGGAACTCCAAATTTTCCGGACACACACTTACGCGTGGTTGGGTGCACAACAGGCTCACGAACGAATCGCCGTATATATATACCCACGCGCGTCGTGTCCACCGAATCGCTGAAAGGGCGCCTTGGGAAGCCCGATCGAATCGATTCCACGTCCACGTCCACGTCCCCACGATGGCAAACTCGACGGACTTCTCGGCCGTCCTCGCCGCGATCATGTCGGTGCCCGAGCAGTACAAGGCAGCATCAGGCCACCAGATGTCCGAGGTGCTCACGAGCAAGGACGCCAGGCAGACCCTGGAGGGCTCGTCGCCCGACGAGCTCCTGTCGTGCGCCCAGACAGAGTTGGATGCACGCGATCATCAGATCGGATTTTTGTGCGTTCTCGAAAGCGTCGCATCGAGGAAGAAAGTGCGGGATGGGCCGTGGTCGCCGCTGGCCGCAGAGCTGGCGAGGCTGGCGTCCGGCTTTCTCGCGGCCGCCAGGCCGTCGGATTACATGGGCACGTGTCCCGTGTGGTCGAAGAAGCTGTGTTCGCTCTGCGTCTCTCTCGCGAGACAGGCCATTGCTGCGGCGAACGCCGTCCAGTCGCCTCGCGTGGACGAGGCGAAAGCGAGCATCCTGCCGCTGTGCTCGGGGCTCGAGTGCCTGACGCAGGGAGATGTGCAGCGGATCACGCCGCTGCACGCCGTGCTGATCGAGCTTTGCGTGGTGACCAAATGCTACGCGAAGGCTGTGGGTCTGATGGGGCCGATGCCGTCGCTGTATGAGCCAGAGCGTTTTGGCACCAAGCTGAAGGACGTGTTGGCGTGCTTCTTGCACTGCGGTGACGCGCTGCTCTCTCTGAAGCGATACGAGGAGGGACTGAACATGCTCAAGGGGGCCTTATCGATGCCGCTCTACGCGTCTCATCCGCTGGCCACCGCGGCGGCCAAGAAGTACGTGCTCGGGTCGCTCATCAAGTGGGGCGAGCTGGACGACCTTCCGATGTACGTGTCCAACGTCGTGCGAAAGACGGTCTCGCAGGAGATTCCCGAGTATCAGGGCCTGGTCCGTCAGGCCGAGACGCTGCGTTTCGACCTGACGACGCCTTCGGCGGCCGACTCGGGCGTGCATCCGTCGGCGCACGCGCTGCACGAGTATATCGTGGAGAAGGAGGCGACGTGGAAGGAGGACGGCAACGAGGCGCTGATTGCGATCATCGCCGCCGACCTCTATCACACCGCAACGCTCATCCGGTTCCTGAAAACGTACACGACGATGCCCAAGGACGTGCTCATGAGGGCCCTGGGGGTGGCGTCGGCGGCCGAGCTGGACGCCGTCGTCATGAAGTTCTCGGCGTTGGAGAGCGTGACCGGGGCGGTGCGTATCGATGACGAGGAGAATGTCGTGCACTTTGATATTGCGCTCGACGAGGTCAACGGGATGACGATGCGCAAGCTGATGCAGCTGATCCAGAAGGCGACGGCGGCTAAAAAGGCGGTGGACGAGGACTGGGTGGCGATCGAGACCAGCGACGTCTTCCGAAAGCAGATGAATCGATCCGACGGCGGGCGCGGTGAGCGAATGAAGAAGGGGATGATGGCGCGAGAGGGGCCGAGCATCGACATGTCGGCCCTGCCGATGTCGGCATCCGAGCGGATGATGAGCGGATGATGATTGATTGGATTTTCGTCATCGTGTTCTCGTCAGGTTGTCATCTTAAACATGGTATTACCATGGTATTAAATACCACCTCAAATCGCATCACGTCGCGTCGCGTCCCGTCGCATCACGATCCCCCTTCGGCGACCGCGTGACGTTCGGTCCCCCCCTCCTTGTCCACTCCTCTCTCCAAGAGGAGCGCTTGCCACTCGCAGGCATGGACGTTCCACGAGAAGTCGTACTTCATGCCGAGGGCCCTCTGGTTGCAGTGGCTGTCGGACCCGTGCTCGTCAACGGCTGCCTTCATGGCGGCGACGAGGTCGTCCACGCTCTCCTGGAGCGTCTCGGCCCGCGGCAACAGGATGCCCACGCCGGCGTCTCCCAGGTTCTTCAGACCCCCAGTCGCAGTCATGATGGGCACCGCGCCGTACCGCGCCGCGCATTGGGCGATCAGCCCGCACGGCTCAAACTTGGACGGGATCAGGCAGTAGTCGGCGGCGGCCAGCATCCAGTGGGCGAGCTCCTCCGAGAACTCGCAGACGCCCGTCGCCGTCCCCGGAAAGTTCAGCTCCAAGCTTGACACGGCCTGCTCGAGCCACTGATCTCCCGTCCCGAGGACGGCCAACTGGATGGTGGACGTCGGTTGGGGCGCCACCGGGCTCATCTTCGGCTTGAATTTCCTCTTCGGCTTGTTCCTGGAGGGCGTCGTCGTCTTGATGGACAGGCGACCAACAGCTGCAGTCACGTCGGTCGTTTCATTCGCTCCAGCCGCTCCAGTCGCTCCAGTCGCGCCGTCTGCCCCGCCGCCAGCCAGCTCGACGGGCCCCGGGGCCGGCTTCTTGGGCAGCAGCCGCGTCGCCGCACGGAGCAGCGCATCGACCCCTTTTTGCTCCGTAAGTCGTCCGATGAACACGAACAGCACCGAATCATCCACCTCGAGCCCCAGCCGCGCCTGCAGACGCCGCTTCATGGAGTTTTTCCCTCGGAACACGGTGTACGCGTTGTACCGGCAGTCGTCCGGCAGCAGGGCGTCCGTCTCCGGGTCCCACTCGTCCACATCGATCCCGTTCATGATGCCTTGGACCTGCTTATGCCGCAGAATCTCCCCCATCCCACAGCTGAACTCGTCGTTTTCCGAGGCAATCTCCACCGCGTAGTGCGGACTCACCGTCAGCACCCGGTCCGCCAGCAGCAGCGCCCCACGCAGAAAGTTCACCTCGTCTTCCGCTTCGAGTTCCAACGATTCAAACGCCTCGAACGCCTCGAGCGCCTCGAACGACCCGGCCGACCCGGCCGACCCGGCCGAAACCACCTGCTCCCACGGCACCCTGGTCAACAGCGGCGCCATGGCCGCCGCCCCCAGCCCCAGATCCCTTCCCACCGCCTCCGCCGAAAACACGCCCTGATATGCCAGATTGTGTATGCAAAATACGGTGTTCACGTCCACCTGGCCCAGCCCGTCCGCAATCTGCCGCTCCGCACTCGTCAGGGTGTCTGGTGCGCCTGCCGCCTTGGCCATGATTTGCCGCAGCCGCACCAACACCAGCGCCGTCGGCCAATCATTCAGCACAAACACGACCTTGTCGTGTCTTGAAGAGGACGACAACGACGACAACGACGACAACGACGACGATGAGGAGGACGACGACGACCGCGACGACGGGGTCCCTCCGAGCCGTGCCGCCGCCATCAACGCCCCCCACGCCATGATATCATACCGCACCGCCATATTCCGGCAATCGTACACCCCGCCGTCCGCATCTACGTACGTAAACGACGGATGTTCGTTCTTCAAATCCTGCCGCGTGACGACCCGGTGCATGTCCAACAGCGGATGCCGCACAAACACCCGCTCAACCCCGTCCTGCGTCGTACTATACAGCGACGCTTCACCAAACACCGATCCAGGCTCTCCCTCTCCCTCTCCCTCTCCTTCTCCCGCTCCCGCTCCCTCGCGTCCGCGCTCCAACTCGCGCTCGGCCGTCGCGCCTTCCTCCGCTCTCTCTCCACCACCGTCGTCCACGAACCCGTCCACCACGACGTCCGGCAACGCAACAGACACCCCACACCCGCCGCCCCCATCGT
>Ga0222716_10003326_pt1 | contig 12860 bp, 8 predicted proteins | sample C33_13DmetaG_FD_165044 | JGI IMG/M metagenome (GOLD analysis project Ga0222716, IMG submission 165044) | Estuarine water microbial communities from San Francisco Bay, California, United States - C33_13D | ecosystem: Environmental > Aquatic > Marine > Unclassified | place: USA: California... | reverse complement strand
TCAATTTGTTTGCAAACCAAACAGTTGACGCTACGCCTAGCACTAACGGAAACGGTAGTGCTGGAGTGATGGTCAAGGTATTAAGCGGAAATCTTAATAAAGACGTTATCGACTTGATCGATTCTAGCTACCTCGGAAAAACTGACTACCCATTCTTGGGCGCAGACAAGTATCCTACTGTAGCTTTAAGAGCAACCGCTGCCACCGAAGACGCTCCTGTTCTCGGTGTGACCTTGAGACAAACAGTTGAAACCGATGAAAACGGTGAAAAACTCATCTATAACCCTGTCAAAAAAGACGAGCTTCAAGCTGTTCTTAGCGGACAGGCTGTACCTGTAGCAACCAAAGGGATGTTTACATTTGATGAGGCAGCTTACGAGAAAGATGCAAATTTTGCTCCCGGCAATCTTGCTATTATTTCCGCAAACGCAGGTAAACTCTCTGGTATTGCTTGGGCAAATACCTCAGGAGAAACCATTGTTGGTACCATTTTGGGAACTGGAAACAGAACTTCTCAGCTTGGTGTGGCTGATCAATTCGCAGGAACTGGCACAGCGCAATATGCGCTCGTACAGTTGGATTGCTCTTTAAGTAGCACTTATACTGCGTAATAAAAAGAAAGGACTTAAAAAATAATGAATATTACATTAAAAAGAACCGATGATCAATTGGAATTAGTCAAAGCGATGGCTTCACGTAACAGAGATGTTGCATATGCCGCTCAAGTCGCTTTAGCTGAATTTATTGGTCCAGTTTTGGCGGAAGTTATCAACAATGCTCCTACGATTAGTAATTTATTTACTTCTCTCCAGTTTAACGCTGATGACAACCCCTCCATTCCTTTGGACCTCTATCACGACATTTTCGACGAAGATTACATCAAAGTTTATAGCCAGTCTGTCGCTGGTGGTTTACCTACTAACTACGTGCAGCCAACTGCTGCTGAGTTAAAGTTCACCACTTACAGCTTAGATTCTGCTGTTTCTTTTGATCGTAAATACGCTTCTCGTTCACGTTTAGACGTTGTGGGCAAAACTTTCACAAGAGTTGCTCAGGAAGTTTTATTAAAGCAAGAAAGAACATCTGCTAATCTTTTGTTTACCGCTGCAGCTAACGCTAGCAATGGTACTAGCGGTGTTGCTGCTGCTAATAAGCATGTTTTCCGTACTGCTCAAGCCAATAGATTCTTATTGGATGACTTGAACAAGTTATTCACTAAAGCTAAAAGAATTAACGCTTCTTTTGTCGGCGGTACTCCTAGTGGTGCTCGTCGCGGGGTAACTGATCTCTTGGTTTCTCCTGAAGTCGTTGAAAGCATTCGTGCTATGGCATACAACCCTGTCAACACTAAAGCTCCTAATGGTGCTGCTCCACATAATCAGACTGACGGTATCGCTTTAACAGATAATGTTAGGTCTGAGATTTTCTCTCAGAGTGGCTTGACTGAGTTTTATGGTGTTTCTATCATGGAAGTGTTAGAAATGGGCGTAGGCAAGCGATTCAACACTGTATTTGATACCGTGGCAGGATCTACTACATACTTAGACCATGGCTCTTTAACAGCATCTAGCGTATTTAATGGTGCAACAGAAGAGCTTATTCTTGGTTTAGATCGCAGCCGTGACGCATTAGTTCGCGCTGTAGCTGTTGATTCTGAGTCTGGCGGAGAGTTTAACTTGGTCGCAGATGACCAATTTTCTTCTCGTCAACAGAGAATCGGTTATTATGGATCTCTTGAAGAGGGTCGTATGGTCCTTGACAACAGAGCCATTGTTGGATTGATTATGTAATCTGTCTTTCAGAAGCTTGTAGCGTCACCCTTTCGGGGGTGGCGCTTTTTTATTTGAATAAACACATTTGACCTTTAATATATATAAGATATGACAAGAAAGAAAAAGAAAGCGAAAAAAGTTACATCAGTAGATGATCTTAGCAACTTTTCTAGTGGAAAAATCGAAGATGAAGATATTAGAAAAACGAAAGAGCTTGAAGAGGCTCTTGGTATTAAGCATGTCAATCCTTTCGGCACTAATGATCCTAAGATTTTCGAAGAAAAACTTAATGATAGTAATTTAGCGGACTTGCAAAGATTATGTCAAAAGGTAGGCATTTTTCCCAGTCATGAAAAGTCTAGGCTAAAAGAGTCTTTGAAAAAAGAATTCGTAAGGATCACAAAAGGCTCTAGAACTATAGTCTTACAACAAGAATTAGATATCATGCACCCTGATCACCCTGATCATCAAAAAGCAAAAAATATTATAGAAGGTTTTTAAATTTCGCTGGTTGACTCTATAGTCAGGACCTAAGGTTCGAAATGAATCAGGTCTATCTACAAGGTGATGCCTGATTCGAGCAACCAGCTGACTGTAATAAAAAAGCCCCCCAAAAAATGGGGGGCTTTTCTTTACTATTAATTAAGCTACGCTATAAGAAGCTGCTTCAGATTTTTTCTTTCCTAAGGGGAAAAATGGGAGAGTTCTGAACAACTGATAACTGCCATCCATAATTACTCCACTTGAAGTATCGTTAGATCCTCCAATTTGACATGAGAATGTTAAGTCAGCTGTTTGATTATCTCCTATTGTATTAGAGAAAGACTCTCCTTCGAGCCTTGCATTTTTGCACTGAATTTCTATTTTCTTGTCAGAGCTTCTTCCTCCTGTTGTTGGGTCACAACCGTACAAAGTAAGAGTAAAGTTATGGTGTTTAACGTTGCACAAAGCATGGAATATATTGTTAGCTTTTAGCTCCGATACAACAACAGATAAACTTACATCTACATTTAGAGGTAAATCGATAACTCTAGCATAACCAAAAGTGCTACCTAATCTTTGTAGCACGGTTCTGCTCATAGGTACACTTATACTCATGCTTTGTAGATGAGCTTCTCCATCTCCACTCATATCTACAAAACCCTGATAATTACCGCTATTACCCATTGAGAAAGTAATATCTCCCGGTCTTAAAGCTGAAGGTGTACCATTATCACCAGTTGTGTTAATTGTATCATTAGCATTTATAACAAACTGATTAGTTTGTGAACTAAGATTAGCATCTAAATCTCCTGTATTATATTCTCCATTAATAATATCTACAGCAGGAGCAAATGGTGCGTACGTGGGTGGGTTAGTGTCACTAACTATACCTCCAGTTATCCTGTCATCAACCTTAATATTAAAACCTTCGACTGTTACAGATGCTGTTGGTATAGATCCTACAGCAGCTTCTATGGAGTAATCAGATATAAACCCATTGCCGATACCAATAACTTCAAAATCGCCAACCGTAGCGGAAACCGTTGACCCATCCACATCTTCACCTTCAGGGGAAACAACAATAAAATAATTATTACCTTCATTATCATCGATTAACCCGGAAAGAGCACTGTAACCTGATACAGCTAAATCTCCAGTATTGTAAGCTGTTCTAGCTCCACCACCATAGTTTGAAGTAGGTATATTAAAACCTAATTTTCTTTCGTTACCTCCATCAGTTAAATAGTAGTTAAAATCTAAACCGACAGTTGGAGATTCCATAGCTATAGAATCAATTCTAGCTAATTTTCCGAATTCATTAATGTCGGTTCTATTTATTGAAAAGTTAAAGTTTGCAGATTGGATTCTTTCGAGAGGCGTTACTAATGAGCGCAATTTTGCAGATCCTACATCAACACCTGTTACACCAGTCCATCCTTTACCTGCACCCGCTGCCCCATGAGAGTCTGAAGAGGTAGCAGAACCACTCTGCAAATGAAACTGATTTGAATTAGGCGCTATAAAAAGCGCCTGACTTTGATAAATTATTCTATTTCTTGCCATAATATTTAATTGTTAAATTTTAAAGTAATTTACATTTTTTATCTCGTTTTGAGAAGTTTTTTTAAGTTGACCTTGGGAAACGGTATTTATGGATTTCAAAATCTATAAAACCCACATATAACGAGGGCTCCAAGACCCTTCTTGCCCTATCTGAAAATTTTGATACAGTTGTGTTGTCTATCATGTAAGTATCGTTTTGATAATTGTTAGCTAAACCTGTATAATTATAACCGTTGGGATAATGATCAGATTTTACATCTCCGTATTCGTTTAGAGGCGCTCCTGTAAAAGGTATATTAGCAAAACAAGTATGATTAGAATCAGCAAAAACAGATAAAATACCATCTAATTCATAAAGGTTTTCTGCGAAAACAACTGCTTTTGCATTTATCACTGAATCATCTTCACCTCCTAAAGCAAAAGGAACGTTATTGACACCTTCTATAGAAAGAAAAGCTGCGGGAGTTACTTGATCGTAAGGCTTAATGTATGTTAGTTCTCTTGTGTACCGACTGTTAGTCTCATATTTGCCTTCAAGAATAAGTTGTTCTTCATTTTGGTTAGAGATGTATGTATTGAAATTTTTAACACTATATCTACCGCTTAAATTTGTGCCAGTAGGAAAACCACTATCAAAAAGTAGCCTTCCATTCTCATAATCAACCATCATGCCGCTTGTTCCTTTTGATATAGCTGCACCATCTCCGCTGAGAGCTTCGAGAACAACAGCTCCATCAACAGACTCATCAACAACAAATTGTTTATACGGACTACCAAACACAACTTTATCTGTGATTCTTTCGTCAGCGTAATAATAAAAATTAGTTGTAAATGTTTCGTAAGCCTCACCTTTTCTCATAAGGTAAGAGTCGAACCATAAATAAAAACTACTAAGTAATTGATGTTGAAATGTCGGTTTCATTTAAATTGATTTTTTAATTTTTGAATACTATCTTTGTATTTTTTAAATAGCGGCGACAAATAACCTCTCCTTGTGTATGTGCCTCCTCTTACTTTTTTTGATACTTGTATTCCTTCTCCTGATCTTGAATTTGCGGCATCTATAGCTAAATATCGACCTAAGCCAGATATGCCCACTTCTATGCCTCTTGCCCAAGATCTACCTGAAGCCCAAGGCATAGGACTTATAGAATAAGCATCTTGAAGTGTTGGTATTTCTATATTAACAGTAGTGTTACCTCTTCTGCTATAAATTCTAATAGAATATTTTTTAAATAAATTTTCTAAAGGCGGAATAGGGCTATCTCCTTCGTGAAACCCTATAAAACCAAACAAGTTGGAATAGCCTCCTAATGTGCCGCTAATATTCGATCCATTTGGCCCCTCTTTTATTTCTTTCGTAACAGGGTGATCCATGAAAGATTTTATGAAAGAGTTTGATATGTCTTTCATTTCTTTTTCTACTATCCGCCTTACTTCTTTTTTCCATTGCAACGTTAAATGAAGCTTGGAAATTACAGGTTGGACATCTTTTTTTGTAATCTTTGCCATGTTAGCCTGCTGGTTTTACATGAAATGTATAAAATTGAGAATCAAATAAACCATGACCTCTAAAATCACTATCTATATAAAATTGTTGATTATCAAATTCTATACGTTTTGATTCTTTTACGTTAACATAATCTGCGGATTTTATTTTTAATCTTACTTTGCCGTCTTGCATTTGTATCTTTAACTGAGAGTCGGACATGCCGTCTGCAAAAAGATTTTCATCGTATCTGTTGCTATATTGTATTCTCGCGTAAATTTGAAAGCTTTGAGGTGTATAAGTTATACTAGTAGTGGCTCCAGCGTTACCGTAAATAGAATTAAAAGAAGGGCTTTGTGTGCTAATTGTTTCAACTGCGTCTTTATAGCAGGTCACAAGTCTCGCAAAAGTATCATGCTGATCCTCCATAACACTATTAAGAGATGTTTTTTCTGTTGATGTTAATAAGCTAGCCATATCAGCATATGTATACACTTTATTATCTTTTTTTAGAAAAATAGAGTATTTTAAATAATATATTAGGAAGATTTTATGTTAAAAGAACTTTACCAATTTACAGTAGATATAGAACAAGAGGTGGAAGAAACCCTAAAAGAAACTCGCAAAAATGAAAGCGGAGTGGAAGAAGAGGTTGAAATCAAGAAAAAAGTTAAAAAAGATGTTCCTGTAGATGTCTTGATTAAAAAACCTTCACGCCGACAATTAGAAGATGCTGAGACAGAATTTTCTATTTGTATGAGTGAATGCGTCAAAAAAGGAATTCTTACTAAAGCTATGTTAGCAAAAAAATATGCTGATACAGGAGGAGCTTTAGCGGAAGAAGAGGCTAAGAGTTTATTAAAATTGTATCAAGAGGCCGCAGAAATAGAAAGGGAAGTTTCCCGGCTTTCTGTTAAAGGTTATGATAAGAATAACGAAAAACTCCAAAATAAATTGCGAGACTACGATGCTCGCATGACAGATATAAAAAGAAAAATAATCGAAACAGAATCTGACTACAGAGTTTTATTTAATCATACCGCAGATGTAAAAGCTCAAAACAGAGTTTTAATGTGGTATGTCATGAACCTAACTTATTACAAGGGGTTAGCTCTTAATGTACCTGAATACAAATTATTTTTTCAAGGAGAAACTTTTAAAGATAAAATGGACGATTATTACAAAAAAGATGAAGAAGATGAAGATTTGTTTTTGAAAATTATTGGTAAAGTTTCTTCTATTTTAAGTTATTGGTATTTTAGTGGCGCAGAATTCAAAAAAGAAGATGTGGATGCATTTTTAAATGAAAATGACGAGGCTGCGGAGGAAATAGTAGAAGAATCAAAAGAAAAGGTAGATGAGCAAAAGCAAAATTCAGAATCCTGATATTAATTTTAGGGAAGCTTTTAGAGATATTGCATTTGGTTATTCTAGTTTTTTATTCGATAACCAGTTGATATATATCAAACATTTATCTGTCTTTGATCAAATATATATAGAAAAAATAAAACAAGAGCTTATTGATAAAGCTATTGTAATGGGGCTTCCTACCGAAAAGGAAGCCCTTGCTTATATTACGGACAACAATATCTGGACAAGTAATGATGAGTCCAAATTAGAACAGCAAAAAAAATACATAAACAATCTGCGAGATACTAGAAAAAATCTTTACCGTGTAAGTGAAATAAATTCTGTAGATAATGATATAGATAAAGCAAATCAAGAATATAATATGATATCCTATAAAAAGCGCGAGCTTATGGGACAAACCGCAGAAAAATACGCAGAAAAAAGAGTTTCAGAGTATTACATCTTATGTTCTTTTTATAAAGACCAAAAATTAAATAATCCTTTTTTTAGTCAAGAAGAGGTGGACTTGTTAGAAGCTGAAGATCTTACTTATGTTATATCACAATATAATGATAAGTTTTTATGTTTTGACGATAACAATATTCAAAAGGTTACTCTGCAAGATTTTTTTCAAATGTACATGCCTTTTTGCGAAGATGTAAGGAACTTCTATAATAAACCTTTATTTGAATTATCTATAAATCAAGTGAAGCTAATTGTATATTCTAGAATGTTTAAGAATATATTCGAAAACTACCCAAAGATACCAGATGGAATAAAAAGAGACCCTGAAAAAATTATTGATTATGTGAATTCTCAAGAAAAAGCTAAAGATGTTTTGAAGAATCTTGATAAAGACGGAGCCTCAACCATTGTCGGAGCTAAAAAAGAAGATTACGATCATTTAGGGTATAAAGAAACCCAAGGTAAGTCATTATCCAGTATGTTAAAAGAAAAAGGCGGCAAAATGGACATGAAAGATCTCATGAATGCTATGAATACATGATTTTTTATTAAAAAAAAGTGTATAATTAATATTAGTAGCTATGGCAATAAATGTAAAAATAGATCCAGATATTCAACATCTGATAAAAGGGTTTGAAAAAGGTGCAAAGCAGTTTAACTCTAAGAGCGCAAGTAAAACTAAACTGAAGTTTGCTATTGATGAAAAATCTTTCTCTCGGCCACTTGGTAAAATCACTGGCCAAGTTAACATGTTCGAATCTGCGATGGAAGCAGCAAATGCGCGTGTTATTGCTTTCGGTGCCTCAACTGCAGTTTTAGCTACAGTCGTTAAAAGTTTAAAAGATTTAGTAAATGTATCTATTGAGGTCGAAGCTGCTTTCGCTGATATAAATCGTATTTTAAATCTTTCGGGCGGCAATTTAGATAAGTTTAGTAATAAATTATTTGACACAGCACAAAAAACAGCTTCAACGTTTCAGGCTGCATCTTCTGCTGCTCTAGAATTTTCTCGTCAAGGTTTAAAAACAGAAGAGGTTTTAAAAAGAACTTCTGATGCGTTAACGCTCGTTCGTTTAACAGGAATGAATGCTAAAAAGTCTGTTGACCTTTTGACTGCTACGGTTAATGCGTTTACAGATCTTGATACGACATCTGCTGTTGATAAATTTGTTGCAGTTGAAACAAAGTTCGCTGTTGCGGCTAGAGATTTGGTTGAAGGCTTAAGTCGAGTTGGTTCTGCAGCTGTTGATGCCAAAGTTGATTTCAATGAGCTTAATGCTTTGATTACTGCTGTTCAGCAAACTACTGGTAGAGGTGGAGCTGTTATTGGTAACGCATTAAAAACTATTTTCACACGTTTGCAACGTGAATCGACATTGGAAGCTTTGGAAAGATTTAATGTTACAGTAAGAGATGTGCAAGGCAACATATTACCGGCGACTCAAGTGCTAGATAATTTTGCGGGAAAATATGATAAACTAGCTGATTCTACTCAAGCTTATTTGCGTGAACAAGTGGCAGGCGTGTTCCAAGCTAATATTCTTTCGGCAATATTAAAAGATTTAAATAAAGAGCAATCTACGTTTTCAAGAGCTTTGGATGTTTCTGTTAATGCCACAGAAAATGCTGCGCAAGCTAATGAGAAATTAAATCAAACAATGTCAGCTTTATTGCAAAACACTGCGACTGAATTTGCAAAACTACAGAAAAATTTAGGTGATGCTGCGTTTCTTGATTTAGGTAAAGGTATAGTAGGGGCGATGCAGACTGCCTTAAAAAGTTTAAATAGCGCCTTGGATAAAGACTCTACCGGTGCAGGGGCATTTTTTGCACAAGGGTTTATTAGTGGTTTAAGCAATGTTTTACAAGGCCCTGTATTGATAGGTGCTCTGCAGATTATATTAAAAGTCGCTAAACAATCTTTTACTTTTTTAGCTCAAGCTATACCAACTTTGCTTAATATAACTACTCAAGCTCAAAAAAGAGCCCAAACAGAAGAGTTCATTAACAACTTGTTGCGTTCAGATGTAGATTTAGCAAAACAAATTGTTTCAGCAGAAGGCAATCAATCAAGGCAATTGGAACTAGTTTTAGCAAAATCAAGAGCTATTACTGAACAATATCAAGCACAATATCGCTTGTCTACTTCATTAGGGGGAGCAATTGTTAGTGGTGGATCTTTCATTACTGCGGCAGGCGTTAAGGGTAGCACCGCTTCAAAAATAAAAAATAAAGCCGGAGGTTATACCCCAAGCATTAATGCAGAGCAAAGCGCGATTAATAGAGGGGTAGGGGGAGCAGGAGGTGGAGCTTATCCTGTTGTTATTCCTAATTTTGCTTTTGGTGGGGGAAATGTTGGTCCTGTTGTCGCTAATAGTAGCGAAGTTATAGTTCCCAATTATGGGGGGTCTGGAGGAAGCGCTATATTTAATCAGCAAATGATTTCTCAGTATGGTATACCTAATGGGGCTGTACCTATAGCAAGCAAAGGCTTAGTGTCTAAAAACAAAAAAGTTGGCAGACAGTTTGAAAAAGATGTGGGTAATGCTATAGGCGTTAATCCGTCATACAATTCTCCTATAGATTTTAGCTCTGTAATCAGAAAGCCTGCAAGTAAAGGTTTTGGCCCCCATTTATACAGAAAAAATGCTATAGCTGATGCACATTCCGGTTTGGGACATACAGCTTCTCAAATTGTATCTAAATTGTTAAATGAGCTTCATGAAAAACCAGAATCTAATATTAAATTAGGTTGGGATGATGCTAAAAACACTTTTGTTTTAGATAGTGGATTCATTGAGATAATCGGCGCAGGAAAAGATCGTCGCGGAGTTACTAGAAAAAGCAATTTTAGCAGTCTTGGTTCAAGAGCTAAAAAAAGATATTCGGACCTTGAGGGTCAAGATTTTTTCACTAAGTATAACCAAGATTACGTTTCATTATCTTCTGGTTATATTCCTAATTTTGCTGCAGGAAGAGGAACTTTATCTTCGACAGCAGACCCATTAAACCTTAAAGCAGCTCAAGCTGAAAACCCTTTTATCAATTCTCTAGATACAGGCAAATTAGGTTTTGATCGACATGAAAAATTGAACATTAGGTTAACGAATAAAAAAGGCGGAGATAAAAAAGGCGGAGGCAATATAAATAGAGAATTCGGAAACAATGCAGAGAAGAAAGCTGCACCGATTGTTAAAAAGATGGGGTATTTCCCAGCTCATAAGGCTGGAATGTTTAACTCTGAGCATAGTGCAGTAGATTTTATAAAAACTAGCAATGGGCTACCTAAGGGAGGGGCTCTGACTGGCGTAATGGAGTTAAAAGCTGGAGGCATAAAACCTGAAACAATATCCAAACCTTTAAGGGCCATCACAGAAAATTTGCACTTACCTATAGTGCAAAACATGTTTAAAAAAGAAGGGCCGGAAAACTTAAAATACGACTCTATTTTAGCGACAAGAAAAATAGGCCCCGATCCTTATAAAATGACCGGAATGATGCGCAAAGGAATGGGTAAAGGCGCTAATATGGCCAGAGGTTATGTTCCGAATTTTGCTAAAGGTAGAGCTAGAAAAGATCTAAAAAAACATAATAAGTCAAAACAAAGTGCAATTAATACATCAGACATGAATGCTGCAATAGATTATGCAGCTAATGCTATAAATTCTTTAGGAATGAGCGCTGAATCTGCTGCCGCTGCAACAAAGAAGCAGACTGGTAAAATCGTAACCGCAGAAATGATACAAGATAGAATAAATTCTAATTTATCAAAGTCTGCGACTGCTTCAGGAAGATTTGCTTCAGGACTGAAAAGTTTAAAAGCTAAAGTCGGCAAGGCAATGGATAAACCCGGAGTTGCAATGGGTCTAATGTTTGGGGCTCCAATGTTAGCTGGTTTAGCAGAGCAGACTATTACAGGGGGAAAATCTCGTCTGGATCAAACTAGCGGGCAAAGGTTAGGTGGTTCAGCCGTTTCTAATATTACTAGTTTTGCTACTTCTGGAGCTATGATAGGAGGATTACCGGGAGCTGTAGCTGGAGGTTTAATAGGTTTAGGCAAGGCGGCATCTGATGCATCTTTATCTCTTGGAGAACTAAAACAGATGTCGGAAGAGTATAAGAAAACAACTCAACAAATTACATCTGCTGGAGAACAATATATTAAAGCTCAAGAAGATATCCAAAAAGCGACTCAAGCTCTAGACGCTAACAAACTTCAAGACGCTCAAAAAAGAGCTGCTGAAAGCTTAAAAACACTACGATCATCTGGGGAAGGTTTAGATAATGTTTTTGCTAGTTCCACTGGAGACATAAAGAAAATGACAGAGAGTTTAGTGGAATTTGAAAGAAAAAGGCAACAGGGTGCTGCTATTACGGATTTGGGTACTGTAACAGAAACTTCCAGAGGTGGAATTAAGTCTGTTGGTTTAGCTAAGAATTTTGCTAATTCATTAACTCAAGACCCTGAGCAAGCTAGAAAAATAGGGAGTCTTATCTCTGAAATAGCCACAAAAAGTGAAACTAAGACAGCAGACATAGCAACTGATCCTTTATTAAATGCTCCTATTGTTGGTAAAGCGTTAACGAATACTGCAGAAATTGGATTAAAGTTTTTTGGTAGCAAGACTATTCGTGAAAGTATAGGGGATCAAGTTTCTGATGTTTTGACTTCTGAGGGTTTAATAGACGAAGATATGGGTAAACTTTTAGCAGCACAAATCGAAAATATCCCTATTGATCAACTCAATGATTATTTACAGAATTTGGTTATAGCCTTTAAATCTTTGAGGACTGACCCTAATGATATAACCGATGAAATGAAGCAGCTTGGTTTTAACTTCACAAATTTAAAAACTGACATAGCTACTTCTGTTCAGGCTGTAAAAAATCAAATTTCTAAGCGAAACATGTCCGCAGAGTTTAGAAGCGCCATGGAAAATTTGCAGAACGCTGTGTTGAATGGGATAAATGCTCCGATTACAAAATTCCAAACAATGAAATCGCAATTATCAAAAGCTCAAGAAGATAAATTTGCGTCAGAAAGAGATAAATTTTATACTGACAATGTTTTAACTTTTACTAATACCCTTGGGGATATAAGTAAAGGACAAAATACTCAAGAACTCATTAAAAAAGTTGAAGCAGATATGAGAGCCGGTAGAGATGTGTCGAACCTTCGATCTCAGCTTTATGAGACTATGGTAGAAGATGCGGCTGGTCCAGTTTTGATTACGGAAAAGCAAATGCTTGCTATAAAAACTCAAGAAGACGCTTATAAATTATTGATACAAACCCAAAGTAATGAAGAAAAAATATTAATAGAAAAATTGCGTATAGAAAAAATAAAAGCTGAAAACACTAAAAAAGAATTAGAAGCTCAAAGAGAAATATCTATCTTGAGAGCTGAAAGGAGAATTGCTGATGCAGAAATGTCAAAGCAGCAAGCAGACGTTAACCTTGCTTTATCTAGAAGACAGTTTGGTTTAGATATGAGCGTTGGACTTACTGGTTCTCAAAGAATAAGAGAATCTCAATCTATTGCTGGAGCTAGGTTTAAAGCTAATGTAGGCAATTTAAATGCAAAAGAACAAAGAGATTTAGACAGATCTTTCGCAGATGAAGAACGAGCTATCGCTGACGCAAGGCGTAAAACTTTAGGACAAGTTGATCCGGGGGATGTAAATTATTCAATAGCTTTTAATGATTTTGTAAAAAGACAGAAAGAAATTCAAGTTAAT
>Ga0222716_10003323_pt1 | contig 12863 bp, 11 predicted proteins | sample C33_13DmetaG_FD_165044 | JGI IMG/M metagenome (GOLD analysis project Ga0222716, IMG submission 165044) | Estuarine water microbial communities from San Francisco Bay, California, United States - C33_13D | ecosystem: Environmental > Aquatic > Marine > Unclassified | place: USA: California... | reverse complement strand
AGTTGTTAATGGCGTAACACTTTAAAATAATGACAGACGAAACTCATCGATTCTTTAGGTTCAGCAACGAGGCATCTTATGACACCTTGACGACCGCCGGGAACACCGCAAGGAACCTACCAGACGACAACGGAACTGAACGCTGGTTAGCACTGTGGGATAAGACTTTCTTAGACCCGGAGACCAACAGCGATAGACTCTATTGTGTTAAGCGCAGCGGCATCCTTGAGACCGACGATTTCACCTTGGACGGCATTGAGGAAATCAACCTAGACACTTATCTACAACGATTGAGCTGGGAGCCACCTGTCGAAGAAGACCTTGAGATGCTCGACGAACTTGAACTGATAGACTAATGGACGAACAACAAGAACCACTCACAGAAATCGAACAGTCACGCGCTGACACTGGCTTCAGATACTATGTCGTCCAACCAGACGAACTCTACACGGGACTTGTTGCAGCCGTAGACTCTGACAGGGGCTATCCTAACAAGCAACGAACAACGCTCACCGGACTTCCTCCTGTTGAAAGCTTGGCTGAAGCCACCGACGGCTCTGGTAAACTCATTGCTATTGACTGCTGGAGGTTTAAGGCCAACGATGACCTAATGCTTGAGGGAACTGACGGCGTCGAGGAGCTTACTCAACTAGAATTTTTAGCACTTAAACCTGAAGCAGAAGAAACACTTTAATGAACGGAACTTCAATCGAGTCTCAATACATCGCCCTAGAGAGCGAGAGGCATTCTTTCCTAGACAGAGCGCGTCAAGCCTCTAAGCTTACCCTTCCGTATGTGATGCCGGAAGATGGTCATAATTCTCATTCACGTTTAGAAACACCTTTTCAGGGCATTGGAGCAAGAGGGGTCAACAATTTAGCATCCAAGTTACTACTAGCCTTATTGGCTCCCAATGCCCCGTTTTTCCGTCTTAACTTTGACGAACCCAAACTACGCCAAGAAGGCGCAACCCAAGAGATTATCTCAGAAATGGAAATCGCTCTTCAACGTGTTGAGGAGTCGGTCATGGAAGAGATTAGTAAACAGTCCTACCGTGTAGGTGTTCACGAACTTCTTAAGCACCTAATCATCACTGGTAATGCGCTATGCTACATCCCGGAGGATGGAGGTATGCGTGTGTTCCATTTGGACCGCTTTGTAATCAAGCGTGACCCTATGGGTAATCCTCTTAAGATTATCACAAAGGAGACACTCGACTACAATACACTTCCCGACAACGTAAAGGAAGCCGCCGGGTATATCGACGGTGACACCTTAGGTCGTAACTGTGACCTGTTTACCTGTGTTGAACTACAGGGCAAGAAGTGGTCAGTCAGGCAAGAGGTCAAAGGAACTCTCGTGGAAGGCTCTGTGGGAACCTTCAGTAAAGAAAAACTACCGTATATCCCTCTTCGCTTTTCTAAGATTGACGGGGAAGATTATGGTAGGGGATATGTAGAGGAGTATCTTGGTGATTTAATTAGCCTAGAGACCCTCACCCAAGCTATTGTTGAAGGTTCAGCAGCGGCTGCTAAAGTGTTGTTCCTTGTTAATCCTAACGGAACCACCCGAGCTAAGACTCTCGCTGAAAGCCCTAACGGTGCAATCACCCAAGGAAGCACTAACGATGTCACTGTATTGCAGCTTAACAAGGCAGCAGACTTCAGTATCGCAGCGCAAACCGCTGACAGCATCAAAGAGCGCCTTGGGCAAGCCTTCCTGCTTACCTCAGGAGTTGTCAGGCAAGCTGAGCGAGTCACAGCCGAAGAGATTAGAATGCTTACCTTGGAGCTTGAGTCTGCGCTAGGTGGACTTTACTCGCTTCTTAGTAACGAGCTTCAGCTTCCTATGGTCAACCGGGTCATGGACATCATGGCCAAGAAGAAGCGCATGCCTAACCTTCCTAAAGACTTGGTTAAGCCTGTAATCATTACGGGAGTAGAAGCTCTTGGTAGAGGAAACGACCTTCAGAAATTAGATTTGTTCTTGGCTGGAGCCGCGCAAGTGGTTGGACCGCAGGTTATCAGTCAGTTTGTTAATGTTGAGGAATACTTCAAACGAAGAGCTACTAGTCTTGGAATCAAGACCAGAGGGCTTATTAAGACACAAGAAGAGCTTCAGCAACAAGCACAGCAATCTCAGATGATGTCATTGGCAGAGAAAGCAGCGCCTCAGGGCGTAGCAGCCTTGGGCAACATCGCTAAAGAATCTGTTTCAAACGAAGCCGCAATGGCTGAGCAAGAGACACCTCAACAACAACAATAGAAAAAATGGCTGACACCCACATCATCAACGATAAAACAGAAAGCGAGCAAATCACTCTAGAAGAGGAAGCTGCCGCTATTCCAGAACAGGAGACTCAGAGTGAAGAACGTCCAGAGTGGCTTCCTGATAAGTTCAAAACACCAGAGGACTTAGCAAGCGCCTACAACAGCCTTGAAGGTAAGTTAGGCTCTAACGAGCAGACTCAAGAAGAACAAGAGGACCTTCCTCCCGGCGAGTCACAAGACTCTACAGAGGATGACCCACAGACTACGGCAATCATTGCTGCTTCTGATGAGTTCTCAGACCAAGGTAAACTAAGCGAAGAGACCTATAAATCTCTTGAAGCTAGCGGCCTTAACCGTAACCTCGTTGATTCCTACATCGAAGGTCAGCAAGCTCTACAGGCTTCTGGAGAGGCTGAGTTGTTAAGCACCATCGGCGGCCGTGAGGCTTACGACAAAATCACAGAATGGGCCTCTGAAGGTCTCAGCGAGAATCAACTCAACGCTTACAATCAAGCACTCGAAACAGGAACAGACGAACAGGCTGCTCTTGCGCTCGACTGGATTAAGACTAAATACGAAGACGCTAACGGAACTAGTCCTTCTACCTTAATCCAAGGAGGAACTAAAGGTTCTGGAGAATCAGCTTTCGAAAGCCGCGCTCAAGTTTTGGCAGCAATGTCTGAACGAGACGCTAGAGGCAAAAAGCGTTACGAGGTTGACCCTGCGTATCGCAACGAGATTCAACGACGCCTCGCAATATCTAACATGGTATAAAGTATGAATATTATTAACTACATCATCGACAACAAAGACACCCTCATTAGCACCCTTACCGCTATTGTTGCAGCAGCTTCAGCCATCGCAGCGATTACCCCTACCCCTACTGATGACGGATGGGCTGCTAAGCTCTACAAGATTGTTGACTGGCTTGCCCTTAATATCGGTAACGCTAAGAAAAAGCCCTAAGGGATGATTAAGCTAATCGTCTCCCTTCTCTTGCATTTCCCTAAACTTGCTGACGTGTTCTTTGAGATTCGTGACGAATATACCAAACATTATAAAAGCCGCCGCCGCTCTCGTATGGATGACCGTATCGATGAGTGGGTGCGCGGTGATAAAGAAAAGTGAAATTCCAGTTTTTATTGAACGTCTTGAAGCGCATTCTTTCTCTGCTTCTGAGAGAGAGACAATCGGAGACCTCCTTCGATACGCTGCCGAGCTTGAAGCACGATGAGCTAGTTGCTATCTGTGTTGGTCATTCTCGTAAAGGGGACAAAGGAGCTGTTAATGTAAAGGGCGACAGCGAGTGGAAATACAACAGCAAAGTAGCTAAAGCTCTTAAAAAGGAACTCAACGACCGAGGTATAGACAGTAAGATATATTCTTCTTACGAAGGAGAAGGCTACCGGGAGGCTATGGCTTTTATAAAAGATAAGCTTAAAGAAGACGGAGCTGACTTAGCCCTTGAGCTTCACTTCAATGCCTACACAGGCAGAGCCAAAGGATGCTCTATGCTTTATCACAGCCCAAAGAGCGAAAGCAAAAGGCTAGCTGAAGAACTACAGTTCTCAGTATTAAAAGATTTTGACACAATAGACAGAGAAACTAAAGGTCTTAACAAAGGTGACCGTGGTTTGTTGTTCGCTGACAACGCCTCCATCCCTGCTGTTTTGTGTGAACCATTTTTCGGAGACAACAGACAAGACTGTGAGTTGTTCTCTGACTACAGACTGTTGGCGTCTAGCTACGCTAACGGCATTGAAGAATTTCTAGTTGGGAAAGTTAACAAGTAACCGAAGTGCCCGAAAGGATAACACTAACGAGTGAAAGAAACCGTAACTAACGAAGAACCCAAAAACAAACCCTAAACTTAAACTATTAAACTATTATGGCTAATGGACAAATCGCTCCGTCACGCTTAGGCCAATCGGCTCTAACTGGCGATGCAAACGCTTTGTTTCTCAAAGTGTTCTCAAACGAAGTTCTAACAACGTTCGAAGAAACAAACGTTATGAAGGACCTACATACTGTTCGAACTATTTCGAGCGGTAAGTCGGCGCAGTTCCCAACGATGGGTAAAGCTACTGCGAAGTATCATACTCCCGGTGATGACATCTTTGAAAAAGGAATCACTACTGGACCCGATGGGTCTGAGTATGGCTCAAATATCGAGCACAAAGAGCGCATCATCACCATTGACGATGTTCTCATTGCAGCGACTTCAATCGCTAACATTGATGAGCTTAAGAATCACTACGATGTGCGCTCTGCGTATAGCACCGAGTTGGGACGTGCGCTTTCTAAGCGTTTCGACCTAGCGACCATGCGAACTCTCGTAGCGGCTTCTCAGGTGAACTCGTCAGCCCGAGCTAACCCGAGTGCTGAAAACGGTATCGTTATTGACTTGAATAATACTACTGGAGCGCCTGATAACCTCAGCACCGCTGCTAAGCTTATTCAGACCTTCCGTCTTATTGCACAGAAGTTGGACGAACAAGACATCCCATCTGAGGACCGCTTTGTTATTCTGACACCTGAGCTTTACTACTTGCTTGCGGGTAGCGAAAGCGCCGCAATCAACCGCGACTTCGGTGGCGCTGGTAGCATTGCTTCTGGTAAGGTTCTGGAGCTTGTTGGTATTAAGATTTACAGCTCTAATCACCTTAACGACATTGCTAATTCTAGTGTAACTGGAGATGACGTGAACGCAGCTAACAACCCGTTCGATGACGCTGATGGCTTAACGGCTGGTAAAGGCTACCTTGACGCTGGTCTTAACACGCTTGAGTTCGTTGCTGGTCACAAGTCAGCTATCGGAACTGTTAAGCTCATGGACCTTGCTGTTGAGTCTGAATACTCGATGTCTAAGCAGTCCACCCTCATGCTTGCTAAGTATGCAATGGGTCATGGTATTCTTCGCCCAGAAGGTGCTGTGAGTGTTATTACTTAAACAACTAACCTATTAGGGGTCTCCTTAGAGTAATCTTTGGAGGCCCCTTTTTTTCTTATGAAGAAAAGAGCAAACCTACGAATCAAACATAAGTCTAAGAAAGGCGGTCTTAACAAAAAGGGACGAGACTACTATAATCGTAAGACTGGCTCTAAACTCAAAGCTCCGGTAACGGAGAAAAAACCTAAAGGAAAACGGGCTGCTCGTAAGCGTTCGTTTTGCGCCCGCATGTCAGGCGTTAAAGGACCCATGAAAGACAAGAAGGGTCGTCCTACAAGAAAGGCGTTGGCTCTTAAACGCTGGCGTTGCTAACTCTAAATAATCAAATGGCTCTCACTACCGAACTAGAAAGCGTAAACCAAATGCTTGGGCATATTGGTGAAGCACCTATAAACTCAATCTCAAACGAAGCAGCACTTCCAATCTCAGCTAGCACCGCTTTAGTTGTTCTACGTGAAGTTTCAAAAGAAGTGCAAACCGAAGAGTGGCACTTTAATACCGTAACTGACTACGAACCTGTTAAAGAAGACACAGGTAAACTAAGGCTCCCAGACAATACCCTATTCGTGGACGCCACAGACACCAGAGATGATGTTGTTCAGAGGGGCTTGTATTTGTATAACCGAAAAGACCGCACTGATGTATTCACTGAGACAATCAAGTGTGACCTCACCGTCCAGCTAGACTGGGACGACCTCGCAGAGGTTGCTCGACGTTACATTACACTACGCGCTTCTAGGCTTTTCCAAGGCCGCATGGTAGGCAGCACTGAGCTGCAATCACTAATCGCTCTAGACGAAATGCAAGCTCGCGCTCGTCTTCTTGAGCTTGACTCTCAATCTTCTGACCGCACCATCTTCGACAGTGAGGATGTGTTTCGCCGTATCGGTGTTCATCGCAACTACAATATATACTAATGCCCTTAATCAACACTTCTGTAACCAACCTCATCCAAGGGGTTTCTCAGCAACCTGACGCTGTTCGCTTCTCAGGTCAATGCGAGGAACAGCTAAACGCTCTACCCAGTGTTGTGGACGGTCTTCAGAAGCGTCCTTCTAGTGAGTTCGTTGCTCGCATCAGTGATAACTCTGCGCTTAACCAAGCGTCTAAGGTTCACTTTATCGAGAGGGATAACGATGAGAGGTATGTTGTTATAGTTAACAGCAAACAAAGCTCTATTGTAGAAAGCACTCAGCATTCTATCTCTGCGTTTAACCTTGAGACAGGAACACAGGCTACTATCACTGAACGCTACTCAGGTGTTGTTGATTCAGTAGAAGACTTCGGGTCCTACGTAATCGCTACGCTAACTCAGAAGTGTCCAGTTACTGTTGCATCTACTGACGCCGCAAGACTAGGGACCGTTCGTATACTAGAGGGACCTAGCAAAGGAACTACTTCTTATGATGTGTTATCTGTCGCTTCCGACAATGACCGCAAACAAGTTAAGATAAGCGGCACAGGAATTAAACTCTACGGTAGTGACTCAAAAGAATCACAGAGTGTAATCGAATACACAGTAACTAACGCTCCCAACGCTGACCTTGAGCTAGACGAAAGGAACTACCTTAACGGTCTCATAGGAAGCAGTCCTGATGTAGAGACACTCCCGGCTGATGACATTAAGATGTATACCACGGGGGATGTTACGTATGTGTTGAACACTAAGAAGACAGTAGCTAAGGACACCGCCACTAGCTCACCTGTCAGTGATGATGCTTTGGTGTTTATTAAGCAAGGAGACTACGACCGTAAGTATGGAGTCACCGTAAAGACAGACACAGAGACATACACCAACTGGGTTTACTCAGGAAGTTCTCAGAGCCTAGATGGCACCAACACACTTTTTAACCGCCCAAGAGAAGCTAGAACTGAGTTTATCTTAGGCAACCTTTTTGAGGGCTCTCTTTTTTCAGGAACAACAAGAGCGAACAGTCCCCCTCTTCCCGCTAACGCCGTAACAATATATTACGATAAGCCTTTAAACTTAGTTCCACCTCAAGGATGGGTAGACCAAAATTTGACTCACATAGGCTCAGCAGGTGATGACGTAGACAACCCAAATTACAACGAGTTCCCCTCTCTGGCTTCTGACACTACGTTCACCACGTCTCTTGAGTCAGACTCCTTGGGGGTCATTAGCTCAACCAAAGACTTCACCATTACGGTTGAGGATTCTATTGCGGGAGACGGTATTGGAGTGGCTCACAAGAGTGTTCCAAACATTACTGACCTACCGACAGTCGCTCCGCACAACTTTAAGATTTTCATTCAAGGAGACCAAGAGGCTGGAGAAGACGACAGGTATGTTCAGTTCAGGTTAAATGGCTACAAAGCCGACACCCCAGACAGCCGTTCAGGTGAGGGTAGTTGGTATGAGACTAGCGGTGGTGACATCAACAACCGCATTGACGTTAATACCATGCCGCTGCTTCTTAAGAGCACTGGGTTAGATACCTTTGAGCTAGGTCACATGCCTCTCGATAAGCTAGCCACCGGGGACGCAGACACAAACCCTGACCCTTCCTTTATTGACTCTAAGATTAACGGAGTGTTCCAGTTCAAAGGGCGTTTAGGTTTTCTCTCTGAGTCTTCTGTGTCCATGAGTGAAGTTAAGTTTGGTAGTTATGACATTGAACTACAAAACCAGAACTACAACTTCTACAGGACTACCGTAACCTCTTTGTTGGACAGTGACCCTATTGATGTCAACGTGTCTTCCGACAAGGTCACAAAGCTACGCGCTGCTGTTGCATTCCAAGACAACCTAGTGCTGTTCTCTGACTTCTGTCAGTTCGTTCTCAAGGGAGGACAACTGCTGACACCTAAGTCTGTCTCTGTAAACCAAATCACAGAATACGACTACAACAAGTCTGTTGAGCCTGTGGCTATTGGTTCTTATATCTATTTCCCATTTAAGCGCGGTGACTTCACTGGTATCCGAGAGTTTACCATTAACTCATCCACAGACGTATTCGACGCTAACGAGATAACAGCTCACGTTCCTCAATACATCCCACACGCCGTCTACACAGGGACCTCACTAAAAGGAGGACTCAAGTCGATGACAGGCAGCAGCGCAGAGAACCTGATGGCTGTGGCTGACGGTAATGACATCTACGTCTACAGATACTTCTTCAGAGGTAACGAGAAGGTTGTTAGTTCTTGGGGTAAGTTTAACCTGAGCCAAGGCGATGTCCGGGCTGTTGGGTTTATTGATTCTGAGTTGTTCATCGTTCAGGCTCTTGAAGGTTCATCTCAAACCGTTCTCCTCAAGATTCAGATGGAGAGCAAACGTCGAGACCCTGAAGGCTACAACACTCACCTAGACAGAAGGGTATCGGTTACGCTAAACGCTACCGTAGCTGAGCCTAGCTTTGTTGTTCCTTACCGCCTAGCTACTGGAGAGACTCTGTCTGTCTACACCAAGGACGGCCTAGAGATTCAGAACACAGTTCAAGTAACCGAGGGAGACACCACGAGAGTGAGCTTCGCTAACAACCTAGTTGGAGGTGGACTTACAGGCTCATCAGAAAGTCTCTATGTTGGGCTTAAATACACAATGAAGTATGTATTCTCTGAGTTGTTGTTCAAAGCTAACGCAGGACAACTAAAGACTCAATCCAACGGTAAGATGCGCGTTAAGAACGGAACCTTGTTCTACGAGGACACCGGGTTCTTTGAGGTTAAGGTCACTCCTTACCTAAGGGACACCTTTACTAGCGAGTTCAACGCTACCATTATCCAAGGGACCACAGAAGGTTCACTACCACTAGACTCAGGAAGCTTTAGGTTCCCTGTGTTCTCAGACCCCAATAACACTACTATTTCTATAGAAAACTCTACAGCCGCTCCTTGTAACCTACAGAGCGCAGAGTTTGAATCGTTCGTTCACCAACGTTCGCGCCGTTATGGATAACATAGTAGAAAAGACAAAAGAAGGACATTTAATTGTCTTAACTAAACATAAGCACGTCAAAGAACTCATCGCTAACATGAGGGCTATCGACAAGCTTGAGGTCTCCTGTTTCGGCTACACTCCTAGTAAAGCTGCTGAGATTTCCGTAGCTGAGAGCGACGTGGTCTTCACTGTGTTATCCAACACGGGAAAGGTCATGGCTATCTTTGGGGCTGGCGTAAGAGACGAAGCTTACATCTGGCTACTAGGGACTGACGAACTAGAAAGAAACCCAAAGCCTTTCCTTAGACACTGTAGAAAATGGGTTAACTCTTTAGTTGAGATGTATGGAAGTGTTTCAAACGTTATCCACGCAGACAACCTTATTTGTCTTCGTTGGTTACAATGGTGTGGAGCAGAACTCAGTGACCCCGTAAAGATACAGGGAGAGCTTTTAAGAAAATTTAATATAACCGTAGATAATAACAATGTGTGACATGGGACTAACAGCAATGGCTATGTCAGCGGCTTCTCAAGCTGCTAACGTAGGAGCGCAACGCCAACAGGCGAAGGCTCAAGAAGCATCTCAGTTGCAAGCCTCTGTAGGCGAGATGGAACGCTTTCAGCTAGCACAGAGAGCACAGAGAGCACGGCAAGCTGACGAAGAGACTACAGCAGCTCTTGAGCGCCAGAAAGCGAGACGCGAAGAAACCGAAGCTGTAGCAACTACAATTACATCTGCTGAAGAATCTGGAGTCTCTGGAACCTCTGTTGGACTGGCCGTGGCTGAATACGCAAGAAAGAACGCAGAGTATCAAGCTGCGCTGACTCTACAAGAGAACATGAACGCAACGGCTCGCAGACTTGGGTTTGAAAGCGGCGGCAACGCATACGTGAACCGCATGGCTCAAATCAACCAGCCTATAGCTCAACCTAACTATTTAGGAGCCGCTCTAGGCATGGGACAAACTATTGCGGGAGGTATTACTGGGTTTAAGAAACAGCAAACCATTGATACGATGATGGGTAAACAAGAGAAGTTAATAGACTTACAAACTTCCACAGCCCGTGAGGGTCTTAAGATAGCAAGTCAAAACGCAGCTAACACCGCTACAAGTGCAGCAGCAGCTCGCGGGGCTACTCAGATTATGGATGCTCAGAGAAGAATTCAAACTTATAACATTTTAGAAGGAACACAATAACATGGCAGCTAAGAAAAACCCACTTTCAGCTATGCTTAACTCTGACAGCAGAGTGCAAGCAAAAGAATTCCAGCGCGACTACACAGTAGCCTCTACCATTAAAGGGGTAGGAGACTACGCCGTAGGAGTCACCAAGCCTCTTCCTGCTTCTCAGACTAGTATGGGTAGGTTGGCTCAGTCGTTAGGAGCAGCTAGTGGGTTACTAAAGGAGTTCTCAGACTACCAAATTCAAAAGGACCAACTAGACCTACAGAGCGCAGCGTTAGAAGGCAAAATAGCCACTCAAGAAATCGCAGGGCAGAAGGCTCTTATAGAATTAGAGAACTCTAAGCTTAGAGGGTCAATCACAAACGAGACAATCAAGCAGCAGAACATGCGATTGGACATGCTAAAACAACAGGAGATTGTAGCAGAGTTCGATAGCATGTTCGAAGGAATGACTGAGGAGCAGAAGGTAAATTTTGAAATAGGGGTTGCAGAAAACGCTAAAAAAGCTGAAGAGGAAGCTGATAAAGCTTTAGGAAAAGCTGCTGTTGTAACGGCGAAAACAGGGACGGAAAAAGAACAGCAGACCTTCAAGGAGATATACGCTAAAAGAAGAAAAGGAGCGGGTTTATTTAACGCCTACGATGAGTATTTTAAAAGTGAAGCAACAAAAAGGTTAAGCGCAATAAGCGAAGAGAATATCACGGCTGAACAAGCCAACGCCATTGGCCAAGACATTCAAAATAGTTTTATTGAGATGTCTAACCTAGAAGAAGGTTCTGAAGAGTTAAAAGGCTTCCTGATTGCCACAACGAAGTATAACCAAAAGAACATGGCGTCACTTGCTACTAACGCTAAAGAAAAAGCTAAAGCAATAGGAAGTGAGAGGTTAATATTCAGCATCGCTGACACAACAAAAACAAGCGACACCTTAGATGAATCGCAATTAGCAGAGTTAAGAATTAAGGCTGACGAGGGAACGCTTAGGACTTTCTTAACAGCTAAAGACGGAATTATAAACTCCATCATAAACCTAAGAGACCCTGAGGCTATTGATAACTTAGCTGATATTCTACAAGAACAGCTAAGTGACTTACCTATCGGAGACGGTAGAACATTAAAAGAGACTTTGTATTATGAGGCTTCGTTATCTGATTTAGATGAAGCGGAAACTAAGTTATTGGCAGAGGAGAGGAACGAAAAAAATCTTAAGGACGAGATTGGTGGAGAAGACTTTGCGAACTTTACGTTTGAAGCGTTAAACTTTTTAAAGGCAACAGAATTAGGTAACACACTAAGCGCGGTTGCTACAGAGGTAAGCAATAGCGAAGGAACAAAGAGCTATAGAGACGTAATGCTTGAACGGTTTCCAGAACAACTTAGTGACTCAATCAACAAAGTTTTTGATTCTTATCCCGAAGACAAACTAGATGGTGAATTTCAGTCCGACTTCTTCAGACTTTCAGAGGCGGTTATAGCAGACAAGCACTCCCAAGCGAACAAGTATATTAAAAAGAACACTAAAAACGACGTTAACCTGTCAGAGCCGAAATACGCTGAAGAGTTGTTTATTGATATTAAAAGTCAATTTGACGCTATCAAAGGCGACGGCTCGAACGAGTCTGCTTTCTTGAAAAAGTTTCTTAATGACCCGGTAACAGGAGCTGGTTTGGGATTGAGCGAATATAGAATGGCTCAGTTTGACAGGATGACAGCAGACGGGAAAGGAGTGGGCGTGTTTGAGCAATATAAAAAGTCTAGAGAAGCTCTTCCAGACTTGGTTAAAGAGAGCTACGACCCCGCTTCAGACGACGCTAAAGAGTTCTTAAAACTTGAGCTATCGAAGTATGATGAAAGACTTAAAAGCGGCATTAAGAGTTTCGTAGAGGGTAGAGTGAGTAGAAAAGCTGAAATTACACAAGAAGGCGCTTTCGGCTTTATTGGGAAAGAAAAAGTTGAAGCGTTAATCAAACAAAACCCTTTCCTTCCTATCCCTGAGATTAGAGAGATAATAGAAAAGCAACGCGAAGACGAACTAAAAGCAAGTAAAGCAGAAAGACGAAGGCTTGACCCTGAATTCGAAAGTAAACTTAAAGACCTGAGAAGCCCTCAGAAACTTTTCGAGACCAACGAGAAGATACGAGAGGTGTTGTTAGGTAACGATTTGCGTGACAGAAAGTCTGAAGCTTTTTCTTCTCTTAGTAGAGCGGCTGGTGCGTTGTTTTTCGTAAAGCAAGCCCCGTCATTTTTCGGCTTCGAACCTTTAAATATGTTTGGTCTTATGGAGTATAAAAAAGACAGAAAGGAAGCTGTAGACAACTACACTAGACTCCACGCACAAGCGGAACAATCTCAACTAGTCAGGATGAAAACTGGCGTAACCGCTAAGGAAATTTTAGACATAGCTCAAACGGCAGCTACTCTTCCTGATGCTGAGTTAGTAGGAAACGAGTTAATTATACCACTCATAGCCAGAGAAGATTCTTTTAACTTTAGTGATATAGCTTCTCCTAGTTACTACGGAAACCCAACCGGGGAGGGGTATGTCACCGAAACTC
>Ga0222716_10003322_pt1 | contig 12864 bp, 13 predicted proteins | sample C33_13DmetaG_FD_165044 | JGI IMG/M metagenome (GOLD analysis project Ga0222716, IMG submission 165044) | Estuarine water microbial communities from San Francisco Bay, California, United States - C33_13D | ecosystem: Environmental > Aquatic > Marine > Unclassified | place: USA: California... | reverse complement strand
CGTTGTAGACCAAGGATCGGGCGGTAACGATGCGACAAACCCGAATGGAGCGCTTTATTCATCAAACATACCATCTTAATCTTATGAACAAAAATTACGTAATCATCGACGCTTTATACGCCTCTACCCTCCTTACTCTTTAAAAAATGACAAGAAGTATAATAAAAACATGCCTTTCCACAAATAGGCCTACTACTACATATGTAGGTCAAGCATTTTTTGAAACTGATACGAAAAATTTAATTGTATGGAGTCCTAAGGGAAATTGGTTTATTTATGAAGAAGATGGGATATTTCAAAATAATTTCAGCGCTTCACTCGACGGGACGGATGATTATCTTGATCTTGGTACGAGTAGTGCACTAAACCCAACTTCTGCACTTACTGTATCAGCGTGGGTAAAAGCCGACACACATGACTCGACACCAAATACTTACGATGTTATTTACACTTCAAGTAAAGATTCGAGTGGGGCAAATACAGGTTTCGTTTTAACTGCTACCCAAAATAAGTGGCATTGTTTTTACTACTCAGGTGCAACTTGGTATTCAGTAGTGAGTGATAGTAACCTAGTCACAGGGCAATGGTATCATCTAGCTAGTACATGGGATGGATCGACTGCAAAACTCTATGTAAATGGAAGTGTTCAGACAAGCACTTTGAGTCTAAGCTCCATTAGCTACAGCACGGCAACCTCTGCTAAAATAGGGTCTTACTACACGGGTAATTATCTTCATGGTTTAATAGATGAAGTATCATTGTTTGATTCAGCTTTATCCGCTTCCGACATAACTGCCATCTACAATTCGGGAGTCCCCGCCGACCTTTCTTCGCTCAGCCCCGTTGGATGGTGGCGAATGGGCGATGGCACGGGTGATACGGACTCAGGAGGTGGCGCACCTGCTAGTGGAGATACGATTGGAACTGTTGCTGACCAAGGATCGGGCGGTAACGATGCGACAAACCCGAATGGAACGCTTTATTCTAACGACCGCCCTTACGCTTTGCCCTCGATAACGAACACTCTTGCAGGAAGCTTCGACGGGACGGATGATTACCTAAACATTCCACACTCTTCTTCGATTACCATTTCGGGTGACATGACAATTTGCGCTTGGGTAAACAGAACCGAACTAGTCAATGCTTCTGAGGGAGGTTACTTGCCGATTTTGTCAAAACGCCCATCCGATCACACATCTACTAATTATCAGTTCTACTGCGATGCGGCAGACGGTTCATCGGCTGGAGGTTTAAGGTTTTACAACGGTTCAGCAGCAGTGTCTCCTGCATCAGCCACTGTAATTACGGCAGGGAGTTGGTTTCACGTTGCCATATCGATTGAGAGTGGAGTTACCAACGGTACAAAATGGTACATAAATGGAGTTGCGGAATCAAACTCAAGTACCATAACGATTGACAAGACAAACACAGACGCAGCCTTTATTGGGAGATTAGGCGCTGGATTTTCATACTACGCCAAAGGCTTGATTGACGAGGTTGCTTTATTTAATTCCGCCCTTTCCGCTTCCGACATCACTGCGATCTACAACAGCGGAGTCCCCGCCGACCTTTCTTCGCTCAGCCCCGTTGGGTGGTGGCGATTAGGAGACGGCACGGGTGATACAGACTCAGGGGGCGGAACACCCGCAAGCGGTGATACAATTGGAACCGTTGTAGACCAAGGATCGGGCGGTAACGATGCGACAAACCCGAATGGAGCGCTTTATTCATCAAACATACCATCTTAATCTTATGAACAAAAATTACGTAATACTCGACGCTTCAGACGTCTCTTCGATCGACTTCAGTCAGGTCATGGAACACTCGGCAGACACGCTTCGGTACTCACTCGACGGTTCTCAGACTTTCGTAAAATTCGAAGGATCGACCCCAAGCTTTCTTGAGGGCAAAACTCAATACGATCATTCGGAAATTCTGACCATACTCGCAACGGAAGAATGGACTGGCCCATTAACCAACGTACCGCCATTTTAAACTTAAATTTAATTACTAATTGAATTTTTAATATTAATTATTTAATATAATTATATGATAACCGAGTTTTGTATGCATTGCGGGGCTAAATTTCAATATTCATTGGACAAGCCTAAATTTTGTTCTTCCTGCGGATCTCCATTAGGAGAAAAGTCGGAAGCAAGTGTTCCTGAAGCCATTCAAGAAAAAGAAGAAATAAAAAGTAATGGGCTACCTAATTTAAGTAAATTAGAGTACTCAATTAATAAAAGCAACTATCGTCAAACATTTGGGGATTTGGTATCGGAAGCTTCTCAAAATCAATCTTCCGAATACGAAAAAATACCTAGTAGGCCAAAACCTAAATATGACCCAAGCGAAGATATGATTCAGTCCACGATGCAACAGTGTCGCTCAAAAAGAGAGCCTGAAGATATAGGTGGCCAAGAAAGCTAAAATTACATACGAAGAATCTTATTGCATTTTAGAAGAAGAGCTTAACAAAAGACGAGGAAAATGGTTTTTAACTTCCTTAGCTTGGATTGACTTTGATGATGTAAAGCAGATTATTTCAGCCCATATTTATAAAAAATGGGAACAATGGGATCAAGACAGGCCCTTAAGGCCTTGGTTGAATAGAATTATATCTAATCAATTAAAAAATATCCTTCGCAATTATTACAGCAATTATGCTAAGCCATGCCTAAATTGCCCGTTCAATCAAAGTGGAGTTACAGAAGAAAACGAAGTTGGGCTTTGCGGGTTTACCGAAAGCAAAATGCAATGTAATGAATGTCCGTTATATGCAAAGTGGGAAAAAACGAAAAAATCCGCTTATGATATAAAAATGGCGGTCACAATTGAAAATCATGCTCATGAAATAAAATCTAGCTCTGGCACTTCCTTTGAAATAGAAGAGGCTCAAAAAAGACTGCATGAAGAAATGAGAAAGATATTGAGCGAAAAAAACTTTCAAATATACAAAATGCTTTTTATAAAAAACATGACCGACGAACAAGTAGCTGCAAAACTAGGTTACAAAACAACAGAGACTGGTCGAAAAGCGGGTTACAAACAAATAAAAAACTTAAAAAAACAATTCAAAGCAAAAGCGGAAAAAATTCTCAAAACAAAGGATATTTTTTATGGAAAAGATTGAATTAAGTGAAGAGCAAAAAGAATTTATAGACAAAAACTATAAAAAGATATCAAACCTTAATGAATTGACCTGTACTGTTTTTATGGGTGAGGATTTGGATGGTCGAACAAAAGAAGGTCGAGCTGTTCGAGCCTACATGGCACAAAAAGATTATAAATACAATACGACCAGAAAAGCAAAAGTACCGCCAGTTAATTTAACTCAATCGCATAAAGAATTTATTCTTGCTCAAGCTGATGGAACCATGAAAGCCTTTGACATTGCTAAGCTTTTGTTTCCAGAAAAAGAACTTACCCCTTTAAGTCAAGAAACCCGTGCAATTACTGAATTTCTCAAGAATCATAAACCCGAAAGCCTAAACCCGAAAGATTCGGCGGTTGGGGAAAAATACAAACCTACTGATTCGTTTAGTAAAATAATTGAGCTCGTAAATAAAGTAACAAATCAAAACCTAGAAGAAGATAAAATGCAAATGACTGTTAAAAAAGGCATTGAGGCTCTCATGCGATTTTTAAAGTCTCCTAGATTAATACAAACAATAGGTAATTATACGGACAAAGGAGATCGCGAACTTTTCGAAGCTGAATTTATTCGAGCAACATGGGATAAAGCTGATTTAACGTCTGATGAATTAAATCTTTATATTAATGTATGTATTGATTATATTAATTTAAAGAATATACAAAAAGCAGTTGATAAATTAAATCACATGTTTGAACAGTGTGAAGACCAGCAAGATATGACCGTCAGGCTTGCTGAACTTCTCAAAACAAAAAGTGAAGAATACAATCAATGTGAGAAACGAATGGAGAGCTTAATTACTCGATTGAATGGTGATCGAGCAAAGCGCGTTCAAAATAAACAAAGTGCCAATGCGTCAATTTTAAACTTGGTTCAAATGTTCCAAGAAGAAGAAGAAAGAAAAGTCATGGTTAAAATTGCAGAGATGCAAAAAGCCATGGTTGAAGAAGAAGCTGGGAATATTGAATCCATGCCTGATTGGAAAGCTCGAGTGCTTGGACTGAGAAAAAGAGACGTAACTTAAGGAAAAAGAGTGTAATTACTCATGTATGAGTAAAAAAATCTCCGAAATGACCCCAACGGGCGAAGCGCCCGCCACCTCCGAATTAGCAATTGCCTACAACGGAGAAAATTATAAAATCAACCCTGCTGCCCTTGGTGGAGGCGGTGGGATACAGGCCGTAAGAAGATTTCAGCAAAGCTATATAGGGAACAATTATAGCGAAGCAGCAATAGGTCTAAATGCGCGGGATGGAAATTTGACACCGGGCAAATGGATTGGATACAAAACCAATTACGTAGGTGTTAGTTGGACGTCAGGAGGCGTGGTTGTTAGTGCTTATGATCCTATTATATCTAGCCCTATGAGTCAAGATCTTTTAATAGCTCTGGTTTCGTCAGCAAGTGATTTATACGGTATGACTACAGTTGCAAACAGAAGCGAATTCGAGCCATATATGTCAAACCCTGAAAGTCCAAAATGCGATGTTTTACCTTATGCTACTATCGATTATGACGGAATAACTGCCACGAACGGAGTAAGTAATACTGCAGCTATTAATGCAAAAACAGGAGCGGCAGGATCGGTTGTTAACTTTAACCAACCTGAAACTATATGGTATAACCGAGATGGTTCTCTTAGTGTTGGCGGTATAGCCCGATGTGCCTACAAATTTAATGTTGCTGCCGATGGGTCAGTAAGCATTACAAATAAGGCAGGCGCCAATGCGCGATGGCTTGGTAATTCAGTTTACTTTTTGCTGAAATATAGCAATTAAATCATGAGCAAAAAAATCTCCGAAATGACACCGACGGGCGAAGCGCCCGCTACCTCCGAATTGGCACTCGCTTATAACGGAGAAAATTATAAAATTACGCCACAGAATCTTGTTGATAGTGTCAGTACGGGGCCCGCGCTGTGGTTAGCCACAGGCGGCATGCCCGACCTTGTTTTAGGGCAAGGCGTAACGAGCACTTCGTATCTTGGAAGCGCTGCCGGTATAGGTATTGGATTCCGAGCCGCAATGCTGACCGCAGGCCCAAATCAGCAAAGCAGCCATTACCTTACAATTCTCCCTTCTAACCCCTCGCTTTATAATAATACAAATCAAAGCTTGGGTAATTTGGTAGTAATAGGCGGGATTACTCAGCAGGGTAAGTGGGAACTGACCGATGGCGGGCCAGATTACCAAATGGGATGGATCATAGATTTAGGGCCATATGCGAACCGAATACTTCCTGTTTATACGGTATTTGTGATGTAAATTAAATAATACTTTTAAATTATGAGCAAGAAAATCTCCGAAATGACACCAACGGGCGAAGCGCCCGCCACTTCCGAATTGGCGCTTGCCTACAACGGAGACAATTATAAAATTAACCCTGCGGACCTTGTGAATAGCGTACCAGCGTCCGGCGCAGGTATACCCACTACGACTTATTGCGGACCACCGAATGGGGATGTGCTCTGGGGTAATGTCACGGGAATAAGAATAGTGCCGGGCGGTGGCGGCTACTCACAATATTTTTTTCTTATGGACCATGGCGGCTTTTTTGGATTCAGTGCCAATACAGAGGTAGGAAGTGGCCCTAATCCCTGTCCGCCGTAATTCGCGATAACAAGAAACGCATAGCGATGTAACTTTAAATTCCACTTAATTTTCTCTATAATAAAAATAGAGGAATATGGAAAAGTCTATTTGCAAAGCCTGCGGGCAGGAATTCAAGTCGGACAATGCCCTGCACAAGCACATCAAGGCTCATAACCTCACCGTGCCCGAATACTATACGAAATACTATCCCCGTAAAAATAGGCTCACGGGAGATCCCCTACCCTATAAGAATAAAAACGATTACTTTAATAAAGACTTCTCTACAAGAGCCCAAATGATCAAATGGTGCAATACTCATAATAACAAAGAAGATATAAAAGAATATATACTAAAACAATTAAAGAATAGAGTAGATAAAAATAATAGTGAATATTGCCCTAACCATTTAGAAATAGAAATAAATAAATTACCGCCTATAGATGTATATAAAGATAATTTTGGCGGTTATGGACAAGCTTGTAAAGAGCTTGGCCTTGAACCAATATACAACAAAGGAATAAATAAAGACCTTCTTAAAGAAGATCCTAATGTCAAAGAAGTAGAAATACACATTGACACCCGTGAGCAAAAGCCTCTTTTCTTTAAAAACTCGCGAAGCAATAAATTGGACTTTGGAGACTATACAATGGGAGGCAGCAATTATTCCTATACTTATGTCGATAGAAAGAGCGAAAGCGATTTTAAGGGCACTATGGGCGTCGGATTCAAGCGTTTTACCAACGAGCTCCAACGAGCAAAAGATTTTAATGCTTATTTGTATGTAGTAGTAGAAAAAAGCCTACCCCAAATCATCAAGAACAATGCTTATTTGAAAAAGTATAAAATGAAGGGCGCTTCGAATATGGATTACATATTACATAACATGAGAGTGCTCACTCATCAATTTAAGGGGCATTGTCAGTTTGTTTTTACTGACAGCCGCCGAAGTTCCGAATTATTAATTCCTAATTTATTATATTATGGAAAAAAATTATGGAATGTAGATATACAATATTTATTAGATCACTATGAATAAAATTATGAAAGACGAAGTAAGATTGCCGGATTTTAAAGTTGAGGAGGTTTTTAATTCTTTTTCTCAATCACTTGATTGGGGTTTGAAGCACCACAATATCCCAAATACATGGAAAGTTACTGAGGGAGAAGGTATTACGATTGCCGTAATCGATACTGGCATGCCTGACCATGTAGACATAGGAGATAATGCTGTAGAGGGAGACAATTTGATTCTTGACGAAGATGTTTATGATTATAATGGTCACCAGACTCATTGTGTCGGAATTATATCTGCCAAGAATAATAAAGAAGGGTATGTAGGCGTTGCGCCTAAAGCTAAATGTGTTTGTATAAAAGCTTTAAATAAGAACGGTTCTGGTAGTTATATTCAGATTGCTCAAGCATTGCAGTCTGTTGTGAACCTTAAACCAGATGTGGTTTCTATGTCTTTAGGGGGATCTCAACCCTCTTCTGAAATGCATAAATTTATTAAAGAGCTTTATAAAATGAATATACCAGTTGTTTGTGCAGCTGGAAATTCAGCTTTTCAAGGGGTGGGTTATCCAGCAGCGTTTCCAGAGACTATAGCAGTTGCTTCTTATGACAAGCATGGAAAGATATCTTATTTTTCTTCTCGTGGTCCAGAGGTTGATTGGGCTGCTCCGGGATCAGACATTGCAAGTACTTTCTTAAATAATACCTATGCCGTTTTGAGCGGGACCTCAATGGCATGTCCGTTTATGGCGGGTGTTATTGCTTTAATGATTGCGAAGCATAGAAAGCAAGAGAAAGAGACGGGGAAAAACGATTGCAAAACCGTAGAGGATATTAGGAATCATTTATTAAAGTATACTAACGATAAGGGTACCATAGGTAAAGATAGTGACTGGGGTTATGGGGTTTTGGATGTTGAAGCTCTGATTACGGGCGAATCAAAACCCGATCCAGAACCAGAACCAGAGCCAGAACCAAAGCCTGAACCAGAGCCGGAACCCGAACCAGAGCCGGAACCAGAGCCGGAACCCGAACCAGAGCCGGAACCAGAGCCGGAACCCGAGCCGGATCCAGAACCGCCTGCCCCACCAGACATGACACCTCCTTCTCCTCCTCCTAGCTCGCCTATTCCTGAGGAGCCTGAGCAAAAACCTGTCAAGAAAACCCCTTTCTTTAAAAAGAATATTGCATGGATAGTCGCTGGAGTGTTTGTTGCTGCTTGTATAGGAATGTTTATATATGCTCAAGGATGCCAAGAAGAGGAGCCGGTTGATTTGGATTTTGACTGGAATGAGAAATACCAAAATGATCCAAATAGATTAAGATGACTTGGATTGACGGCAAGCAACAAAAGAGGGACAAGTATTCTTCTGATATAAACGCAGAGGTACTTGCTAAAAAAGGCTTCTTAGAAGAACGCGAAGCGAAACTTCTTTTGTATAAATTTTTGCGAGCTAATACTACTTTTGCAGTTGATATGCTTAGTGGAATAAAATTATTTCCATTTCAGCACATGGCTGTAAAATCCATGCTTGAATCAGATTATTTCATGGGGGTATGGTCTCGTGGTATGTCTAAATCATTTACTACGGGAGTATTTGCTTTTCTTGATGCCATATTGAATCAAGGCGTTGAGATTGGCATTGTATCCAAATCTTTCCGTCAGGCAAAAATGATATTTAAAAAAATAGAAGATATTCTAAATAAGCCTGAGGCCGCAATGTTGGCACAATGCGTAACAAGGAAATCTAAAGCAAATGATCAATGGACGCTCGAAATTGGCGAAAGCAAGATTCACGCATTACCTCTTGGTGATGGTGAGAAGCTTCGTGGTTTTAGGTTTCATAGAATTATCATCGATGAGTTTCTTCTTATGCCCGAAAGGATTTATAACGAAGTTATTGTTCCCTTCCTTTCTGTTGTGGAAAATCCAACCGAACGAGAGGATTTATATAACCTCGAAACACAAATGATTCAAGAAGGCAAAATGAAAGAAGAAGACAGGCATGTTTGGCCGAACAATAAATTGATTATGCTTTCTTCTGCCTCTTATAAGTTTGAGTATATGTATAAATTATATCAAAAATTTGAATCATTAATAAATGGAGAGGTTGTGGAGACAGGAAATGCTCATCGCACGATAATGCATTTTAGTTATGACTGTGCGCCGAAACAGCTTTACGATCAAAATTTGATCAACCAAGCTAAGGCCAGTATGAGTCAAAGCCAATTTGATCGAGAGTTTGGAGCGATTTTTACTGACGACAGCTCTGGTTACTTTAAGATCTCAAAGATGGCTGCTTGTACCGTGCCTGATGGGCAGAGCCCGTGTGTCGAAGTGGCTGGAGAGCCTTCGGATAAGTATTTGTTATCATTTGACCCCAGTTGGGCAGAGAGCGAAAGCTCTGACGATTTCGCTATGCAGGTATTCAAGCTTAATGACGAAACTCGTACTGGTACACTAGTCCACAATTACGCTATGTCTGGAGCTAGACTGAAGGATCATATATTTTACTTTCATTATTTACTCAGTAACTTTAATATTGTTTCTATTGTAGGCGACTACAATGGCGGCGTTCAATTTTTGAACGCTTGCAATGAGAGTAGCCTTTTTAAGCAAAATAATCTAAATATAAAAACTATTGGTTCAGATCTTGATAATTTAGAAAATTATCAGCAGGCATTGCGAGATACTAAGTTAGAATATAGTTTAAACAGTAAAAAAATTTGTATATTGCGCAAGCCAACTTCCCAATGGATTAGAATTGCTAATGAATTATTACAAGCTAATTTCGATCATAAGAGGATACACTTTGGGTCTCGTGCAGTAAATGATGATTATCAGAAACAAAGAAGCAAGCGCATACCCATTAAAGAATTAAAATTTTTAAGAACAGTAGAAGATGAGAAACAGAGTCCTCAAGCTAAAATGATTGACTTTGTAGAGTATCAAGTCGATCTTATGGAAAAAACAAAAGCCGAGTGTGCCTTGATACAAATTAAAACTTCTGCTCAAGGTACTCAAAGTTTTGACTTGCCAGATAATCTAAAAAGACAAACTGGCCCAGAGAAAGCTAGGAAGGACTCTTATTCAGCGCTAGTCCTTGGTAACTGGATGATAAAGATTTACTACGATATGATGAATGTTGAAGAAAGCAATGTTCAAGCAACTTTCACTCCAATGTTTGTTGCATAAGTCAAAAGTTGACTTTTAACTTTTGTTGGACTTTTGATAGACTTTTGTGTATCATAGAGTATGTCCAAAAGAAAATATACCAAAAAGTCGGATTACTGGGATAAGTTTAAATCAAAAGATCTCAACGAATTAATTGCAGAGACAAAAGGTGTTGAGCCAGAATGGACACCGACTTTGGCAGGAGAGGCGTATTATAATCAGACCATCAAAGCCAATTACGAAAGAACTGGAGAGAATAAATCTGGAGCGGCATCAAGGACGAATACTAGATACAATAATGCTGCCAGCTCAAAAAAACCATTTAAGTACGCAAACATAAGAGAAGGTGGCCTTCCTTATCATTATTCGAAATCTGGATGTGACATCAGAGATACTATCATGCTCTGCCAGAAAGCTTATGCAAATATACCTATTTTCAGAAATGTTATTGACATCATGTCTGAGTTTGCTAATACCGATTTGCATTTAGAGGGAGGCACTGAGAAATCAAGAAATTTTATTGATAAATGGATGCAAAAAATCAAAGTATGGTCCGTAAAAGATCAATACTTTAGAGAATACTATAGAAGCGGTAACGTATTCATGTATAGATTGGATACTAAATTTAGTGACAATGACTTTAGCAGAATGTCAACTATTTATGGTTCAGAGTTTATGGAGCCGGGCCAGATTCCAATCCGTTACATTCTTCTTAATCCTTATGATATTGCTACTGTAAAATCCTCTAGCTTTAATGGTCAAGTTTATCGAAAAGTACTGTCGGAGTTTGAGCTTGAAAGGCTAAAAGATCCTAAAACAGAATATGATAAAGAAGTTTTACAAGGCCTTGATCCAAAAGACCAAGAGGCTATCAAAAAAGGGCAATACGGTAGAGATGGAATTTTTATTCAACTAGATCCTGACAAATTAATTTATTCTTTTTATAAAAAACAAGATTATGAGCCATTTGCTATTCCATTTGGTTATCCTGTATTAGACGATTTAAATTGGAAACTTGAACTTAAGAAAGTAGACCAAGCTGTTACTCGCACTATTGAGAATGTTATTCTCTTAATAACAATGGGTAATACTCCTGACAAAGGCGGTATTAATCCTCATAATTTGCAAGCCATGCAATCTCTTTTTTCCAATGAAAGCATTGGTAGGGTTTTGGTTAGTGACTATACGACTAAAGCTGAATTTATTATTCCTGACCTTAACAAAGTTCTTGGTCCAGATAAATATCAGATTGTAGATCAAGACATCAAAGAAGCTCTTCAAAACGTAGTAGTTGGCAACGAAAGGTATAGTAACACTCAAGTCAAGGCTCAAATATTTCTTGAGAGATTAAAGGAGGCTCGCAATACTTTTATTAATGATTTCCTTCAGCCTCAAATCAAACTTGTATGTCAAAACTTAGGTTTTAGGAAATACCCAACCGTTAGATTCCAAGAGATAGATCTTAAGGACGAAGTTCAACTTCAGAGAGTCACGACTCGATTGATGGAGCTTGGCATTCTTACTCCAGAACAAGGGATTCAAACTATTAAAACCGGAATTTATCCAGAGCAAAGAGAAGTTGGAGCTGGACAAGAAGAATATCTAGAAGATAGGCAAAAAGGAATGTATACTCCTCTTGTCGGAGGGCAACCGCTACCTCTTGATGATGAAGAGCAAGCTCAAGAAGTTCCAAATCAAAACCCTGCAGCTCCAAATAAAAACACTCCTCAACAACAAGGGCGTCCATCAGGAGCAGTTAAACAAGATAATGTTTCTCTTGCAGACAGAAAAAGCATTCAGGAAACCATATATCAAACTGAACAACTTTTTTCTTTCGCTCAAAAACAAATGAGAAAAATTAATAATATCAAACGACTTTCAAAAGAGAAAAAATCTCTGCTTGATGAACTATGTAAGAGCGTTATAATTTCTTGCGAGAAGGAGCATTGGGAAAATAATGTAAAAGCTTGTATTGAAGATTTCGAGAACATAAGTAAGCTATCTACTTTACCAAGTATTTTAGAGGCTGCTCATGAAAATGACATGGAGCTTTACCCTTCTGCTTTGTATTATCATAGCCAAAAGAAAGAAGAAGATTCTCAAAAATAAAAAATCTGTGTATTAATCCTTACAACTTTAAATATAATTATGGAATTAGATTTCTCTAAAAACATCAACGACGCTTCAGGCCTTAAAGGTTTGCTTGCCGCAGAAACTGCAAAGAACGAAGTAAATTTACTGCCAGACTCTGAATTCGCTTATATTGAAGAAGGTGGTAACGCCGATTCTTTTAACAGAACAGTACCTTTGACTCTGCGCCATTTTCCAATTGCGAACCAAAGCCAAATCAATTCCTCTCTTGAGCTATTAGTTGCTTCGGATTTGCCTCAAAAAATTAAAAACGAAATTTTTGAAAAAATTGAATCTAAGGCTGCGGAAATTAATGTTAAAATTTCAGAATCTGCCATGCCCCCTTGGCTTAAAGACAAAAAAGACGAAAAGAAGTCTGAAAAGAATGGCGACAAGAAAGACGACAAGAAAGACGAGAAAAAAGACGAACCCAAGGAAAAGTCAGACGCCATGAAAATGGAAAAAGACGACGCCATGATGAAAAAAATGTATTCCCGCATGGACGAAATTGAAAAAGCAAGAAAAGACATGGATAAGGAATACGCAATGATCAAAGACAAACTCGGCGCCATGATGAAAAAAGTTAAGGCAAGCTCGAGTGAAAATGATTGATCACCAAGATCTTGATTCTATTCGTTACGGCGAAGTAGATAAAAATTTACAGAAAAAAGCGGCGGAGAAATCCCCGCTTCTTTCTTTGGGGGATATTGAACATAAGCCTTTTCATGCTAACAGCAGTAAAGAAGCTGCTGATGAACTTTCTTATATTCGCAAGATACAAAGCTCTGAACATGATTGGTATC